>Ga0185299_10001302_pt1 | contig 49831 bp, 37 predicted proteins | sample PaiPotPPA55metaG_FD_128002 | JGI IMG/M metagenome (GOLD analysis project Ga0185299, IMG submission 128002) | Iron sulfur acid spring bacterial and archeal communities from Banff, Canada, to study Microbial Dark Matter (Phase II) - Paint Pots PPA... ... | reverse complement strand
GAAACTGCGAGAGCATCCCGGCACCAGACATCCTGGCACCGCCCGCCAACCAGTCCAGGCCCAGACCAGCGGCAGACCCCAAGACACCCAGCAACCCACATACTCACTGGTGGGCGGGTAACGAACCTGAGGCCCATGCACGGGCACCGGACACAGCAGCACGAGGCGACGCGGGCCCCGCAAGACCTACCCGATCAGGCCGCGTGCGCCAGGAATCGGGTGACGGTGTAGCCGTCGTCGATCGCGATGTTCAGCGAAGCGTCGAGCGCCTTCGCGAGACGGGCAAGCAGCGGCAGAGTCGGGACAGTGCCGCCGAGTTCGAGCTTGGAGATCTGCGGCTGGGTCATGTTCGCACGTCGCGCCAGCTCGCTCTGGGAAATGCCCAAGGCGGTGCGACGGTCGTACACGGCTTGGCCGAGATCGAAGGCGAGCTTGATCTCGGCACGCACGGCCTCGGTCTCGGGGTCCTCGCGGTGTTCCGCGGCCTGCGCCCGCTCACGCGCCGTCTTCCAACGGGAGTGGTTCACGGTTCCTCTCCAGTGTCCAACCAATGCTGGACTTCCGGCTCGATCTCGATGTCCCAGAGATCCCCCATACAGTAGAGCATATAGATAGCCAAGTGTATGGGCAACCCGACCGCCGCGCGCGGTACCGAATTAGGTTACTCGCGAGTAGCATGGCCTCCGAGCACCTGTCATCGCTTCACACAAGGAGTGCCACCGTGCCTCGTACCGCGCGCGACGTCGTCTTCGTCGACGGCGTCCGTACCCCCTTCGGCAAGGCGGGCCCCAAGGGCATGTACGCCGAGACCCGCGCCGACGACCTGATCATCAAGTGCATCCGCGAGCTCGTGCGCCGCCACCCGGAGCTGCCGGTGGAGCGGATCGGCGAGGTCGCGATCGCGGCGACCACGCAGATCGGCGACCAGGGGCTCACCCTCGGCCGCACGGCCTCGCTGCTGGCCGGTCTGCCGCAGTCCGTGCCCGGCTACTCCATCGACCGGATGTGCGCGGGCGCGATGACCGCCGTGACCGCGGTCGCCGGGTCCGTCGCGCTCGGCGCGGTGGATATCGCGGTGGCCGGCGGCGTCGAGCACATGGGGCGCCACCCGATGGGCGAGGGCGTGGACCCGAACCCGCGGATCATCGCCGAGCGGCTGGTCGACGAGTCCGCGCTGTCCATGGGCATGACCGCGGAGAACCTGCACGACCGCTTCCCGCAGCTGACCAAGGAGCGGGCGGACGCCTACGCCGCGGCCTCGCAGGAGAAGTATGCGAAGGCGCTGGCGAATGGGAAGATTCAGCCGGATCTAGTGCCGGTGGCCACGCGTAACACGGTCTCGTCGCAGGCTGGTCCTGGTTGGGGACTCGCTACTGCGGACGAGCCGCCGAGGCCGGGGACGACGGTTGAGGCGCTTGGTGCGCTCAAGACGCCGTTCCGGGTGCGCGGCAAGGTGACCGCAGGCAACTCGGCCGGGCTGAACGACGGCGCGACGGCCTCGATCATCGCGGCCGAGGACGTGGCCCGTGAGCTCGGCCTGCCGGTGAAGATGCGGCTGGTGTCGTATGCGTTCGTCGGGGTCGAGCCTGAGGTCATGGGCTTCGGGCCGGTTCCGGCCACGGAGAAGGCCCTCGCGAGCGCCGGTCTGACGATCGACGACATCGGGCTGTTCGAGCTGAACGAGGCCTTCGCGGTCCAGGTGCTCGCGCTGCTCGACCACTACGGCATCGCCGACGACGACCCGCGGGTCAACCCCTGGGGCGGCGCCATCGCGATCGGCCACCCGCTCGCCTCCTCCGGCGTCCGGCTCATGACGCAGCTCGCGCACCACTTCGAGGAGCACCCCGAGGTTCGCTACGGCCTGGTCTCGATGTGCGTCGGGCTCGGCATGGGCGGCACCGTGATCTGGGAAAACCCGAACCACGAGGAGTACGGCCAGTGAGCACCGATCGTCAGAGCCTGATCGAGCAGGCCACGGCCGCCTTCCCGGACGAGGTCGTCACCAGCGCCCCGGTCCACCTGCTGGACCTGCCGTTCAACGCGGGCAAGTTCGCGCTGATCACCCTGGACAACGGCTTCGACCACACCAAGCCGACCACGTTCGGCCCGCGCGGCCTGATCAACATCGACGTGGCGCTGGACGAGGTCGCCAAGCTGGCCGAGGACGGCGCGATCGTCGCGGCGGGCGTGACCGGCAAGCCGTTCATCTTCGCCGTCGGCGCGGACCTCAAGGCCATCGGCAGCGCCGCGTCCTACGACGTGGCCAAGGCGACCGGCAAGCAGGGGCACGACACGTTCCGCCGCCTCGGCGAGCTGCCGGTGCCGACCTTCGCGTTCGTCAACGGCGCGGCGATGGGCGGCGGCGTGGAGATCGCGCTGCACTGCACCTACCGCACCGTCAGCACGGGCGTTCCGGCGTTTTCGCTGCCCGAGGTCTTCCTCGGCCTGATCCCCGGCTGGGGCGGCACGCAGCTGCTACCGCGGCTGATCGGGCCGGACAAGGCCGTGACGGTGGTTCTCGATAATCCGCTCTCGCAGAACCGTCAGCTCAAGGGCCCGAAGGTCTACGAGCTCGGCATCGCGGACGCGATCTTCGAGGCGGCGGACTTCCTCGAGGAGTCACTGGCCTGGACCGCCGCGGTGGTCAAGGGCGAGCTCGTGGTCGAGCGGCCGGTTTACGAAGAGGCCGAGTGGACCGCGGCCCTCGCCCGCGGCAAGCAGATCGCCGACAGCCGGGTGCACGGGGCCACGCCGGCGCCGTACCTCGCGCTCGAGCTGATCTCGAAGGCGCGCACCGCGTCCCGCAGCGAGGGCTTCGACGCCGAGGACGACGCGCTGGCCGACCGCATCATGAGCGAGGAGGTGCGCTCCGGCGTCTACTCCTTCAACCTGGTGCAGAAGCGGGCCAAGCGCCCGGTCGGCGCGCCGGACCGCTCGCTGGCCAAGCCGGTGACGAAGGTGGGCGTGGTCGGCGCCGGACTGATGGCCTCTCAGCTGGCCACCCTGTTCGTGCAGCGGCTCAAGGTGCCGGTCGTGCTGACCGACATCGACCAGGAGCGCGTCGACAAGGGCGTCAAGTACGTCCACGAGCAGCTCGACCTGCAGGCGCTCAAGGGGCGGCTGAACCAGGACCAGCTCAACCGGCTCAAGGCCCTGGTTTCCGGCTCGCTGACCAAGGACGTCTTCGCCGACGCGGACTTCGTGATCGAGGCCGTGTTCGAGGAGCTGTCGATCAAGCAGCAGGTCTTCGCGGAGCTCGAGGCCGTGGTCCGTCCTGACTGCGTGATCGCGACGAACACCTCCTCGCTGTCGGTCAGCGAGATGGCCTCGAAGATGGAGCACCCGGAGCGGGTCGTCGGGTTCCACTTCTTCAACCCGGTGGCCGTGCTGCCGCTGCTCGAGGTCGTGCGCGCCGAGCGGACCGACGACGCGTCGCTGGCCACCGCGTTCGCCGTCGCCAAGACGCTGAAGAAGAACGCGGTGCTGGTCAAGGACGCCCCGGCGTTCGTGGTCAACCGGATCCTGACCCGCTTCATGGGCGTGGTCAACGAGGTGCTCGACGAGGGCACCCCGATCCCGGTGGCGGACCGCGCGCTGGACCCGCTGGGCCTGCCGATGAGCCCCTTCGAGCTGCTGGAGCTCGTCGGCCCGGCGGTCGGCCTGCACGTGTCCGAGACGCTGCACGCGGCCTTCCCCGAGCGCTTCTCGGTCTCCGAGAACATCAAGAAGCTGGTGGCCGCGGGCAAGCGCGGGATCTACCAGTGGGTGGACGGCGTGCAGGTCGTCGACCCGGAGCTCGCGGCGCTGTTCGTGGTCGGCGACTCCCCCTCGACGCCGGAGCAGGTGCTCGAGCGGGCGACGGCCGCGCTGGCCGAGGAGATCGACCTGATGCTGGCCGAGGGCGTCGTCGCGGCGGCCGAGGACATCGACCTGTGCATGATCCTCGGCGCGGGCTGGCCGTTCCACCTCGGCGGCATCACGCCGTACCTGGACCGTTCCGGCGTGTCCGAGAAGGTCGCCGGGCACCGCTTCCTGGACAAGGGCGTGGCCTCGCTGCCGTAGGCGAGAGATGTGAAATGTGCCCCCTTCGCGTCGGCGGAGGGGGCACATTGCTTTCGGGGCTTTCGAGGATTCCGGGGCTTTCAGTCGCCCGGCGGCACGATCGGGACCGTTTCCCTGGTGAGCAGGTTGTAGTCGTAGACCAGGACCGAGTAGCCGTCCACCTGGTAGATCGCGGCCGGCTTGCCGAAGGAGCTGATGACCTGAGCCTGCGTCATGGCGCCACGGGGGTCCTGCTCGGCGATGACGAAGCGCGCGTCGTTCTCCGAGGCCTCGTACCACTGCTGCTTCGAGCCCCAGACCTTGGGGATGAAGCCGGTGGCATTCACGTAGACCGACCGAACCTGCACCTTCCCGCCGGAGTAGACCGTGATCGGCGAGGCGTTCCAGTAGCCCGCGAGGCCGTAGGTCAGGTTGTGCGCCTCGAGCCAGCCGGCGAGCGGCTTGAGCGGGTCCGACACGGTCGGCCGGAACAGCGCGGTGCCGCTCAGCAGGCTGACACACGCTCCGAGCGCGGCCACGGCCGTGCCGGCGGTCCGCAGGACGGGCCGCCGCAGCGGTCGCAGCTTGCTGATGGTGCGCGCGCTGAGCACCGCGAGCATCGCGACGATGCCGACGAACTCGTAGCCGCCTCCGCCGCCGGGCTGGCCGACCGTGGAGAACTCGTAGGCCTCGACGTAGACGATGCAGGTGATGGCGAGCAGCCGGTCGACGGCGTCCACCTTCGACCAGCGGATCAGCACGTACAGCAGGCTCAGCACGCCGCACAGCAGCGCGAAGGTGCCGGCGAGCGTGATGCCCGCGCGGAAGGCCGTCGCCCCGGGGAACCCGCTCCACTGGATGCCGAACAGCGACAGCAGCGATTGCCAGGTGCCGGTGAAGTGCCAGCCCCACTGCGAGAGCGGCGCGATCGTGGCCGCCGCCGGGGACAGGTAGTACCCGCCCAGGTGGATCATCAACGCGCGCAGCACGAAGGACGCCGGCACCGAGGCGATCGTCGCGAGCATGAGCCACGACTCCGGCGTACGCAGGCGCCGCGTGCGGATGCTGTCGACGGCCCAGACGAACAGCATCGAGGGCACGAGCACGTAGCGGATGCTGACGTCGCCGAGTTGACCGAGCGTCAGCAGAACGAACATCGCCCACGGCGTCCAACGGCGCGCGGCGTGGCGGCTGTAGAGGACGTACGCGACGAAGACGAAGACGATGGTCCCGTTGTGGTCCGGGACGATCATGACCGTCGCGAGCAGGCCGCCGTTGAACAGCAGCGCCGTCATGAACAGCGCGACCAGCGCGACCCGGAACCAGTAGACCGCGCCGTGCGAGTGGCCCTTGGCGGCCCAGCAGGCGGCCAGGAAGGCGAGCGCGTAGATCAGCGCCCCGGCCACGTGCAGCGCGGTGCCGCCGAGTCCGAGCACGAGCATGCACAGGCCGTAGATCGGCGCGTCGAAGGTGTAGAAGTTGACGTCCGAGGACCACCAGCCGTGCAGCAGCAGGTGCCCGTGGACCATGTCCCAGCCCTGCAGCGCCACGCTCGCGGTGTCCGAGTTCCACGGATGGGTCAGCGACTGCGCCAGGCCGAGGGCGAAGACGATCGCTGTGACGAGCGCCATCGCGAGCGCCGTCAGCAGCCGGGTACGCGGGCTACGCGGGGCGGGCTGTTCCGCCGCCTCCGCTTGCTGCTCGTCGGGTTCCCGCACCCCGGCTTCCTCGACCTGCTCCTCGGACTTCACGGGTTCGGGCATGGTCCTCTGCTTCCATGAATCAGGGGTCGGCGAACCGAATGCGCCCGCCGACCCCTACCGTTCCGAACTCTCCTGGGGGAGCGTCAGACCCCCGCCTTCGCCTCTGCCTTCTTCTCCGCCGGGCGAGGCATCATCGGCGCGTCACGGCCGGTGCCCTTGGGCGTGCTCGGCCGATCCTTCGAGTCGGCGGAGGACTCCTCGTGGTACTCCTCCTCGACGTTCACGCTCCACACGTCGTGCTTCGTGCCGGTGCGGATGTTCTCGCTGGTCAGCAGCGCGGTGAGCATCGAGTGGTCGGCGTTGTTGTACCGGTGCATGCCGTTGCGCCCGACCGGGTGCACGTTCGGCGTGTGCTCGGCGATCCAGGCCTTGATGACCTCGAGGTTGGCGGCGTAGCGGTCGTCGTAGACCGGGTAGGCCTTCGGCATCCGCACCACGTAGCCGACCTCCACCGAGCCCGGCGTGATCAGGTTGAGCTGCTCGAGCTCAGAGGTGCCGAGCTTGACCAGGTCCTCGTCCGCCATGGTCCACAGCTCGTCGCCCTCGTTGACGAAGAACTCGAGGCCGAGGCAGGTGCGACCCTCCTTGACCAGGTACGGCGACCAGGAGCCGAAGTTCTGGATCCGGCCGACCTTCACCCCGGGGGTGTGGATGTAGATCCAGTTGTCCGGGAAGCCGTGCTTCTCCGGAACCACCAGCGCGACGGTCAGGAAGTCGCGGTAACGCAGGTCCTTCGCCGCCGCGATCGCCTCGGGCGAGGCCGGCGGGTCCATCGACAGCACCAGCGCGGAGATCGGGGTCGAGGAGATGACGTCCTCGGCCGGCACGATCCGCTCGACCTCGGCGCCCTGCTCGTCCCGGGTGACGACGGTCACCGAGGTGGCGCCCTCACCTTCGGTCCAGGAGACCTTCTTGACGTACGCCTCGAGTTCGACCGTGCCGCCCTGGGTCCGGACCTTCTCGGTGGCCGTCTCCCACATCATGCCGGGGCCGAGCTTCGGGTAGTAGAACTCGTCGATCAGCGAGGTGATCTTCTTCGAGCCCTTACGCGGGTTGAGCGCGTTGACGATCGCGCTGAACAGCGAGAGGTTCTTGATCCGCTGCGCGGCCCAGTCCGCGGGCAGCTCGCTGGTCTCCATGCCCCACACCTTCTCGGTGTAGGTCTTGAAGAAGATCCGGAACAGCCGCTTGCCGAAGCGCGCGGTGACCCAGCCGTCGAAGTAGTCCTGGTTCTTCGGCGGGTTAATCTTCGCCAGCGTGTAGGAGCCGATGCACTTGGCCGCCTCGATCACGCCGAGGCCGCGCAGCGCGTTGCCCGCCTTGAGCGGGTAGTCGAAGAGCTTGCCGCGGTAGTAGATCCGGGACATCCGGGGACGCAGCAGGAAGTCCTCCTCGGGGAGGATCTCGTGCCACAGGTCGTCCACCTGCTTCACCTTCGTGAAGAAGCGGTGCCCGCCGATGTCGAACCGCCAACCGCCGCGCTCCGCCGTCTGCGAGATGCCGCCGACCACGTTCTCCGACTCGAAGACCTGGGCCGGGAACCCGTTCTTGGTCAGGTCGTAAGCGGCGGTCAGTCCTGCGGGCCCGGCGCCGATGATGACCGTGCCCGCGCCGTTCTTCTCGGGGTGCGTAGTGTCCACGAGACAGAAATTGTGCCATCTGAACGCATCATGAAGTGCCACACGACGGTAACGATCCCCGTCAGCCGGTTTCAGAGCCGTTACTGAGGAGATTCTTATCTGGCCGCGACCGCGTGGGCGGCCCTTCCGGCGACCGCGATGCCGGGGCCGTCGAGGCCGAGCCTGGCCAGGATCGCCGGACGCTCATCGTGCGCCTGGAACTCGGCCGGCACGCCGAGCACCTTCGTCGGCCGGACCACACCCGCGTCCTGCAGGGCCTGACTGATCGACGCGCCCACACCGCCGGTCCGGCCGTTGTCCTCGACCGTCACCACAGCGCGGTGAACGCGCGCCAGGTCCACCAGGGCGGGGTTGACCGGCTTGACCCAGCGCGGGTCCACGACGGTCGCCTCGATGCCCTCGGCGGCCAGTTCCTCGGCCGCCTCCAGCGCGGCCCCGGCGAGCGGTCCCGCGGCGATGATCAGCAGGTCGGCCTCGCCGACCGGCTTGGCCGCGCGGCGCAGCACGTCCACGCCGTCCACCCGCTCGATCGCCTCGATGTCCGGGCCGACCGAGCCCTTGGAGAAGCGCACCACGGTCGGCACGTCCTCGGTCTCGGTCGCCTCCCGCACCAGCGCGCGCACCTGGGCCGCGTCCCGCGGGACGGCGACCCTGATGCCGGGCACGACCTGCAGGATCGACAGGTCCCAGACGCCGTGGTGGCTCGCCCCGTCCGGGCCGGTGATCCCGGCGCGGTCGAGCACGAAGGTGACGCCCGCCCTGTGCAGCGCGCAGTCCATCAGCACCTGGTCGAAGGCCCGGTTCAGGAAGGTCGCGTAGACCGCGACGACCGGGTGCAGGCCGCCGAAGGCGAGGCCCGCCGCGCAGGTGGCGGCGTGCTGCTCGGCGATGCCGACGTCGTAGATGCGGTCCGGGTACTGCTGGGCGAACTTGTGCAGCCCGACCGGGATCAGCATCGCGGCGGTGATGCCCACCACGTCCGGCCGGTCGTTGCCGATCTTGAGCATCTCCTCGGCGAACACGTCGGTCCACGAGGTGCCCTTGACCTGGAACGGCAGCCCGGTCTCCGGGTTGGTCTGCGGGTTGACCTGGTGCAGCTGGTGCACCTCGTCGGCGCGGGCCGGCTCGTAGCCCTCGCCCTTGCGGGTGAGCACGTGCACGATCACCGGGCCGCCGAAGGCCTTGGCCCGGCGCAGCGCCGACTCGACCGCGTCCACGTCGTGTCCGTCGATCGGGCCGATGTACTTCAGGCCCAGGTCCTCGAACATGCCCTGCGGGGCGACGATGTCCTTGATACCCTTCTTCATCCCGTGCAGCGTCTCGTAGATCGCGCCGCCGACGTACGGGGTGCGGGCCAGGGTGTTCTTGCCCCAGTCCAGGAAGCGCTCGTAGCCCTGGGTGGTGCGCAGCGTGCCGAGGTGGTTGGCCAGGCCGCCGATGGTCGGGGCGTAGGAGCGCTCGTTGTCGTTGACGACGACCACCACCGGCAGGTCGCCGCCGGCGATGTTGTTCAGCGCCTCCCAGGCCATGCCGCCGGTCAGCGCGCCGTCGCCGATGACGCCGATCACCCGGCGGTCGGTCAGGCCCCGCAGCCGGAAGGCCTTGGCGACGCCGTCGGCGTAGCTCAGGGCGGTGGAGGCGTGCGAGTTCTCCACGATGTCGTGCTCGGACTCGGCCCGCGAGGGGTAGCCGGAAAGGCCGCCGACGCTGCGCAGCTTCTCGAAGTCCTGCCGCCCGGTCAGCAGCTTGTGCACGTACGCCTGGTGGCCGACGTCCCAGATCAGCGCGTCGCGCGGGGAGTCGAAGACGCGGTGCAGGGCGATGGTCAGCTCGACCACGCCGAGGTTGGGGCCGAGGTGGCCGCCGGTGCGCGATACGTTCGCGATCAGGAACTCGCGGATCTCCGCGGCCAGCTCGTCCAGCTCCGCGCGGCTCAGCCGGTCGAGGTCGCGCGGCTGCTTCACCGATTCCAACAAGCCGGCCAACGCAGTCTCCTTCACCGTTCCCGTGGTCGATACAGCTACCGACCCTTACCTACCGGGCGTATTACCCGCCCGGGCCGTACGCAAGGGCAGAGTCACCACGCGATCGGCGAGCTAGTCGAGTCTATGCGGCGAGCGGTCGGGCTCTCGGCGCGGGGCGGACACCTCCACATCTTCTTCACCGTGCGATATCCCGGTAAACGAATGGGGCATTCCGGGGTGAATCACTGTTAAGAACGTGCGGGAGACGGCGTGGTTCCGCGGCCGGGTCAGACGAGCGTCGCGAGGGTGCCCGGCGGATCGAACAGCAGCGGCCCGAAGGCCCGTTCGGCGGCGCCCACGAGCGTGGAGTCGGCGCCGAGGCCTGGGGCGGTGAGCCGGACCTGCTCGCGCGGGGCGGAGAGGCCGACGGTGCGCAGCGTGCTGCATAGCTGCTGCTCAACGGCCGGGAAGAGGTCGCGCAGCAGCCCGCCGAAGATGACCACCTCGGGGTTGAAGATGTTGACCAGGTTGCCGACGCCGATGGCCAGCCACTCCCCCACATGCCGCAGCGCGGCCAGCGCGCGCGGGTCGCCGCCCGCGGCCGCGGCGACGACCGCCGGGACCGTGGAGCGCGGGCCGTTCGGGTGGCCGGCCGCGTCCAGGATGGCCTTCTCGCCGATCTCGGTCTCCCAGCAGCCGCGGGCCCCGCACCGGCACAGCCGACCGGCCGGGTTGACGACCATGTGGCCGAGCTCACCCCCGTAGCCGCCGTGGCCGCGCAGTGGTTTGTTGTTGACGATGATGCCCGCGCCGACGCCGACCTCGCCGGTGAGGTAGACCGCGTCCGAGGAGCCGGCCGCCGCGCCGCGCACGTGCTCGGCGAGCACGCCGAGGTCCGCGTCGTTGCCGACCGCGACCTGGGCGCGCACGCCCTGCCTGCCGAGGCCCTCGGCCAGCACCTCGCCGAGCGGCGCGTCCACCCAGCCGAGGTTGGGCGCGAAGCGGACCAGGCCGTCGGACTCGCGCACCACGCCGGCGATCGCCGCGCCCACCCCGACGCAGACGGCGCCGGCCTCGGCGCGCGCGGACATCTCGGAGTTGAAGCGGCACAGGTGGGCGACGACGTCGTCCAGGCCGTAGTCGCCGCGCGGCCGGTAGAGCTCGCGCCGGTCCAGGATCGAGCCGCCGAGCCCGACCCGCGCGGCGATCAGGTAGTCCACGCCGATGTCGAAGGCGAGCACGTAGACCTGCTCGGGCCGCGGCCAGACGACCAGGGACGGGCGGCCCGCCCCGGCCCCGGCCGTGCGCGCGGGCAGTTCCTCGCGGACCAGGCCGGCTCCGGCGAGATCGGCCGTCAGGGTGCCGATGGTCGAGCGGTTGAGCTGCATGGCGCTGGTCAGCTCGGCGCGGGAGGTCGGCCCGTGCACGTGGACGTAGCGCAGCAGGGTCGAGACGTTGTGCCTGCGCACCTCGTCCTGCGTCGAACCACCTGGTCCGGCAGCCATGAAATCCTCACAAGTTCGACCCGAGCCCGCGGAGCACAATCCTATGCCGCGCCGGGCTATCGGCGGGCCCTGCGGGACATCGAGTCGACGGCCGCCGCGAGCAGCAGCACCGAGCCCTCGATGATGAGCTCGTAGGCCGAGGCGTTGTTGCCCTGGAGCAGGTCGGAGATACCGTTCTGCAGGATGGCCAGGACCACGCCGCCGAGGATCGCGTCCACGATCCGGCCGCGTCCGCCCATCAGCGAGGTGCCGCCGATGACCGCCGCGGCGACCGCGAGCAGCAGCGTGTTGCCGGTGCCGTCGCCGGTGCTCACGCCGCCGAGCTGGCCGGCCAGGATGAGCCCGGACAGCGCCGCGAGACCGGAGCAGAGCACGAACACCGAGGTGCGGATCGCCAGGACCCTGATACCGGCGCGGCGGGCCGCCTCCTCGCTGCCGCCGACGGCGAACACGTGCCGGCCGTAGCGGGTCTTGGTGAGCACGAAGGCGAGGACGACGAGCAAGCCGAGGATGATGACCGACGACCACGGCACGCCCCGCTGGTGGATGCCCTCGCGCTGCTGCCAGGCCACCGACTGGTCGATGTTCATCAGGTAGACGAAGACCCCGCCGAACACCGCGATGGCCAGCGCGCGCAGACCGAGCACGGCGACCGGCTCGACGGCCAGCTCGCGGCGCTTGCGGGCCGCGCTCTGCACCAGCTTGACCAGCACGTACAGCAGGACGCCGACGACGAGCACGATCCAGCCGGCGGCCGGGGAGAGCCGGCCGAAGTAGAGGTCGTGCAGGGTCTGGTCGCTGACCTGGATGCCGTTGCTCTTCGAGTTGATCACCAGGATCTGCACGCCCTGGAAGGCGATGAAGGCGGAGAGCGTGACGACGAACGAGGGGATGCCGAGCTTGGCGCGCAGCCAGCCGAGGACCAGGCCCACGACGCCGCCGAACGCGGCCGAGCCGAGGATCGCGACGTACCAGGGCATGCCGTGCTTGACCGAGAGGACCGCGCCGAAGGCCGCCGCCGTGGAGCCGACGACGCCCGCGGACAGGTCGATCTCGCCGAGCAGCAGGACGAAGACCAGGCCCATGGCCATGATCGTGGTCGGCGCCGACTGCTGGACGATCGCGACGAGGTTGCTGCTGGACAGGAAATTGCCCTGCGCCACGCCGAAGATGACCATCAGGATCAGCGCGCCGACGACGGCCGGGACCGAGCCGGTCTCGCCGCCGCGCAGGTTGCGCAGGTAGCCGCGGAAGCTGCCGCCGAGGGTCTGCGGGATCAGCGCGGTGACGTTCGCGGCCGGGTTGGCGGCCTCGTGCTCGGCCACCACGTCCCGGGTCGCTGTGGTTTCGGTGCCGCTCATGCCGCCGCCGCCCCTTCCTTGGCCTCGGTGTGCTCGACGAGGCCCAGCGAGCCGGAGCGGCCCGCCGTGATCAGCTCGACGATCTGGGTGTGGTTGATCTCGGAGGTCTTGACCTGCGCGGCCATCCGGCCGAGGTAGAGCGCTGCGACGCGGTCGGAGACCTTGAGCACGTCGAGCATGTTGTGCGAGATGAGGATGACGGCCATGCCCTGGTCGGCCAGGCGCCGTACCAGGTCGAGGACCTGGGCGGTCTGCGCGACGCCGAGCGCGGCGGTCGGCTCGTCGAGGATGACGACCCGGGAGTTCCACAGCACGGTCTTGGCGATGGCGACGGTCTGCCGCTGGCCGCCGGAGAGGCTGGAGACCTTCTGCCGCACGGACTTGACGGTGCGCACCGAGAGCGAGGCGAGGGCCTCGCCCGCGAGGTGCTCCATCTCCGCCTCGTCGAGGGTGCGGGTCTTGCGGTTGAGCGACTCGCGGCCCAGGAACATGTTCTGGACGATGTCCAGGTTGTCGGCGAGCGCGAGGTCCTGGTAGACGATCTCGATGCCGAGCGCCGCCGCGTCGCGCGGGCCGCGCACCGTCACCGGCTTGCCGTCGAACAGGTACTCGCCGCCGTCGATGGCGTACGTGCCGCCGATGCACTTGACCAGCGTGGACTTTCCCGCGCCGTTGTCGCCGACCAGGGCGGTGACCTCGCCGGCGTGGGCCTCGAAGTCGACGCCCTTGAGGACCTCGACCGGCCCGAAGGACTTGGTTATCCCCCGCAGCCGAAGAATCGGTTCGCTCATCCGTCGCTCACTTCCATTCTCAGCTTCCGTATGCCTGTGGTCACCGCTGCTGTCCGCAGCGGGGGCCCGACCCCCGCGCCCCCACGCCAAGGGGCTCCGCCCCCTGGACCCCCTTGGCGTGGCTCCCAGCGTGCTGACGACCAATTGGCCGCTGCCGGGATTACTGGAGGCCGGCCGCCGAGCAGGCGGAGGCGAAGGCCGTGGTGCAGACGTCGGACAGCTTGTCGTCGCCGCCCTTGATCGGCAGGTCGATGTTCGCCTTCGTGATCACGACCGGGGTGCCCAGGATCGACTTGACCTGCTGGTTGTCGGTCGGATCGGTCACCGAGCTGAAGGTGTCGGTCACCTTGCCCGCGATGATCTGCGCGGCCAGGTCGACGGACGGGACCGCCTCGCCCTTGGCGGCCTTGTAGATCGAGAAGGACTGATCCCCTGCGAGGATGTTCTGCAGGCCGGCCGCCGAGGCGTCCTGGCCGGAGACGACGACCTTGCCCGCGATGCCCAGGTTCTTCAGGTCCTGGATGACCGCGTTGGCCATGCCGTCGTTGGCGACCATGACCACGTTGATGTTGTGGTCCTTGTTGTACATCGCCATGAAGTCGGTGCCGGCGGTCGGGTTGTCCCAGTTGGTGACCCACTGCTCGCCGGACTCCTTCCAGGAGCCGGACTTGATCAGGGGGCTCAGAACCGCCATGTAGCCCTGGTTGAACAGGACGGCGTTGTGGTCGGTGGTGGAACCGTCCAGGATCGCGACGTCCGGGCTGGTGATGCCCTTGGCCTTCGCGGCGGCGACGAGCGCCTGGCCCTGCAGCGTGCCGACCTCGGTGTTGTTGTAGGACACGTAGTAGTCGGGGTCGGCGCCGGTGTCGAGCCGGTCGTAGTCGATGGTCTTGACGCCCGCCGCGTGCGCCTCCTTCTCGATGGCCGCGCCGACGGTCGGGTTCAGCGGGTCGAGGATCAGCACCTGGACGTGCTCGGTGTTGATCATCTTGTCCGCGAGCGACTGCTGGGTGGCCGGCACGCCCTGCGCGTTCTGGATGTCGCAGTTCAGGTCCTTGGCCTTGCACTCGGCGGCCAGGGCCGGCGCGTCCGCGTTCACGTAGCGGGCGGAGGAGACGGTGTCCGGCATGATGACGCCGACCTGCACGGAAGAGGAGGAGGAGCTCGAGCCCGAAGCGGACGAGCTGGAGGAGGATGAGCACCCGGCGACACCGAAAGCGAGGGCTGCGGCGCCGACGACGGTGGCACTCAGGACGGCCTTACGCATCATTGCGCGTGGTCCTTTCTCAGGGCGCCGGCGCCCGGATGCGGGGTCGGCGGGTCCAAGGAATGTTGTTGGAGGCAACGTATGTCCTTGATCCAGGAGAGCGAAAACGTCGGCCGCCCAATTTTGTTGCGCGCAATAACGATTTAGCGACGCAGGTGAAGGCCATGATCCACGGTTAGCAGCGTCCACGGCAGCCCGACGCGTAATTGGACTAGACCAATTATCCCGGCTTCCAGGCTTCCGATCAGGCTCACCGCGCCCGCTATTACATGCCTCACACAACAAATGCGACGGCATGGCTACAGCCACACCGTCGCGTGCCTACTGTTACGCAAGTGATATCTGATGCTACGTCAGGTGATAGCGCCTACTTGCCCAGCAGTTCGCAGAGCTCCTCCGTCGTCGCCAGCTCGCCGATCAGCGGAAAGACCCACGCGATGCTGTGCGCGTGCGCGTCGGCGTTGATGTCGGTCATGGCGTCCACCGCGAAGGCGATGTTGTACCCGTGCTCGTGCGCCGCGCGCGCCGTCGACTCGACGCCGAGGCTGGTCGCGACCCCGCCGAGCACGATCTGCGTGACGCCGCGTCGACGCAGCTGCAGGTCGAGGTCGGTGCCGTAGAACGCGCCCCAGTTCCGCTTCGTCACCGGGATGTCCGTCTCGTGCCCGGCCAGCGCGTCAGCGATCGGCCCCAGGTCGGGCGGCCGCCGGCTCCCGCTCGCGGCCGCCCGCCGCGCCGCCTCGCTGCGCCCCTTCACCGCGTCGGACCCGTCCGCCGCGTTCACCATCCGCACCAGCACGACCGGCGCCCCCGCCGCCCGAAACGCCTCGGCGAGCCGAGCCGCCCTGCCCACCACGTCACCCGGGGCATGCGGAACGGTCGGCGCGGACAGCGTGCCCCGCTGGAGATCGATCAGCACGAGGGCGGTCTTGTCATCGAGCTCAGTCACAGTCATGGCTAGAGAGGCTAGGCTAGTTAGTTGACATAAGCAACCATTTTCGTGGGGTGCATGCGGTCGAGCAGCCAGTCCTCGAGGACGCGGCGGGCCCGCGCGGTGATGGCCGCGTCCGGCAGCATGCTGTCGAACGCATGCGGCCCATCGGCGAAAACGTGCAGGTCAGTTGGCACACCGGCCGCGATCAGCCGACGTTCTGATAGGCCCAGCGCAGCGCGGCGTAACAGTCCTCGAGCGGGCCCGGATACGGGGTCTCGGGCGCGAGCCGGTAGCCGACCGAGACGCCGATGCAGCGCAGTTCGGTGCACCACCGCTCGAACCGTCCGTCGTCGCCGAGATGTGAGCCGATCACGTAGCCCCCGCCGTGGATCGAGATCACGCAGGGCCTCGGCGAGGTCGCGCCGAGCTCGCGGTGCAGCCGTACCGCGGCGTCCGGGTCCCCGATCGCCCCGGGCACGAGCCGATCGTCGTGCTCGACGGCACCCGAGACCGTTCCCGGCGAACGCAGCGTACGGCCGCGCATCGCCGCCAGATTCGCGTCGTCGATCGTCACCTCGCCGATCTCGGCAAGACGTTTCCGCACGTCCGCGGGCAGTGCGGCGAGCAGCGCGGTGATGTATTCGGCCTGGTCGGACATGGGTCACCTCACGCGGTAGAATTACCTATATCTTTAAAACTATCACTACCTCGAGACAGCGGCCAAGGAAGAAGGCAGGACGCCCGTGCGGCCGACGAACCAAACCCCGGCGCAGCCAGACCTAGCCGGCGACGTCTGGGCAACCATGTCCGACTTCGTCCGCGGCTTCGATCCGACCGAGGAACTGCGCCGCACACTCGCGCTCGGCCGCGGCTCCGGAAGAGTCAAAACACTGCTAGGCCTGGCCGACGGACCGTTGAGCGTCGCGCAACTAGCGCACGCCATCGGCATCGACGCCCCGTACGCAACGCTCATCGTGAACGAACTGCAGGCCCTAGGCCTCGTCTCCCGCACCGCCGACGACCACGACCGCCGCCGCAAACTCGTGGCACTGACCCCAAGCGGCCGCGAGGCCGTCCTGACCGCGCAAGGCATCATCACCCGCCCCCCGACCGCACTGCGTGCCCTGTCAGCGGAGGATCTCGCCCACCTGCACAGCATCCTCGAGCGACTCAGCGTCCTGCGAGACGAGGCCGCCGACGACCAGGCCTAGGCGCTCGTTCTCAATGCGGCCAGGACTTCACCCATGTACTGCGCCTCGGTGTCGTAAACATGCGCGGATTTCACGATCATCACCAGGCGACCGACCGGCCGGCCGAGGGCGTCGGCGACACGATGCTGCAGCGCCGCGAGTTCGACCAGGTTGCCGTACCCCTTGGCGCCGAAGTCGATGCTGTGCGCGTAGACCACCAACTCGACGGCGCCGCCCGGCAGCCAGAAATCCAGCATGCTCACGCACGGGATGTAGCTGGTGTCGGTATGCGGCTGGAAGGTGGTGACCGTGGCCGAGCGCGAGGTCGGATCCGCGCGCAGACGGTCGATGACCCAGGCGATCTGGTCACGCCCGGAGTGTTCGTAGTCGAATAGGCGGGTCGCATAGCTGTCCGCATCGCCCAGCGCGGCGACTTTCGCGTAGTCGACGAAATTGGCGTGCATCCACGCCAGCCGCTCCGGATCTGCGTGCCGCGCGATCACCGCGTCCACGGGGTCGGGGTGCGCCACGACCAGAGTCACCAGCGAGATTTCGCGGATGGGCAGGTCGTCGTACCGGGTGTCGTTGCCGGAGGCCAGGATCCGCCGGGCCACGGCGAGCCAGGCCTCGCCGAGCGTCGGCGCGTGCAGAACCGAGGGGTCGTTCGTGACGAGTTCGCTGTTCAAGGTCACCATCCCAGACAGTGTCGACGTGGCCGCCGGACGGCGGGTCGATCCGTCCGCCGTCGGGCTTGCGCGGGGGCGGACGCCCGCCTAATGTAAATGGTACTTACATCGCGGGCCGTCGGCTCACCTCGCCGCAGCCCGGATTCGCGCCATGTGCACCGCACAGTCCTCGTTCCGCTGTTCTTGTTCCGCTGTTCTCATTCACCATTCGCACCGGGGGTATTCGATGGCTGATCAGAAATCCACACCTGCCGCGCCCGCAGCGGCCTCGGAGAAGTGGAGCGCGGCCGACGTGCCCGCGCTCACCGGACGGGTGGCCGTCGTCACCGGCGCGAACACCGGGATCGGTTTCGAGACCGCGCTCGTGCTGGCGCGGCGGGGCGCGCAGGTCGTGCTCGCCTGCCGGTCCGCCGAGCGTGCGCGGGACGCGGCGGCGCGCATCGCGGCGTCCGGCGAAGGAGTTCCCGCCGCGGAAGTCCTCGAACTCGACCTCGGCTCGCTCGACTCGATCGGCGACGCGGCCGGGGAGCTGCGCGAGCGGCATCCGCGCATCGACCTGCTGATCAACAACGCGGGCGTGATGGACGTGCCGTACGGCCAGACCGAGGACGGCTTCGAGCTGCACCTGGGTATCAATCATCTGGGACACTTCGCGCTCACCGGCTTGCTCATGCCGCAGCTCACGGCTGTTCCGGGCTCCCGGGTCGTCAACATCAGCAGCGTGGCGCACGATCGGGGCCGGATCGATTTCGACGACCTGGCCTACACCCGCGAATATACTCCGAGCCGCGCGTACGCCCGCTCGAAACTGGCGAACCTGCTGTTCACCTTCGAACTGAACCGAAGGCTCGCCGCGGCCTCGGCGCCGACGACGGCGCTCGCCGCGCACCCGGGCCTGTCGCGCACCGAGCTTTACCGGCACGAGAAGTCGGCCGTATCCCTCGTGATCCGGCTGATCAGCCCCTTCCTGATGCAGAACGCCGCGATGGGAGCGCTGCCGACGCTGCGCGCCGCCGCCGACCCGGCAGCCCTCGGCGGCACGTACTACGGCCCGGCCGGGCGCAGGGAGTTCAAGGGCCACCCGGTGCCGGTCGAGGCCGTTCCCGCGGCGCACGACGCCGAGGTCGCGCGACAGCTCTGGGCGGAGTCTGAGAAACTGACGGGTGTCTCCTTCCCGTGCTGAAGCCCCGGACCCCGTCCCGCGCCCGGTGAGTGCCGCCGCGCCGGGCCGCGAGGGCAAGCGCCGCGCCAGTTACCACCACGGCGACCTGCGCTCGGCCCTGATCGACGCCGCGGTCGAGCTGATCTCCGAGCGCGGGGTGAGCGGGTTCTCGCTGGCCGAGGCCGGGCGCCGGGTCGGGGTCTCGGCGGGCGCCCCGTACCGGCACTTCGCCGAGCGCGAGGCGCTGCTCGCCGCCGTCGCGGTCCGGGCGCTGACCGAGTTCGGCGCGATGGTCGTCGGCGCGGCCCAGCCCGGGCTCGCGCCGGCGCCGCGCCTGGCCGCTTTGGGCTCGGCGTACGTCCGCTTCGCCGGCCGGAACCGGGCGTTGTTCGAGTCCGTCTTCGCGGCCGGTATCGACAAGACCAGGTATCCCGAGGTACTCGAGGCCGCGGCGCCGCTCGACGAGGTGATGATGGGCGGCGTCACCGAACTGTGCCCGGGCGATCCGGCGGCAGCCGAGGAACTGGCGAAGGCCCTCGTGGCGCTCATGCACGGTTTCGCGACACGGCTCCTCGACGGCGAGTTCGCGCAGGACGACGATCCGGTCTCCGCCGCGTCCGCGAAGGCCGCCAGAGCGGTGACGGCGATGATCGCCGGCCGCGCGTGCTTCGCTTCGACGGACATCGCCGGTTACCCGGCCTGAACGGCACCACCGGCTGCGGGGCCGTTCGCTCCATCCGGCCGAACTTCACGTCCCCGTCATGGGAGTTTTGACTGTTCTGTCCGCCGCGCACGCCAACTGGTCTGTACCAATCCAAGCGAATGGTCTTGACCAATCTGCCCGCCGCGCGTACAAAAAACTCACCGCGCCGGACCCACCGGCTCGGCGAGGTGCGCAATCCCACAGCTCCTCTCCCCCTTTGGAGGGTTCATGCGCGTCGGAAGACGGATTCTTCACACAGCACTCATGACCGGCTCGATGTTCGGGCTGGCAGCCGGCGGATCGGTTCTCGCGGTGGCCTCGGCGCCCGCCGCACAGGCGGCGACCACGTGCTCCGCGGCGTGGAGTTCCACCACCGTCTACACCGCCGGCCAGCAGGCCAGCGAGAACGGGATCGAATACACCGCCGCCTACTGGACCGAGGGCAACGACCCGGCGACCAACAACGGCGGCAGCGGTTCGGGACAACCCTGGACGTCCGACGGCGCGTGTACCGGCGGATCATCAGGCGGCGGCGGGGGAGGGGGCGGCGGCGGGACCGGCACCGGAACGGGTTCGACGAGCGGCCTGCTCTTCAGCCCGTACAAAGACGTCACCATCAACATGAACTGGAACACCTACCAGATGCAGTCGGCCGTGGAAGGGTCCGACCTGCCGGTAGTGGGTTCCGGAAGCGTGGTGTCGCAGTACATTCCGAAGCTGCCCGCGATCACGCTCGCGTTCGCCACCGGCTCCTGCGGCAGCGAGACCTGGGGAGGTGTCTCGGGCGCCGACCTGGCGGCGGAGAACGTGCCCCAACTCGAGGCCGCCAACCTGGATTACGTCGTGTCGACCGGCGGTGCGGCCGGCACCTTCACCTGCACCTCGACGGCCGGCATGGAATCCTTCATCGCCCGCTACGCCAGCCCGAACCTGGTCGGCATCGACTTCGACATCGAAGGCGGCCAGAGCGAGTCGGACATTCAGAGCCTGGTCGCCGCCGCGGCCGGAGCACAGGCGGAGTACCCGAAGCTGCAGTTCTCCTTCACGCTCGCCACGCTGGGTGCGTCCGACGGCGGCTACGGCGGAGTGAACTCGCTCGGCAACGAGGTCGTCGAGGCGGTGCTCGGCTCCGGTCTGAGCAACTACGTCATCAACCTGATGACCATGGACTTCGGCAGCGCGTCCAGCAGCGTGTGCGTCGTTTCCAACGGCGTTTGCGAGATGGCGCAGTCGTCGATTCAGGCGGTGACGAACCTCGAGCACACCTATGGAGTCCCGGCGAGCAAGATCGCCGTCACGCCGATGATCGGCCTGAACGACAACACCAGTGAGACCTTCACCACCGCGGACGTGAACACGCTGACGTCGTACGCGGTCAGCAACGGCCTGGCCGGGCTGCACTTCTGGTCCCTGGACCGGGACACGCCCTGCTCCGACGACTACGCGTCCCCCACCTGCAACTCCGTCTCCAGCACGACACCGCTGGAATACACCAAGCAGTTCCTGAGCGACCTCGGGGACTGACGAAGAACCCAGAGCGGGCCGCGCACGAGCTATCGTGCGCGGCCCGCCTGTTCATCCGGGACGTGTGCTCGGCCGACTAACCCCTAAGTCAAACTACTTATAACCTCGATAGGATCGAACAGCAGCGGAGCGAAAGCGCGCTCGGCCGCGCCGACGAGGGTTGAGTCGGCGCCGAGCCCCGGGGTTACCAGGCGGACCTGCTCCCTCGGCGCGGCAAGGCCCGTCGTCAGCAGCGTCGTGCGCAACTGCTGCTCTACCGCCGGGAAGACATCCCGCAGCAGCCCGCCGAAGATGACCACATCGGGATTGAAAATGTTGACGACGTTCCCGACCCCGATCCCGAGCCACTCCCCCACATGACGCATCGCGGCCAGCGCACGCGGGTCGCCGCCGGCCGCGGCCGCCACGACCGCGGAGACTGTGGAGCGGGGGCCGTCCGGGTGGCCGGCCGCGTCGAGGATCGCCTTCTCGCCGATCTCGGTTTCCCAGCAGCCGCGCGCTCCGCAGCGGCAGAGCCTGCCCGCGGGGTTGACCACGGTGTGGCCGATCTCGCCGCCGTAGCCGCCGTGACCCCTGAGCTGCTCGCCGCTGACGATGATGCCCGCGCCCACGCCGACCTCGCCGGTCAGGTACACGGCGTCGGACGAGCCCGCCGCGGCGCCTCGGACGTGTTCCGCCAGCGCGCCGAGATCGGCGTCGTTGCCCACTGCTATGCGTGCTTTGATTCCGTACTCGCCGAGCAGGTCGGCCAGCTTGGTGCCCAGCGGCACGTCCACCCAGCCCAGGTTGGGGGCGTACCTGACCTGGCCGTCGGCCTCGCGGACCAGCGCCGCGATGGCCACTCCCACGCCGACGCAGACGGAGCCGGGTTCGGCCCGCCCCAGCATCTCGGCGGTGAATCTGCCCAGGTGCGCCGTGACGTCCTCGAGGGCGTAGTCGCCCCTGAGCCGATGCAGTTCCCTGCGGTCGAGGATCGAGCCGCCCAGGCCGACCCGCGCCGCGATCAGATAGTCCACGCCGATGTCGTACGCGAAGACGTACACCTTCTCCGGCCGCGGGCAGACCACCAGGGACGGCCTGCCCGCTCCGCCCCCGGCCGCCCTCGCCCGGGCCGGGACCTCTTCCCGGACCAGGCCGACCTGGGTGAGATCCGCCGTCAGCGCGCCGATCGTCGACCGGTTCAGCTGCATCACCGAGGTCAGCTCGGTCCGGGAGGTGGGGCCGTGCACATGGACGTACCGCAAGAGCGTGGAGACGTTGTGTCTGCGAACCTCGTCCTGCGTCGACCCCGCCGTACCGGCAGCAGTCATCGTGCTTGTCCGTTCCTTCTCGGTCGGCGCCCGCCCGCGTCCACGTCCCCTATGGCATGGCTACAGCCCGGTCGGCTGTCTTGTCTCTGTGCGCTAGCTCCTGCTGCCCGCCCTCCGGGAGACCGCGTCGAAGCCGGCCGCGATCAGCAGCACGGCGCCGGTGATGATCAGCTGCCAGCCCGGGCCGTTCGAGCCCGAGATCAGGTCGCTCATCCCGTAGGAGATGACCTCGACGACCACGCCGCCGATGACCGCGTCGAGCACCCGGCCGCGCCCGCCGAAGAGGCTGGTGCCGCCGATGACGGCCGCGCCCACCGCGAGCAGCAGGGTGTTGCTTCCGCCCTGGGCCGAGTTCACGCCGGCCTGCGCCGACAGCTGGACGATGCCGGAGAACGCCGCCATGAACGAGCAGATCACGAACACGGACACGCGCACGAGGTCCACCCGGATACCGGCGCGGCGCGCGGCCTCCTCATTACCGCCGACGGCGTAGACGTGCCGTCCGTAGCGGGTGCGGCCGAGCAGGAAGGTCAGGCCGAACAGCAGGATCAGCATCAGCGGCACGATCCACGGCACGCCCTCGGACTTCTCGTTCGCGGTGAGGAAGTTGTGCGTGACGATGCGGTTGATGCCCATGTAGTAGACGAACACCGCGCCGAGCACCGCCAGCGCGACCACCTTGAGCAGCGCGATCTGGTTCGGCTCGGCGGACAGGCCGGACGCCCGGCGCTTGGCCAGGGTGCGGAACTTCAGCGCCGCGTAGCCGAGCGTGACGAGGGCCAGCAGGGCCCAGCCGCCCCAGATCGGCATGTAGTCGGAGATGCTCGCGCTCTCCAGCGCGTCCAGCGTGTGGTCCTCGACCAGGATCGAGCCGCTGCCGCCGACCATGATGACGATCACGCCCTGGAAGGACAGGAACGCCGCCAGCGTGATGACGAACGAGGGGATGCCCACCTTCGCGCGCAGCCAGCCGATGAACCCGCCGATCAGCGCGCCGAGGATGCCGGCGGCCACGCACGCGACCACCCAGTTCATCTGATGCCGCACCAGCAGCACGGCGGCCAGCACCGCGCAGGCGCCGGACGCGGTGCCCGCCGACAGGTCGATCTCGCCGAGCAGCAGCACGAAGACCAGGCCCATCGCCATGATGATCGTCGGCGCGCCGTCGATGAGCATGTTCTCGACGTTGTACGCGCTCAGGAAGCCGCTCTGCAGGATGGAGAAGAGGATCACCAGCACGACCAGGCCGAGCAGGCCGGGTATCGAGCCCATGTCGCCGCCGCGCAGCCGCTGGATGTAGTCGGCGACGTATTCCTTCGTGTTCAGCGAGCGGCTCTGGAAGGGCACTTCCTCGCCCGAGCGCACCGGTTGGCTCAGCGCTTCGTTGCCGATGGTGCTCATACCTGCGCTCCGTTCCCGCCGGCGGCAGAGACCGCGGTGGTCAGGCCGAGATCGCCGGAGCGTCCCGCCGTGATGAGTTCGACGATCTGGGTGTGCGTCACCGCGGAGCGGCGCACCTGGGCGGCCATCTGTCCGAGGTAGAGCGCGGCGATGCTGTCCGAGACCTGCAGCACGTCGTTCATGTTGTGCGAGATGAGCACGACCGCGAGGCCCTGGTCGGCCAGCCGGCGCACCAGGTCGAGCACCTGGGCGGTCTGGGCGACGCCGAGGGCGGCGGTCGGCTCGTCGAGGATGACCAGCTTCGAGTTCCACAGCACGGACTTGGCGATCGCGACCGTCTGGCGCTGGCCGCCGGACAGGCTGGAGACCTTCTGCCGCACCGACTTCACGGTGCGCACGGACAGCGAGGCGAGGGTCTGCCCGGCGAGCAGCTCCATCTTCGACTCGTCCAGGGTCCGCGCCGCGGTGAGCTCCTCGCGGCCGAGGAACATGTTCTGGACGATGTCCAGGTTGTCGCACAGGGCGAGGTCCTGGTAGACGATCTCGATGCCGAGGGCGGAGGAGTCGCGCGGGCCGTGCACGTGCACGGGCTTCCCGTCGAACTGGTAGTCGCCCTCGTCGATGGAATAGGTGCCACCGATGCACTTGACCAGCGTGGATTTACCGGCGCCGTTGTCGCCGACCAGCGCGGTCACCTCTCCGGAACGGGCCTCGAAGTCAACGCCCTTCAGGACGTTCACCGGGCCGAATGACTTCTGTATGCCGCGCAGCCGCAGGATCGGCTCGGCCGCGACGCGGGGACCGGCGTCCACGCTCACGTTGACTCCTTGGGTCGATGTGGCTGATTCCCGCCCCCGGCGGACCCAGGCGGGAGCCTGCCGGGGACGGGAAGATCAGGGACTACCGGGTTGGTCAGCTGCCGGCGTAGGTGTAGGTGATGCCGTTCTCGTTGCAGAGCTTCGCGATCGCCGCCGAGGTGCTGCAGACGGAGGCCGCGGTCTCGTAGCCCTGGGTCACCGGGAGCGCCACGTTGGCCTTGGTGATCACGATCGGGGTGGCCAGGTACGACGGGATCTTGGCGCCGTCCGACGGGTCGGTGATCGTGGTCGGCGCGGTCGGCTTCTGGCCGGCCAGGATCTGGGAGGCGAGCTTCACCGCGACGTCGGCCTCACCGGCGACCGGCTTGTAGATGGAGAAGCACTGGCTGCCGGCCATGATGTTGTCCAGTCCGCCCGGGGAGGCGTCCTGGCCGGAGACGGCGACCCGGCCCGCCAGGCCCTGCGCCTGCAGGGTGTTGATGACCGACTGGGCCATCGTGTCGTTGGCCACCATCACGGCGTTGATCTTGCTGCCGTACTTGCCGAGCTGGTTCTGGAAGACGGAGGCCGCGGTGGTCGCGCTCCAGTTTCCGTTGCCGTCGTCGAGCTTGGTCCAGCCGGCCGTCTTGCTCAGCACCGAGTTGTAGCCCTGCGCGAACAGCGTGGCGTTGTTGTCGGTGGCCGCGCCGTCGATCTCGACGTAGCCGACCGAGCTCTTGCCGGCGACCTCGGGGCACTGGGTCAGGGCCTTGCCCTGGTCGTCGCCGACCTGCACGTTGTCGTAGGACACGTAGTAGGACGCGCCGCCGCCCTGGGTGAGCCGGTCGTAGTCGACCGGCACGACGCCCTTGGACTTGGCCAGCTTCTCGATCTGCGCGCCGGAGGAGGAGTCGAGGTCGACCTCGAGGATGACGCCCGCGCCCCAGCTGATCAGCTGCTGGGCCTGCTGCTCCTGGGTGGAGTCGGATCCGTTGGCGTTGTAGATCTTGCAGTCCAGGTTGTACTTGGTGCACTGCGTGGCCAGTTCGTCCGGGTCCGCGGAAACCCAGCGGGGCGACGAGGTGGTGTCCGGCAGCAGAATGCCGACCTTGTTGTTCGCGCTCGACGTCGTGGACCCAGACTTCGAGCTCGAGCAGCCGGCCAACGCGGTGGTTGCCACGGTGGCGACAGCCACGGCGACGAGGATTCGGTTGCGCATCATTGCGCTGTTCCCTTCTCGGATACCGGCGCGTCGGACGCGGCGGTGCGGAGTGGAGCCGGGAGGCGGGGGGTGGTGCTCTTCGGCGGTCCAGACAGCGGACCTGGAATGTTGCGACCCGCAACGTATTGCGCGACGAAGTCTTTGGGAAGTGCCTTTCGGGCACCCCCGAAGGCCTTCGATAACGGCTAGGGAACTTTGATCAAGGTTCGAAGATCATGTTCTACAATGCGTGGCATGACAACGTTGTCGCGTTTTGGACAGGACGGATGCCTGTGCAGGTGCATCCACAAGCCGGTGACCGGCCGTAACATGGAATTCATGTAGGGCCGCACAACAATTTAATGGCACCTGAGAGGCGGATGATGATCTTCACGGCAAGATCAGAACCCGCACAATCTCGTGACCAAACTGTTAACCGGTAACAGCCCGGAAAAACGATCACCGAGGCGGCCGCACCGGGGAACGCGCCGCCCGGGGGCAGCGCCCGGACCTGCGACGGGCCCGCCGCGGATCAACCGGGTAACTGCGCGCGGCACGCCGACGAGCGCCGCGCCGCAGATCGGGCGCATGTCCGCGGCGAACCCGGTGACGTACCGCGCACGATCGGCGACCAAGATTCGTTGCTGGATCGCGCAGATCGTCGCGCCCGCTTCGCCGAGCGGAGCCCGCGCGCCGACTCCTCGGCCGCGCGGTTGCCGAATCAGCCGAGGCCGAAGGCATGAACCTCGGTAGGCACGGACGATTCGATGCCAGCGACAACAATGTCGAGCCGCGGACCGTGGGCCCGGCCGTAATTTGCAGTGTTCTGCTTCACCTGGCGTCCGTTGCGGCGTGCGCGAGCCCTGGTGGCGCCGTGGCGCCAGCGCAGCGGCGGCGCGCGCGCCGGGTTCCGCCACCCCCCTGTGATCCACCGCGCCGGTTAGGTGTACCTTACTTTCGGCAATACACGGTTAGGTAAGCCTTACCTTGGCCGCCTCGGCCGGACTTGCCGTACCCACGGAACAGGAAGGGAATCATGCAGCCAAGCACTCGGCGGCTTCGGGCCACGCGCCTCATAGCCGTCCTCGGCGTGCCGGTCCTCGCGGTCACCGCCACCGCGTGCGGCTCGAGCGGCTCCTCGGGCGCCTCGGTGCCCCAGGGCCTGAGCGGCACCGAGGCCGGAGCCACCCAGATCTCGGCCGCCGACGCCGCTGCCGCCACCGCGCTTTCCCCCTCAACGGGCTCCTTCCTGGCCGGCAAAGGCCGAGTCACCGTGCTCGGCTCCACCACCCCGACCAACGGCGACGAGAACCCGTACGCGATCTGGCCGGTCACCGAGACCGTCGGCTCGGTCAAGACCGGCGACGTGCTGGTCGACAACTTCAACAACTCCTCGAACAACCAGGGCACCGGGACCACGATCGTGGACCTGCACGCCAATGGCACGCAGAGCGTCTTCGCGCAGCTGCCGCAGACCGAGTCCGGCTGCACCGGCGGCGTGGGGCTGACGACCGCGATGGTCCAGCTCAAGACCGGCTGGGTGATCGTCGGCAGCCTGCCGTCGAGCGACGGCAAGATCGCCACCGCCCAGGCCGGCTGCCTGATCGTGCTCTCGCCGACGGGCCAGGTCGCCGAGACCCTCTCCGAGCCCTATCTGGACGGGCCGTGGGACGCGGCGGTGCGGGACGACGGGAACACCGCCACCCTGTTCGTCAGCAACACCCTCGTCGGGATCACCGCGAGCACCACCGGCAAGGTGGACAAGGGCGACGTGGTGCGCCTGAGCCTGTCGCAGACCGCGACCTCGGCGCCGAAGATCACCGCCGAGTCGGTCGTCGCCACCGGCTTCCCCGAGGCTCCGGACGCGGCCGCGTTCGTCAAGGGCCCGACCGGCCTCGCGCTGGATGCCAAGGGCACGCTCTACGTCGCCGACACTCTGGACAACCGGATCGCCGCGGTCCCGGACGCGCTCACCCGTTCCGCCGCGGACGCCACCGGCGGCACGCTGAGCGAGGACGGCCAGCTGGCCGAGCCGCTCGGCCTGGTCCTCGCGCCGGACGGCGACCTGCTGGCGGCCAACGCCACCAACGGCAAGATCGTCGAGGTCACCCCGGCCGGCAAGCAGGTCGGCGAGTACTACGCGGACGACTCGATCGGCCAGGACCCGCCGGGCGACGGCGACCTGTTCGACGTGGCGATCACCTCGGACGGCAAGGGCGTGCTGTTCGTCAACGACGGCACCAACATCCTGCAGGAGCTGCACTGATGACTGCGGAGATACCCGAGGTCTCCGGGGACACCGGGCGCGAGCCCGGCCTGGGCCGCAGGTCTCTGCTACTGCGCGGCGGTCTGGCCGTGGGCGTCGGCGCGGTGGCGGGCGGTCTCGGTGTCGGAGTCGCGGAACGGGCCTCGGCGGCGGACACCGACTCGCTCTCGGCCACCGAGCCGTTCTGGGGCGCGCACCAGTCGGGCATCGTCACCAATACTCAACAACATACTGTGCTCGCCGCGTTCGACCTGAACACGAGCGAGAAGTCGGACGTGGCGACGCTGCTGAAGTCCTGGACGCAGCTGGCCGCGGAGATCGCCGCAGGGCAGACCGTGACCGTGCCGATCTACGCGTCCACCAGCGCGACGGGAGACGCGTACGCCGACGCGACCGACGCCTCGACCACGGACGACTCGCTCGAGGCCTACGGGCTCGGGCCGGCGCGGCTGACGTTGACGGTGGGCTTCGGGCGGTCGATGTTCGTGGACTCATCCGGCGCCGACCGCTTGGGGATCTCGCACCAGCTCCCGGCCGCGCTCGCCGTGCTGCCGCACTTCTCCGGCGACCAGCTGACCGCCGCGGACAGCGACGGCGACCTGTACCTGCAGGCCTGCGCCGACGATCCGCAGGTGGCCTTCCACGCGGTGCGCAGCATCGCCAGGATCGCCCAGGACGTGGCCACGCTGCGCTGGACCCAGCTCGGCTTCTCGCCCAGCAACACCGGCGGCACCCCGCGCAACCTGATGGGCTTCAAGGACGGCACGATCAACTCCAACGCGCATCCGCCGACCGACCTGGACACGGTGCTGTGGGCCGGATCCGAGGGCCCGGCCTGGATGCGCGGCGGCAGCTACCTGGTCTATCGCAGGATCCGGATGGCGCTCGAGCACTGGGACCGGCTCGCGCCGACCCAGCAGGAGCAGGTGATCGGGCGGCAGAAGCTGAACGGAGCTCCGCTCGGCGCGAGCAGCGAGTTCGACGCGCTCGACCTCACCGCGAAGGGTTCCAACGGGCAGCCGGCGATCCCGACCACCGCGCACGTGCGGCTGGCCGCGCCGCAGGAGAACGACGGGGCCGTGATCGTGCGCCGCGCCTTCTCCTACAACAACGGCACGACCCCGTTCGTCGAGCGCTGGCCTCCGTGGCGGCAGGCGCTGGAGTACGACGCCGGGCTGCTGTTCCTGGGCTACCAGAAGGATCCGCGGACCGCCTTCGTGCCGATGTTCACGAAGATGGCCGAGTACGACGCGCTGGCCCAGTTCACCACCCACACCGCGAGCGCCGTCTTCGCGATCCCGCCGGGAGCCACTGGGCCCGGCGACTGGGTCGGCCGGACGTTGTTCGGATGACGGCCATGTCCTATCAGACTTCGAATTCCCGAAACGGAGCGAACGCCACCGTGCGTACTGCCTCGACACCCCTCGCGCGCCGCCGCCCGGCCCGGCTGCTTGCCGTGCTCGCGCTGGCCGCCGTGACCTCGGCGACCGCGGCCGCGTGCGGCTCCTCGTCCTCGGCGACGGCCTCGGCCACCAACTCCGCCTCGGCGCTCTCGCAGGACTGCACCGCGCTCTCCGACGTGCTGGCGGACGGTCCGGACGCGACGGCCGACTCGGTCGGTTACGCGCAGGCGCAGATCCTTCCGCTCAAGCAGCTCAAGCTCGTGGACTCGAACGTGCAGAGCGCGGTGACCCGGCTCGACGCCGCGTTCACCGCCTTCGTCGCCGCCAAGGGCTCGAGCACCCAGACCCAGGCCGCCGTGCAGGTCACCAGCGCGGAGAACGCCGTCAACGCCTTGTGCCCAGGAGCAGCCTCGTGATCGCCCGCATCCCCTCCCCCGCCGCCCGCACCCTGGCCGCGCTCGCCGCCGTGGGCCTGGCAGCCCTCACGCTCACCGCGTGCAGCGGCTCGAAGAGCGGAAGTTCGGCCGGCTCGATCACGGTCTACAGCGGCCAGCACGAGCAGACCACGCAGTCGCTGGCCCAGGCCTTCGAGAAGCAGACCGGCATCAAGGTCAACGTGCGCTACGACGACGAGGACACCTTCGCCGACGAGATCGTGCAGGAGGAGAAGCACCCGGTCGCGGACGTCTTCTACACCGAGAACTCCCCGGTGCTCGAGGACCTGCAGGAGAAGGGGCTGCTCGCCTCGGTCGACTCCTCGACGCTGGCCGCCATCCCCTCGAAGTACAACTCCCCGGCCGGCGACTGGGTCGGCGTCTCGGCGCGGGTCAGCGTCATCGTCTACAACCCGAGCCTGATCAGCGCCGCGCAGCTGCCGGCCTCGGTGATGGACCTGGCCGACTCGAAGTACGCGGGCAAGCTCGGCCTCGCGCCGGGCGAGACCGACTTCCAGCCGATCGTCACCTCGGTGGAGCGCACCTACGGCCAGGCGAAGGCGCTCAGCTGGCTGAAGTCGGTCAAGGCCAACGCTGGCGACAATTCGTACCCGGACAACGAGACGCTGGTGGACGAGGTCAACCGGGGCGCGGTGGCATTCGGCGTGCTCAACCAGTACTACTGGTACCGGATGCAGGCCGAGCTCGGCGCGAGCGCGATGCACTCGAAGGTCGCCTACTTCGCCCCGCACGACCCGGGCTACGTGGTGGACGTCTCCGGCGCCGCGGTCCTGAAGTCCTCGAAGAACCAGGCGGACGCGCAGAAGTTCCTGGCGTTCCTCACCTCGAAGGCGGGGCAGACGATCATCAAGGACTCGATCAGCTTCGAGTATCCGCTCGGCGACGGGGTCTCCGCGTCCTCCGAGGAACCCGCGCTCAGCACCCTGCAGCCGACCGACCTGACCGTCCCCGAACTCGGGGACGGCTCCGCGGCGATCGCGCTCTTGCAGCAGAGCGGACTGCTTTGACCAGCGTGATCGGGCAGGCGCCCGTCGCACCGCCGGACTCCCCGGCGGCGCGGCGGGCGCGTCGCCGTGTCGGGGACCGTCCGCTGCCGCTGATCGCGCTGAGCGCGCTGGTCGCGGTCGCGGTGCTGCTGCCGCTGGTCTTCCTGCTGCTGCAGGCGCGCAGCTCGGGCGTGGACGACGTCGGCCGGCTGATGTGGCGTCCGCTGACGGCGCAGCTGCTGTGGAACACCGTGCGGCTCTCGGTCGTGGTGACGTTGCTGTGCGCGGCGATCGGGACCGGCGCGGCCTGGCTGATCGAGCGCACCGACCTGCCCGGGCGGCGGATCTGGGCGGTGCTGGTGGTGATCCCGATGGCGATCCCCGACTTCGTGGTCAGCTTCGGCTGGGCCTCGCTGAGCACCTGGGTGCACGGCTTCCGCGGCGCGGTGCTGGTGATGACGCTGGCGGTCTACCCGCTCGTCTACCTGCCGGTCGCGGCGAGCCTGCGCAACGCCGATCCGGCGCAGGAGGAGGTCTCCCGCAGCCTGGGTGCCGGGCGGGTTCGTACCTTCTGGCGGATCACGCTCGGCCAGGCCCGGGTCGCGATCCTCGGCGGCTGCCTGCTGGTGGTGCTGGCGCTGCTGGCCGAGTACGGCGCCTTCGAGATCCTCGGTTATCAGACCTTTACCACCGAGATCTTCACCGAGTTCTCGGTGTCCTTCAACGTCCCGGCCGCCTCGGCGCTCTCCCTGGTGCTGGTCGCGCTCGGCATGGTGGTGCTCGCGGCCGAGTCCATGGGCCGGGTGCGCGGCCGGGTCAGCCGCGTGGACCGCGGAGCGCAGCGGGCGACCGGGCGGCACCGGCTCGGCTGGTGGGCAGTGCCGTCATTGCTGGTGATGGCCGCGCTCGTGGCGCTGGCCCTCGGAATGCCGATCGGTTCGGCGATCTACTGGTGGGTCAGCAGCGCCAACGCCCCGTTCACCGGCGTCTCGATCGTCGACGCGACGCTGCACACCGCGGCGTACAGCGCGAGCGCGGCGGCCGTGGCCACAATGGCCGCGCTGCCGGTGGGAATCCTCGCGGTGCGGCACGACGGCCGCGTACGCAGGCTGATCGAGCGCAGCACATACCTGGTGATGGCGATGCCGGGCCTGGTGATCGCGCTGGCGCTGTCCTACTTCAGCGAGAACTACGCGGGCGGCCTCTGGTACCAGACCGCGCCGATGCTCGTCGTGGCGTACGCGGTGCTGTTCTTCCCGCTGGCGCTGGTCGGCGTGCGCGCGTCGGTGGCGCAGGCTCCGGTCGGGCTCGAGGACATCGCGCGTTCGCTCGGCCAGAGCCGGCTCGCGGTGCTGCGCCGGGTGACGATCCCCTTGGTGGGGCCCGGATTGGCGGCGGCCTTCTGCCTGGTGTTCCTGTCCGCGGTCACCGAGCTGACGGCCACGCTGATCCTGGTGCCGACCGGGGTGCAGACTTTGGCGACGCAGTTCTGGAACTACCAGCAGAATCTCGCGTACGGACAGGCGGCGCCGTTCGCGCTCGCGATGATCGCGATCGCCGCCGTGCCCAGCTACCTCCTCGGGCGGTTCTTCGACCGCCTCCCGGCCCGAAGGGCGCAGTCATGAACGTCAAGATCTCGGGTCTGCACAAGGGTTTCGGGCCGAACCACCCGGTGCTGCGCGGCGTGGGCCTCGAGGTGCCGCAGGGCACGTTCACCGCCGTACTCGGGCCCTCCGGCAGCGGCAAGACGACGCTATTGCGCGCGCTGGCCGGGTTCGGGCGCCCTGAGGAGGGCACGATCGAGATCGGCGGCCGGGTCGTGGACGGCGGCGGAGTCTTCGTGCCGCCGAACAAGCGGCGGATCGGCTACGTCCCGCAGGAAGGCAGCCTCTTCCCGCACCTGGACATCGCGGCCAACATCGGCTTCGGGCTGCCGCGCGGACAGCGCAAGGCGCGGGCCGCCGAGCTGCTCGACCTGATCGGGCTCGCGGATCTCGGGCATCGGTATCCGCACCAACTCTCCGGCGGCCAGCAGCAGCGCGTCGCCCTGGCCCGGGCGCTGGCAGCCGGGCCGACGCTGGTGCTGATGGACGAGCCGTTCTCCTCGCTCGACGCGGGCCTGCGGGCCTCGGTGCGCGCCGACGTACGCGGCATCCTGCGCGACTTCCAGATGACCGCGATCCTCGTCACGCACGACCAGGACGAGGCGCTGTCGATGGCGGACCAGGTGGTCGTGCTGCGGGACGGCGTCGTGGTCCAGCAGGGCGCGCCGCAGCAGCTCTACGACAACCCTGCCGACCAGAGCCTCGCGCGTTTCGTCGGCGACGCGAATCTGGTCGTCGGCGTGCTCGCGGGTGAAGTGGTGCGCAGCGCCCTCGGCGTCCTGCCCGCGCGGGCGCTCGACGGGCTCGGCGACGGCGCACGTGTCACGGCCCTGATCCGCCCCGAGCAGATCAAGGTGCTGCCGGAGGGCGACGGGGAACTGGCCGGGAGTGTCCTGTCCTGCGAGTACTTCGGGCATGACACGCTGCTGTCGATCACGCCGGACGGCGACGGTGTCGAGCCGCTGCTTGTGCGGACCGGATTCGAGGGGAGTCTTGCGGTAGGGACGCGAGTTTCGCTGGCGGTGTCGGGGGCTGTGACTGTTTGGCCTGCTGCATAAGCAAATGGCCCGCAGCGCGATCACGCTGCGGGCCATTCAACTTACTGAGTTACGCGCTCTTCAGCAGGTTCCGCAGCACGTACTGCATGATCCCGCCGTTGCGGTAGTAGTCGGCCTCTCCGGGGGTGTCGATGCGCACGACCGCGTCGAACTCCACGTCTCCAGCCCTGACCTTCACCGTCTTCGGCGTGGCACCCTCGTTGAGCGCGGTGACGCCGGTGATGGTGAACTCCTCCTCGCCGGTCAGGCCGAGCGAGGCCGCGTTCTGGCCGGCCGGGTACTGCAGCGGCAGGACGCCCATGCCGATCAGGTTGCTGCGGTGGATCCGCTCGTAGGACTCGGCGATGACGGCCTTGACGCCGAGCAGCGCGGTGCCCTTGGCGGCCCAGTCGCGGGACGAGCCCGAGCCGTACTCCTTGCCCGCCAGCACGACCAGCGGCACACCCGCCTCGGCGTACGCGGCGGAGGCCTCGTAGATCGTGGTCTGCTGCCCGTCGAGCAGGTTCTTGGTGAAGCCGCCCTCGACCCCGTCCAGGAGCTGGTTGCGCAGCCGGATGTTCGCGAACGTGCCGCGGATCATCACCTCGTGGTTGCCGCGACGCGAGCCGTAGGAGTTGAAGTCGCGGCGCTGCACGCCGTGCTCGGCCAGGTACTTGCCCGCGGGCGAGTCGGCCTTGATCGAGCCGGCCGGGGAGATGTGGTCGGTCGTCACCGAGTCGCCGAGCTTGGCCAGCACGCGCGCGCCGGCGATGTCGTTGACCGGGGTCGGCGTGGCGGGCATGTTCTCGAAGTACGGGGGCTTGCGCACGTAGGTCGAGTCGGCGTCCCACTCGAAGACGTTGCCGGTCGGCGTCGGCAGCGAGGTCCAGCGCTCGTCGCCGGCGAACACGTCCGCGTAGTCCTTGGCGAACATCTCGGTGGAGATCGCGGAGTTGATGGTCGCCTGGATCTCGGCCGGGGTCGGCCAGATGTCCTTGAGGAACACGTCGTTGCCTGCCGTGTCCTGGCCCAGCGCGTCGTGCTCGAAGTCGAAGTCCATCGTGCCCGCGATGGCGTAGGCGATCACCAGCGGCGGCGAGGCCAGGTAGTTCATCTTGACGTCGGGGTTGATCCGGCCCTCGAAGTTGCGGTTGCCGGAGAGCACCGCGGCGGCCGCGAGGTCCGCCTCGTTGACCGCGGCCGAGACGTGCTCGGGCAGCGGTCCCGAGTTGCCGATGCAGGTGGTGCAGCCGTAGCCGACCAGGTTGAAGCCGAGCTTGTTGAGGTACGGCGTGAGCTCGGCGCGATCGTAGTAGTCGGTGACGACCTGCGAACCGGGGGCCAGCGTGGTCTTGACCCACGGCTTGGCCGTCAGGCCCTTCTCCACGGCCTTCTTGGCCAGCAGCGCGGCGCCGAGCATGACTGAGGGGTTCGAGGTGTTGGTGCAGGAGGTGATCGAGGCGATCACGACCGCGCCGTTGTCGATCTCGTAGGTGCTACCGTCGGGCGCCGTGACCGTGGTCGGCTTCGAGGCCTGCGCCGAGTAGGCGGTCAGCGCCTCGGCGAACTTCGCCTTGGCCTCGCTCAGGATCACCCGGTCCTGCGGACGCTTCGGGCCGGCGATGGAGGGCACGACGGTGCCGAGGTCGAGCTCGACGTACTCGGAGTACTTCGGCTCGTGCGACGCGTCGTGCCAGAGGCCCTGCTCCTTGGCGTACGCCTCGACCAGAGCGAGCTGCTGCTCGCTGCGGCCGGTGAGCTTCAGGTAGGTGATCGTCTCCTGGTCGATCGGGAAGATCGCGCTGGTGGAGCCGAACTCCGGCGACATGTTGCCGATGGTCGCACGATTCGCGAGGGGAACAGCGGTGACACCCTCGCCGTAGAACTCGACGAACTTGCCGACGACGCCGTGCTTGCGCAGCATCTCGGTGATGGTGAGCACCAGGTCGGTGGCGGTGACGCCGGCCGGCAGCTCGCCGGTCAGCTTGAAGCCGACCACCCGCGGGATCAGCATGCTGACGGGCTGGCCGAGCAGCGCCGCCTCCGCCTCGATGCCGCCGACGCCCCAGCCGAGCACGCCGAGGCCGTTGACCATGGTGGTGTGCGAGTCGGTGCCGACCACGGTGTCCGGGTAGGCCTGGCCGCCGCGGGACATCACCACGCGGGCGAGGTGCTCGATGTTCACCTGGTGCACGATGCCGGTGCCGGGCGGGACGACCTTGAACTCGTCGAAGGCGGTCTGGCCCCAGCGCAGGAAACGGTAGCGCTCCTGGTTGCGCTCGTACTCGATGTCCACGTTCTTGGTGAAGGCGTCCGGGGTGCCGAAGACGTCCGCGATGACGGAGTGGTCGATCACCAGCTCGGCGGGCGCGAGCGGGTTGACCTTCGCCGCGTCGCCGCCGAGGGCCACCACGGCCTCGCGCATGGTGGCGAGGTCCACCACGCAGGGCACGCCGGTGAAGTCCTGCATGATCACGCGGGCCGGGGTGAACTGGATCTCGGTGTCCGGCTCGGCCTGCGGATCCCAGCTCGCCAGGGCCCGGATGTGGCCCTCGGTGATGTTCGCCCCGTCCTCGGTGCGCAGCAGGTTCTCCAGCAGCACCTTCAGCGAGTAGGGCAGGTGCTCGGCACCGGGCACGGCGTCGAGACGGAAGATTTCGTATGTCTCTTCGCCGACGCGCAGATCGGCGCGCGCTCCGAGGCTGTTGGTGGACACCGCGGGTCTCCTCTGGTGACTGGGCGTACGACTTATCTCGACATCAAGATACCCCATCCGCCGGGCGTTTCAGAACCCGGGCGAGAGACGGAGGTCACCTGGTCGAAATCCGACCCCTCGATCATCATGGAGGTAGTCCAATCCATCCAGCAGTCTTCACCGTATCGAGCAGGAGGCCGCGGTCGTGACCTTCACCGACACCCTGACCCTCGAATTCCCCGGCGCCGTGCCGGCGAACCAGTTCGTCAGCGGCACCCAGAACGCCCTGACCGGCTTCGGCGTGATCCGCGGCAGCGCGCTGCCGCTCATCGCCACCTGCCGCGACGAGCTGGCCTTCGCCCTGACTGCGGAGCTGCAGCGCGCCTGGGGCGGCGCGTTCAACATGGCGGGCCTCGCCGGACTTTTCGCATTGGGCCGTACGGGTGTGGTCGCCGCCCGCGGCCACGCTCCGCTGATCGGGGGACGCCGCACCTTCGTGCTGTTCGGCCTGACCCACATCGGCGTCGGCGAGTCGGGCGAGATCGGCGAGTGCGAGCGCCTCGGCGTGCCCGGCAAGACGTACGCCTGCGGCGCGCTGCTGGCCGTCGGCGACGCCCTGCGCCACGACGACGTGCGGACCTCCGACTATCCGTACCTGGACCCGCAGGACCCCGAGCAGTCCCGGCTGCGCGACCGGATCGCGCCGCGGGTCTCTGACCACGCGAAGACGGGCCTGCTCGAGCTGACCAGGATCGCGCGGGAGCTGATCGACGAGGGCACGGCCGACGTCGTGCACGTGCTGCGGGACGACGAGTACCCGGCCGACATCGCGCTGTTCACCGGCATCCACATCCACGGCCCGCGCGGCGCCGACTACGTGCAGCCCAGCCTCGCCGTCTTCGACCGCGCCGGTGGCGAGACGACAGAGCTCTCATTCGGCTGATTCGGCCCATTCAGCCCATTCGGCCGATCGGGTCAGGGCATCGGCAGCCGCGCGTGCCAGCCGCGGCGCACGGCCGCGATCCGCAGCCCCATCGTCAGGGCCGCGGCCAGGAACGCGAGCGGGGTGGCGGCCGGGTCGTAACGGTTCGTGCCCGCCACGACGAGGGCGCCGACGAGCGCCGGGACGGCATACAGTTCCCGGCGCAGCACGGTCGGCACCTCGTTCACCAGAACATCCCGAAGCATGCCGCCGCCGACCGCCGTCACCACTCCCATCAATGCCGCGGGAACGACCGCAAGACCGTAATTCAACGCCTTCGCCGTTCCGGACACCGCGAAACAACCGAGGGTCGCCGAATCGGCCACCAGATAGGCCGTGGACAAAGGGATCCGGCGGAGTACTCGTTCCCGCAACGGCACCGCGTGGCCGAGAACCCGGGGATGGCGGCCGAAAAGCACGACGGCCGCCGCGAAACTCGCCGTCGCCAGATAACGCCAGTCGGTCAGCAGTGCCACCGGAACCGCCCCGATCATCAAGTCCCGGATGACGCCGCCGCCGAGCCCGGCGACCGCGGCCAGCACCAGAACGCCGACCAGATCAAGGCCTTTACGGATGCCGGTGAGCGCCCCGGCGGAGGCCGCGGTGAGGATTCCGAGCAGGTCGAAGAAGATCGGCAGATGCGGCGCGGCGACGGGGTGCATACCGCAATGATCCCAAGCTGATTGGCGGTGGCACCACCGCACACCAACCGTCAACGCGCGCGGATTGGAATTGTCCGAGGTGTGTTGACCGGCTCACTCGCGCTGACTTTGCTTCGGGATGTACGGTGTTGGGCCTCCGCGAAGCTGACGCTCACTGATACCGTGGATGCCAGCGCCCGACCGGGTGCCGATGGAAGGCCGGCGGAAGGTTTTCCGGATCCGCCTGGGGGATAGGTACAAATGGCGACATGCGACACCGGCGTACGCCGCCATCCCAGGCGCCTCGTCGCCCGATCGGGTAGTGCACGTGTTACGGCGTTGCGCCGAACGGGCGTGGTCTCTTCCCAGAGGCCGCGTATTGCCGCCACACTCGGTACAGGAGCGCGCTCGGCCCAGCCCGCCAGGGGCACCACACAGGAGGTCCCATGACCGAACTGCGAGTGATGGCGGTCACCGGCGATGGTGACCGTCTGGTGCTGCGTGCTCCCGACGGCCAGGAATTCTTCCTCGCGATCGACGACCGGCTGCGCGCCGCCGTGCGCGGCGACCGGGCCAGGCTGGGCCAGATCGAGATAGAGCTGGACGCGCAGCTGCGGCCGAAGGACATCCAGGCCCGGATCCGCGCCGGGCAGACCGCCGAGCAGGTGGCGGACGCGGCGGGCATTCCGCTCGAGCGGGTGCGCCGTTTCGAGGGCCCGGTGCTCGCCGAGCGGGCCTTCATGGCCGAGCGGGCGCAGAACACCCAGGTGCGCCGCTCCGGCGAGACGCACGGTCCGAAACTGGGCGATGTGGTGCGCGAGCGGCTGTCCGCGCGCGAGCCGGATATCGACTCCGTGCAATGGGATTCCTGGCGCAAGGACGAGGCCGTGTGGACGGTCCGGATGTCCTTCCGGATCGGCGGTCTGCCCTACGACGCGACCTGGAGCTACGACCCGCCGCGGCGCCTGGTGCACCCCCTGGACGACGAGGCCCGCCTGCTGTCCAGCGACGCCGCGCCGGACACCGCGTTCCCCTTCGCCGCGCGCTCAGCCTCCTCCGGCGCGGGCGGCGGCGCGGCCGGATCACGCTCCGCGCAGGTCACCTCGCTGCAGTCCTGGCACGGCCGGCCCGCCGCTGGTCAAGGTTCTGTGACCCCGCTTCCGGTGCGCCCCAACGGTTCCCCCCGGCCCGCCGCCGCGGCGGTGTCGGGCACCGCGGCCGTGTCGAGCACAACGACCCAGACGCCGGCCGCCGCACCCGAGACGGAGTCCGCCGAGACCCCGGCTTCGCAGAGCCCTGCCACGAACGGCACCCGGACGGCCGCGGCCGCCGCGGCCGGGAACACCGGCGCGGGCTCCGCGTACTCGGACGCGCTGTTCGGCCCGGTCGGCCCGCACAAGGAGCGGCTGCGCGGCGACACCGACCAGCAGGCGGTCAACGACGGCGTCACCCCCGGCCGCCGCGCCACCGTGCCCAGCTGGGACGAGATCGTCTTCGGCACGCGACGCCGCAAGGCCGATTAGCCGAAAACGCGAGAGAGATCGTCTTCGGCGCAGTCACCATCCCACGCCGCAAGGCCGACTAGCCGAAAACACGAGAGAGACCGTCTTCGGCGCAGTCACCATCCCACGCCGCAAGGCCGATTAAGCCACGTCCCCCTTTTGGCCGCACTGTCGCTCGTCTGGCGCAGAGTTGCCTGCGCCGACCGAGTGACGGCCGATCAGCCGATCCCGGCCGCTACTCTCCGCTAGTTCGCGCTTTCATGAACGGCCGGATCCTGAGAGCTCTCTCAGTAGTACAGCCGAAGTTCACCGCTGCTTCAGCTTGGGCTCGCCAAGTCGATTTCCAGTCGGTCGAAGCTACGGAACCGTAGGCTCAGAACATCCGCTGCCCTGCTCTCATCCCCGGAGGGGAAAACCCAGATGCAGTCCAAGACCAAGCGGCGTACGGCCGTCGTCGCGGTGGCCGGGGCGGTCGCCCTCGGCACGTCCCTGGCGGTCGCCCAGCCCAGCTTCGGCAGTCAGAACCCGGGCACCGTCTCCCCCGAGTCCTCCGGCGGCTCGATCGTGCTGACCGGCGCGCACTCGGGCACGACGACACCGATCCAGCACGTGGTCGTGATCTTCGACGAGAACGTGTCCTTCGACCACTACTTCGGCACGTACCCGAACGCGTCGAACACCGACGGCACCACGTTCCAGGCCAAGTCGAACACGCCGACCGTCAACGGGCTGACGACGAGCCTGCTCGAGAACAACGCGAACGGGTCCAACCCGACGCGGCTGACCCCGGCCGAGGCGCTGACCTGCGACCAGGACCACGCGGACACTCCGGAGCAGGAAGCCTACGACAAGGGCCTCGCGGACAAGTTCCCGGAGTACACGCAGAACGCCACCTGCTCCTCGCCGGATCAAGGCCTGCCGGGCCTGGTGATGGACTACTACGACGGCAACACCGTCACGGGGCTGTGGAACTACGCGCAGAACTACGCGATGAGCGACGAGAACTACGACACCACCTACGGTCCGTCCACCCCGGGCGCGATCAACCTGGTGTCCGGCCAGACCTACGGCGCCGAGGTGGTCAACTCCACCACCGGCACGCCGGTCTCGGACTCGGCCGTGGTCGCCTCCGCCAACTCGAGCGACCTCGGCACCGACGTCGCCGACATGGACCCGTACTACGACGACTGCGGCGCGGGCTCGGACCGGCTCAAGCTGACCGGCCAGAACATCGGCGACCAGCTCAACTCCAAGAACGTGACCTGGGGCTGGTTCCAGGGCGGCTTCGGCGCCACCACGGCGGCCACCTCGACCACCCCGGCCGTGTGCGGCGCCACGCACACGAACGTCGGCAGTGCGACGGTCGCGGACTACAGCGCCCACCACGACCCGTTCCAGTTCTACGCGTCGACGGCCAACGTGCACCACACGGCCCCGAAGAGCGAGGCCGAGGTCGGCCACAACGGCCAGGCCAACCACCAGTACGACGAGTCCTACTTCTACGACTCGCTGAAGGACGGCAACCTGCCGTCGGTCTCCTTCGTGAAGCAGGCCGAGTACCAGGACGGCCACGCCGGCTACTCCGACCCGACCGACGAGCAGGACGGCGTCGTCAACCTGGTCAACTCGATCGAGTCCTCCAAGTACTGGAGCAACACCGCGATCATCCTGACCTACGACGACTCGGACGGCTGGTACGACCACCAGGCCCCGCCGAACGTGAACTCCTCGTCCGACCCGGCCGTGGACGAGCTCGACGGCACCGGCCAGTGCGGCAGCACCGCCCGCACCCCGCTCGCCGGCGAACAGGACCGCTGCGGCTACGGCCCGCGCCTGCCGCTGCTGGTGATCTCGCCCTACGCCAAGGACAACTACGTCAACCACTCGGTGACCGACCAGACCTCGGTGCTGTCGTTCATCCAGCAGAACTGGAGCACGGGAACGATCACGGGCTCCATGGCGCAGTACGCCGGCTCCCTCGACCCGTTCTTCGACTTCAACCAGCACAAGGCCCGTCGGATCCTGCTGAGCCCGACCACCGGCGCCGTGCTGCGGGACTAGTCCCCGCCGCGCAGCCCGGAATGCACTTCGTCCCCGCCACAGACGGTTCGTGGCGGGGACGAAGTGCATTCCGGGTGCCGGAGGCGGCCGCACCGCCGAGACGGCTACGAATCAGGCCGCGAACATCCCCGAGCCGAAGTGGTCCGAGGAGTCCCGCACGCCGGGGAGCGCGAAGAAGTAGCCGCCGCCGATCGGGGAGATGTAGTCCACCAGCGGCTCGTCGATCAGCCTCGTCTGCACCGCCTCGAACTGGCGCAGGACGTCCTGCTGGTAGGCGCAGAAGGCCAGGCCCACCTCGAGGTTCCCGTTGATGTCGAAGCCGCGCTCGTAGTTGTAGCCGCGGCGCAGGATCTGCTGGTCGTACGTGGCGTCGGTGCGCGGGTTCGCCAGCCGGATGTGCGCGGTGAGCGGGATGACGTTGCCCATCGGGTCGTCGGCGTACTCGGGGGTGTCGAACTCGGCGGTGCCGCTGAGCGGGGAGCCGGTGTCCCGGCGGCGGCCGATCATCAGCTCCTGCTCGTTCAGCGAGACCCGGTCCCAGAACTCGACGAGCATCCGGATGATCCGGATCACCTGGTACGAGCCGCCGTCGGCCCACTGCTGCTCGCCGCGCAGGCCGCCGCGCGCCCAGATGAGCGCGTCGGTCACCGTGCTGTCGTTGACGTCCGGGTTGGCGATGCCGTCCTTGAAGCCGAGCTGGTTGCGCTGGGTGCCGCTGGGCCGGGGCACGGACTGGAAGCCGTCCACCTTCCACACACCCTGCATCCCGCCGCGGGTGTGCTTCGCGAGGTCGCGCAGCGCGTGCATCACCGTGTCCTGATGGTCGGCGCAGATCTGCAGCGAGATGTCGCCGTCCCGCTCGGTCGAGCCGACCATGTCGTCGTTGGGGAACACCACCATCGGCGTGAGCTTCAGCGGCTTGCGCGAGGCGAGCCCGTAGCGGTCGTCGAACAGCGAGGCGCCGACGCCGACGGTGATGGTCAGGCCGTCGGCGGGCACGGCCGGTCCGAGCGTGTCGCTGTCCGCGGGCGGGGAGGCGAGGCCGAGGTCGCCGGGCGTGCCCCCGGCGGTCAGGAAGCGCGCGCGGGTGGTGATGGTCTGGAACAGGTCGACCAGCTCGGCGCGGTTCGCGGCCGTGGCGTTGAAGGACACGAAGGTGGCGAACGCCTGCGGCTTGGTGAGGATGCCGGACTGGTTCCCGCCGTGGAACGGGATGACCCGGCCGGAGCCGGTGGTCGAGCCGGAGTCGTCGGCCATGGCGACCGTGGCCCCGGCCACTCCGGCACCCACGGCCGCCACCCCGGCGGCGCCCACCGCGGCTCCGCGCAGGAAGGAGCGGCGGCGCAGGGCGGCGTGCAGCGTGGCGGAGTCGACCAGGCCCGCGGCGTCCGCGGCGCCGGAGAAGGGGCAGGAGCCGGCGGACCGGGCCGCGGCCGGATTCTCCTCGGCGGCGCCGTTCTCCGCGCTCTCCGGCTCGGTCACGGTCTCGGTCGGCTCGGTGGCTTCGGCCAGCTCGGTCGGCTCGTTCGACTCGGTCATCTCGATCTCGCGGTGGGTCTCGGACTCGGACTCGGACATCAGGCTGTGGTCCGTTCTTCCAACAGGTCGGGCACGAGGGAGAGGGTTTCGAGCAGCTGACTCAGGTCGGCGTCGACCTTCTGCCGCTGCGCGGTGGACAGCGCGCCGAGCGCCGTGGGCATGGCGCACTGCGCGGTGCAGGGCCCGGCGCCGGCGGCCTTCAGGTCGGCCTGCACGGTGGCGATCCCCTGGTTGATCCGGGGAAGCAGGCTCGGATCTCCCGCCTGAATCAGCGAGCTGATCGTGGACAGGACCTCCTGGGTGCCCTGGGTGTTCGCGTAGAGCGTGTCCAGCGTCGTGCCGCTGCCGTAGTCCTGGATGCCGGTGAGCTGGAACTGCAGCGCGTTCTCCAGGATCTCGTGGGTGCGCAGCGGCAGGTCGGTGGCCGGGGTGGTCTGGCCGGGGAAGGCCTTGATCAACCCCTGGATGTCCTTGACGAGGGTGTCGCCGAGCGGGGCGAGCTCGGCGGACGACTGGCCGTGCCAGAGCCCGTATTCGATCCGGAAGAACCCGGTCCAGGACTTGGTCGCGGTGCCCTGCGGCTGCCCGCTGGCCGAGCCGTTGATCTCGGTGTCGAAGGTGTCGAAGGTGCCGTAGGCGGCGCCGAGCCGCTCGTAGGCCAGGTGCGCGGGCAGCCAGTCGGTCTCGGCCTGCGCCAGGTTCCCGGCCTTGAGGTCGGCGTCCAGCTTCTCGGCCGCCGTGAGCAGGCCGGGCAGCGAGGTCTGCACGTAGGCCCGGTAGTCGTAGACCGGCTGCTCCATGTCCTGCTCGGTCACCGGAGCCACGCCGGTCAGGCCGCCGCCGGAGCCGGACACGCGGTACGTGGCCGAGTTCAGCACCGTGCCGTCGATGAAGGAGCAGCGGAACGCGTACTCCCCCGCGCCGATCGAGACGTTCATGACCTCGCCGGCGCCGGGCGTCACGTCCGGGTCCTCGCCGTAGACCGCGTTCGTGGTCGGGTTGATCAGGTAGACCTCGGCGGTGTTGGCGCCGTTGTCGGTGACGTTGAAGCTGAGCGTGCCCGCGGTCGGCGAGGTCCAGCCGGTGCCGCAGGCGGTCTCGCTGATCGCGATCTGGATCGTGCTGGAGGCGTCGGCCGTGCCCATCACCGAGATCGTGGCCACGGCGGCCACCGCGGGAACTGCCACGATCGTCCCGTAGACGGCCCAGCGCGGCGTACGACGTCTATTCGCCGTGCTGGCCGATACCGGCTCCTCGGCGCCCCTGGCCTTGGCGGCCAGCTTCTCGGCGAGCGCGGCCTCCTCGACGGCGCGGCGCGCGGCGGCCCGCTCGACCCGCGTCCGCGCGGCGGCGCCCTCCGCCGAAGCGGCCGCCGCCTTGCCCGACGCGCGCACTCCGTGCACGAACAGGGTCATCGTCGTCGCCAGGTACAGCGCGTAGCCCGCGACCTGGAGCCAGGTCATGACCGGGGTGAGGTTGAGCGTGCCCGCGATGAGCATCGCGTACCAGGAGCCCGCGTCGATGCTCAGGTTGAAGGCGTGCGCCGCGTAGCCCGGCAGCAGGCCGGCCTCCTGGAGGTCGCCGAGGCCGTAGGCGAGCACTCCGGAGGCGATCACGATGAGCACGGCGCCGGTGGCCGCGAAGAACTTCGTCAGATTGATCCGCAGCACCCTGCGGTACAGCGCCCAGCACAGCAGCACCGCGAGCAGGATCCCGACCGCCGCGCCGAGCAGCGGGCCGCGCGCCTGCCCGGCCGACTTCGCGGTCGTCCACAGGAACAGCGAGGTCTCGAGCCCCTCGCGGCCGACGGCGAGGAACGCGGTGAGCACGATCATCCCGCTGCCCCGGCCGAGCGCCTCGTGCACCCGCGCCTTCAGGTCGCCGGACAGGCTCTTGGCATTGCGGCGCATCCAGAACACCATGGTGGTGACGAAGCAGACCGCGAGCAGCGAGAGCACGCCGCCGAAGCCGTCCTGCCCGCCCGCCGGCAGGCTGGCGGAGGTGAAGGTGAGCACGGCGGCGAAGGAGAGGCTGAGCGCGACCGCGGCGGCCACGCCCGTCCACATGGCGCCGAGCCGGTCCTTCGCCTCGGCGCGCACCAGCGTGGCGACGAGGATCGAGACGACGAGCCCGGCCTCCAGACCTTCGCGCAGGCCGATCAGGAAACTGGGAAAGGCGGTGTTCCACATGGCGGGCGGGACGCTCCATGGATTCGGTCGGCGGAAGCGAAACTTAGGTGAGCCTAACCCATAGGCGTACTCCTCTCGGGTGACGGTCGCCGGGACCCGAGGTGAAGTTCCGGTGCCCAGCCTGGGGGAATCGGGCATACCGGGCAAAAAATTAGCTGAGAAGTTTTTTGCCGAAGTTGTATCTGGGGGCCGTGCCCGGCGCTCTTGTTAGTGACCGGATCGGGAAGGGGAGAGCCCGATCCGGTCAGCTCCGCCTTCAACCGGGTCTCGGGGAGGGACCCGGCGGAGACGGCTGGTGGGGGAACCGGAGGGGGAAGCACCGTGCCCGTCCGGCGATCGCGAGGGGGGATCCGCAAGGGTTCCAGGCGATCGCCGGGCGGCCGGACGGTGTGTTTTCAGGACCGGTCCTCCCGGGGGACCAGGACGCTACGGGGGTACGGCCTGCTCCCCCGGGGGCACGTCCACCGGGCGGCCGGCAGTGTCGGAACGCACCGTTAAAGTGCCTGATCAAGGCCAAGGGAGGAAGTTGTGCGCACGAATCACAAGGCCCGGATGGATCGGCTGATCAGCCGCCACCCGGACGCGGTATACACCGACGGTGCCCTGCACCGCCGGGATCAGTTGCTTGTCCCCGTGGAGCAGTCGGACGAGGCTCGCGAGGCCGGCGCCGGCTTCGTCGACCGCGTCGAGCCATACCCGGAGATCGGCGTGCACCGGCTGCTGCTGAGAGGCTCCGCCCAGGTGGACGTGCCGGAATTCGCGGCCCGGCTGCGCGATCAGGGCATCAGAGCGACACCGAACCACCTGCTGCGCGGCGAGCCGGACTACATCGGCGGCCCGTTCGGAGCGCCGACCCTGTGCGGGCCGGTGCCCGCCCCCGTGCCGAACGGTTCCGGCCGCGCCGTCACCGTGGCGGTCCTGGACACCGGCATCACCCCGCACCCCTGGTTCACCGCCACCGAGTGGTGGCCGCAGGTGACGCCCGAGCAGCTCGACCCGGTCGCGATCAACTGCGACTACGAGCTCGACGCGCAGTCCGGCCACGGCACCTTCGTCGCGGGCGTGGTGCTGCAGAAGTCGCCGAACGCGCGCCTGTGGGTCGACCGCCTGCTCGACGACATCGGCATCTGCGACGAGCTCGAACTGCTGCACAGCCTCGGCCGGATCCAGCAGCGGGAGAAGGACACCGGCACCAAGGTCGACGTCATCAACCTCTCGCTCGGCGGCTACGCGCACGCCGACCACCCCTCGCCGCTGGTCGCGGAGTCGCTGCGGAAGTTCGGCAGCCACACCGTCATCGTGACCTCGGCGGGCAACAACGCCTCGGACCGCCCGTTCTGGCCCGCCGCCCTGAAGGACTGCGTCGCCGTCGGCGCCAAGGCGGCCTTCTCGGACCGCGGCTGGTGGGTGGACGCGAGCGCTCCCGGCGTCGACGTCGTCGGCCCGTTCCCGCAGCGGCGCCCGGACGGCGAGATCGAGCTCGGCTTCGCGAGGTGGAGCGGCACGTCCTTCTCCGCCCCCTACGTCGCCGGCGCGATCGCGCATCTGGCCAACGACAAGGACATCACCGCCCGCGAGGCCGCGGAGATCCTTTTGAATACCGCGAACCCGAAGGCCAACCCCGACTTCGGGGTGGAGATCGGGTAACGGCAGGTATGACGCGACGGCGTGATCTCGCTAGTGTGTCCCACGCGCCCGGCACGGGGTCGGGCTCGTGGGAGCGTGAGTCATGCCGTCGAACAGCTCGAAGCCGACGGGGCCGAGTAACGCCGAACTGCTGGCCGCCGCCCTCCGGCGGGAAGCCGAGGCCTGGAACGGCCTCGTGGACAGGTTCGGCCGGCTGGTCTGGGCGGTGGCCCGGAGCTTCGAGCTGCCCGATTCGGACGCGGCGGACCTCAGCCAGACCGTGTGGCTGCGCCTGGTCGAGCACATGGATCAGATCAAGGAGCCGGAACGGCTCGGCTCCTGGCTCGCGACGACGACCCGGCGCGAGGGGATCAAGCTGCTGCGCAAGCACCGGCTCGAGATTCCGGACGAGCTCGAGGAGGAGCAGTCCGACCAGGGCAAGGACGGCCCGGAGGAGCAGCTCCTGGTCGCCGACGAGTACGCGCAGCTGCGCGACGCCCTGGAGCGGCTGCCGGAGCGCTGCCGCAAGCTGCTGCGGGTCATCGCGGCCAGCGACGAGGCGAACTACAGCGAGGTGGCCGCCGCCCTGGACATGCCGGTGGGTTCCATCGGCCCGACCAGGTCGCGCTGCCTCGAGAGGCTGCGCACTCAGTACACGCAGTCATCCTGAACCCGTCGTGGGACGGGACAGTCCTAGGGGGACGAGACATGACCAGTAACGGATACGCCGGAGACGAGTACGACGACGTCCGCCTGCTGGCCGACCTCAACTCGCTCTACCAAAACGACGACCCGGTGCCCGAAGGAGTGCTCGAGGCCGCGCGCGGCGCGTTCGCCTGGGCGAACTTCGACACCGAGCTGGCGCGGCTGCTCGACGAGGAGTCGCTGTCCGGCCGCGCGGTGCGCGCGACCGGGGACCAGCACCTGCTGACCTTCGAGGCCGAGCACCTGACCTTCGTGGTCGAGGCCACCGAACTGGCGGAGGGGCGCAAGCTCGTCGGCCAGGTGATGCCCGCAGGCCCGCGCGAGTTGTGGTTGGAGAGCGCCGGGGGCGCCAGCGCGTCGACCGAAGTGGATGAATTGGGACGATTCTCGCTGCCGCGGCTGCCGTCCGGACCGGCGCGGCTGCGCTGCGAGCTACCGGATGGCACACGCGTCGTGACTGAATGGGGTGCCATCTGAGAAGCTGACTGAATGACCCGTGCCCACGACGCCGCCAGGCTGCCCTCGGCCGACGGTGCTGTTCGTCTTGCCCGCGCACTGGAACTCCTCGACGTGGTGGACGGGGATGCCGCGGCGGCGGGGGGCGCGGCGCGGGAACTGCTCGCCGCGAACGACGCGGACGAGGCCGCGACGGTCGCCCTGCGGGTGCTCGGGCTCTCGTTCAGAACCCACGACGACATCGCGGCCGAGACCGAGACGCGCCGCGCGGTGGGCACCGCGGACAGCCTCGCCCTGCCGCTGCGGGCGGCGCAGGCGCGTACCTCGCTGCTGGTCATGCTGTCGCAGCTGGGCCGCACCCGGGACGCGCTGCGCGAGGCGGCGCTCGCCGAAGCCGTGTTGCAGGGGCCTGAAACGCAGCTCGATCTGGCCCGGCTGCGCGTCAACAAGGGCCTGGTCCTGCAACGTCTGGGCCGCAGTGCCGAGGCGCTGGCCTGCTACGCCGCCGCCGAACCTGTGCTGGTCCGGCACCAGGACGCGCGCTGGGAGGTGTTCATGCTCAGCCTGCGCGGCACGATGCTCGCCTACCAGGCCAAGCACGAGGCCGCCGCCGCCGATCTGCGCCGCGGGATCGCGCTCGCCGAGTCCGTCGGTATGACCTACATCGGCTTCAACCTGCACCTCAACTACGGTTTCGTGCTGCTGCGGGCCGGCCGTATCCCCGAGGCGCTGCAGGAGATCACGCGCGCGCTGCGGGCCGGAGAACAGATCGGAGTCCGGCTGGAGTCCGCGTACGCGGACCAGGCCGACGCGCTGCTCGCGGCGGGTCTGGCGAGCGAGGCCCTGGAGAACGCCGAACGGGCCATCGCCGGACAGCTCGAGCGGGGCCGCGCGTTCGACGTCGCGGAATCGCGCCTGATGGCCGCGCGGGCGGCGCTGGCGGCGAATCAGGTGGGGCGGGCCTCGGCGCTGGCGGCGCAGGCGCGGGCGGACTTCACCGAGCAGCGTCGGCGCACCTGGGCGGCGTGGGCCTGGCAGGTGGAGCTCGCGGCGCGGTTCGCGGAGGGCGAGCGCACCGCGGAGCTGCTCAGGGATCTGACCCGCTGCGTGACCCGGCTCGAGCGGGCCGGATGGCAGTTCACCCCCTCGCAGGCCAGGCTGCAGGCGGCGCGCACGGCGGCGGCGCTCGGGCGCAGGGCGCGGGCGGAGCGGCTCTACGCGCAGGTCTCCGAGGACCGGTTCTCCGGCCCGGCCACGCTGCGCCTGCTGGCCTGGGAGGCGGAAAGCGAGCGCAGGCTGCTGCTCGGCGACCGGGGCGGCGCCGGGCGCTGCGTCAGCCAGGGATTGAAGGTGCTGGCCGAGTTCGCCGGGACCCTCGGCGCGACGGACCTGCGGGCCGCGAGCGCGTCGCTGGGCACCGAACTGGCCGCGGCCGGGCTGCGGCTGAGTCTGGAGGGCGGCTCGGCCCGCAGTCTGCTGATCCGCGCGGAGCAGTGGCGCGCGGCCTCGCTGCGCCGCGCCCCCGCGCGCCCGGCGCAGTCGGGGCAGTTGGCGGAGCGGCTGGCCCGGCTGCGCGCCGTGACCACGCAGGTGCAGGAGAGCCCGCTCAAGAAGGCGGAGGGCACCGACGTCAGGAGCCTGCAACGCGAGCGGGTGCGCCTGGAGGAGGAGATCCGGGAGCTGGCGCGGCACACGCCGGGCAGCCCGGTCGCCCCGGAGGCCCCGCTCGTGCTCAAGACCCTCGACGAGGAGCTGCGCGGCCGCGCGCTGGTCGAGTACGTGCGTCTTGAGGACGAGCTGCACGCGATCGTGCTGGCGGGCGGGCGCTGCACCCGGCACCGGATCGGCTCGTACCAGGCGGTGCTCACCGAGCTCGAGTCGCTGCGGTTCGCGATGGGCCGGATCGCGAAGCAGCACGGCTCGGCGTCGATGGTGCTCGGCGCGCAGAAGATCTACCAGCACGCCCGGAAGGAGCTGGACTCGATGCTGCTCGATCCGCTGCGCAAGCGGATAGCCGGCGACGGGGAGCTGGTCCTGGTGCCGACCGGCTCGCTGCACGCCCTGGCGTGGGCGGCGCTGCCGTCGATGCAGGGCCGGGTGCTGACGGTCGCGCCGTCGGCCCGCAGCTGGCTGGCGGCGGAGCGGGTGCCCGAGCGGCCCGGCCCTGTCGCGTTGGCGCACGGTCCGGGGTTGCCGCACGCGCAGGACGAGGTCGCGGCGCTGGCGAAGCTGTACCCGGACGCGAAGGCGCTGCAGGGGGCCGAGGCCGGCGCGAACGCCGTCGCGGAGTCCTGGGACGGGGCCCGGCTCGCGCACCTGGCGGCGCACGGCAAGTTCCGCCGGGACAACCCGCTGTTCTCGAACCTGGAGCTGGCCGACGGCCCGCTGACGGTCTACGACCTGGAGTCCCTCGGCCGCGCCCCCCGGGTGCTGATCCTCTCGGC
>Ga0185299_10001301_pt1 | contig 49832 bp, 40 predicted proteins | sample PaiPotPPA55metaG_FD_128002 | JGI IMG/M metagenome (GOLD analysis project Ga0185299, IMG submission 128002) | Iron sulfur acid spring bacterial and archeal communities from Banff, Canada, to study Microbial Dark Matter (Phase II) - Paint Pots PPA... ... | reverse complement strand
CGCAGTCGCCATCGAAGCTCGGATGGCGACTGCGGGTTGAGGTAAGGATGATCTGTTGCTTCGGTTCAACGTTAGATAATCCACGCCCTTGGGCCTCATGGACAGTCGCCGCTACCGAGAGGCTTGCACGAGATTGAGCTCCGCCTAACTCAACACGCAGTCGCCATTCCAGCGCTCGGATGGCGACTGCGCGTTGAGGTAAGGATAATCTGTTGCTTCGGTTCAACGTTAGATAATCCATACCCTTAGACCTCATGGACAGTCGCCGCTACCGAGGTGCTCGTCGGCCTTCTCTCAGCTTGACGCCTATGGGCAGCCGCGGGACCGCTACCGAGGGGCGGCTCGTCCGGCAGCTGCATGCGGCCGCGGAACGAGGCCGGCCGGTGGGAGCCGGCTTTGGCAAGATTAGGCTCCGCGAAACGCGTGCTCGCGGAGCCCCAAGACCGATACTAACTATTTACTAATCGTCGTACGTCACTCGGTACGGCGATCGTTTCACTTGGCTCGGGAACAGGACCGTTTTATCGCCCGGGTACGGTGTGTTGAAGCCTTTGGTCGCGTACCAAATGGCATGGTTAAGGAGATTCGGATCCTGCGAATCGGTTTTTTGTGGGCGAGCAAACATCTTGGCCGACTCTTTTTGCCAGGCAACTTGGAGTTTGCTGGTTGCGGTCGCAGACGCTGTCTGCTGTTTGGTCAGCGTGTTCAGCCGGATGTTGTTCGGCAGATGCGTGTACGGCGTGTAATCGGGCGTATTCGTGAACACCGCGCTCATCGGTGGGGTAACCAAATCATGTTGATTCATCGGAGGTAGCCCGAGAATCTGTTCAATGGTCCGGATAATACTGAGCTGATTGTAATAGGTGCTATCAACCGTTTTCCTCTTCACGTACGGTCCGACTACATAACCGGTGGTACGATGACCGTCCACATGGTCCACTCCGTCCTGCGAATCGTCTTCGGTGATGAAGATCACGCTGTTGTTCCAATACGGACTATGGCTGATCGCCTCAATGACCCGACCGACCGCGAGGTCGTTATCCGCAACTTGAGCGGCTGGGGTAGGAAACCCGACCGAAAGTCCGCTGGTGTGATCGTCGCACAACCACAAGTAAACCAACGATGGCAGGTTGTTGTTAGCCACGTATTGGTTGAACTCTAACAGGAAGACATCGACCCGGTATTGATCGGGGATCTCGGTATCGAACGGCGGAAAATTGATATCGAGGTTATTTTGAATAATCGGTACATCGGATACGCCAGGGAAAGTGCCGAGCGGGCAGTGAAGTTGGCCCTTCTTTTTTCCTTCCAGGATCAGCGAATCGTTGTACCAGGAGGTCCAATCACCATAAAGATTGTTAGGACCGTTCCCTTCATAAGCGTACTCGCCGTAGACTCGCAGGTTACCACCGTTGTTAACTAGATCTTGCCAAAGAAACCCGGAGGTAGCATACGCCATAGGGTCGCCACCAGCAGACGGATAACTGCGGGCATTGGTGTTTAGCTCTTTCTCGAGATAGTCCGGCGCCAACGCTTGGTTCGCCCATTGATGGCCATCGGCTGAGTTCAGGGAAGGCGCGTAGTAGTTGTCGAGCAACACGAACTGTTCTTCTAACGCGTGCAAGTTCGGAGTGATTTTTTTGCCGAACTGAGTGTATTTCGGATCGCCATTCCCGCCTTTTTCATCGCCTAAGATTTGATCGTAGGTGCGGTTCTCTTTGAGGATGTAGAACACATGTTTGATCGGTGACGCGGCGTCGGGTTGCGTTGGGACGGGGTTGGTGTCGTTGGTCGGTGTAGACACATTGCCGACCTGGCCTTTTAAGAACGAATTATTTTGGATAACGGTGGCCGTATAAGCCGCTAATTGTTGAGCATCCGGAATATCGATCTGAGTCACGACACTGTAGGTGCTGATCTCAGCCGGACCGGTCTTGTTGGTTTTCGGGTCCGGGCCTTTGCTGATATCCGGGCCTTCCAGCCCGATGCCGCGAACGTTCGAAACCAGGATTTGGCTGTGCACACTGTCGACGGCAATAAAACCGGGGAACCAGCCGGTGGGGATTAATCCGTCCAAGGTCGGCGGAACGGCCCAAGTCCCGGAAGGAAATGTGTAAAGGGCAAGCGCATTGTTGCCGCCGAGGCTCACGACAAAAGTGCCGTCCGGCAAGAAATTGATATCGTTCGGCTGGCTACCGTAATTCACTGCCCGAAACAACGGGAAGGTGTTAACGAGGGTGCCCGCTTTCGGATCGATCACGCTGATGGAGTCACTATTGGTGTTGGCCACAAAGAGCATGTTGTCGTGCAAAACCAGCGCGGTGGGTTCTAAGCCAACTTGGATCGTGTATTTAACGGTACCCGATGCCGTATCCACGCCGGAAACGGAGCCGGTACTGGCAGCGGCTGTGGCGGGGTTCACGAGAATATTCGTGCCGTCAGACGAGTTCGTGGGATCATTGCCCGTCGGTACCAGGCCGCCTTCGTTTGTCAGCCAGACGATGCCGTTTTTTGTATCCAGAGCCACACCCCACGGCGCGTTACCGACTGGAATCTGAGCGGTCACTTGGAGCGTGGGCACATTGATGACGGCAAGCTCGTTCAGTCCGTTTAAAGCGGCGTAAATCGTGTTGCCATCGGCTGAGATGGCTAACCCGGCTGGGATCGAGTTGTTCCCATTTGGAGTCGGTAAAGCCACTGACGCGGTGTAGCTTACGGTACCGTCCGCTGCGACTTGGTAGACGTCGATGCTCGCGTTATTGCCGTAATCGGACGCGTACAGGTGCTGGCCGTCGGGAGAATAAACGGCGCCGGTCAACGAGACTTTAGCGCCGCTGAACGGACTCAATTGTTGTAATACGGTCCCTTTCACCAAATCGAAGATCACGATCGGCCCGGCAGCGAAACCGGTATTGCCATCACCATTAATCACCACTGCGGTTTTGTGATCCGGCCGGATCGCGATGATGCTGGGACGTCCGATCACCGTGATTTGGCGACCGGCAGGCTGGATCACCTGTGAATCAGGTAACACAACGGAACCGTTCTTTTGTAAACCGACCTTTGCCGTGGGCGGTACGGGAGGCGGATCTGCCTGTAACGCGGGCCAATAAAACACGCCGCCAACGAGCGACGCCAAGAGCAGCTGTCTGTATCTCTTAGAAGACCATCCTAGTGAAGAAAAAAACATAGATAATCCGTGCTGAAGTTTTTGTAGGAGGACTATTCAGCCGAGCCAAAGGCGGACCTCCTTAACCGCACTCAGGCAGGCGCGTAACCTCGTGAGTGCCAGGGCAGCGAACAACCGAGCGATTGTGAAATTTACGCCATAGAAGCGGACAATCTGACAGAATTGTCATCAGCAGCGGACCAGGAAGAAGTGCAGAAAAAACTCACACAAGGACACGAAGGCACAAAGAAGAACGACTTGGGGCGCAGAAGAACACGAAGACGAAGATACGGAAAACTCTCACGCAAAGACGCAAAGCCGCAAAGACTAGGAACGGAAGATTTCACAGAAGATCACAAAGGTCACAAAGAGGTATTGGGTACGTGGTATGGAAGCGTTTGTGGTTGTACTGCTCTGTTATCTCCTGTTGGAAATTCCGTCTTTGCGTCCTTTGTGATCTTCTGTTGACCCTCTGCTCTTTTCGTGAGCCAGGTGGTGTTTGCCCATTATATGAACGTTTCGAAAGAATCGGTAAGCCAGTGGGAGCGTGACGAAAAACATCCTGCCGGGACGACGCTCAAGTTGTTGTCGCTCATCGAGAAAAAAGGCCTCGAAGCGATTGCCTGAACGTTTAGATCGTATGCGTTACCTCCGGTTGCAGCCGGACTACCCGGTTCTCGGATTCTTGATGGCAGCTTTCTGCAAACCGGCATGTCACTGCCTTGTTGAATCCCTCGGGCGAAATCCTGACTAGGCGAATATTGAGAGTTGAGACGTGACCCCGATTCCCTGGACCTCTGTTGATTGACCCCTTTTGATTGCTCCCAGAAAACCGGCCAGGCTCACACTTTCGTTACCTTCGTAAAGATCTTGTCTGAAAGCTGACCGCCGATTATAACGGGCCGCGATGCAACGACTAACGCTCGTATTTCTGGTTCTGCTTGGATTGTTGACCTCTTTGCCAGCCCAAGACGATGAGACTCAAATCAGACAGAAAGATGGCGCCTGGTGGGTTTACTATATCTTACCAGCGGGGCAAGGACACGGCGGTGTTCTGATTGTCAGTTATAAATACACGGTCACTAAGACCGGGAAAACGGTTAAGGAGACCAAAGAAGTGCGAGAGGGGCAAGGTGTCATGGTGGGGAAGGTAACCGACGTTACTAAACCGATTGTGACCGGCTCCGAAAATAAAGTGCTCATAACGGATCCGGCCCACGCTAAATAACGTTGGGACCCGAATTTCATCACAGAGACACAGAGTTCGCAGAGGGATATTCAGAGCTCTGTGACCGCCACCTCATCGGTCATGATCAGGCCTTCCTCGCAAAGTAGGGCGATGCCGCCGTCGAGGAGTTTTTTTTCCGGGTCATCGCATCGGATTAGTTCGGCGCCGTTGATCGAACCCGTGATCGTGGTCCCAGTTACTTCGACTTTGAACTGGTACCGTTCCGACCAGGTCCAATTGTACGGGATCTCGGTTAACACTTGGATTCCATCGTAGTTACGGATCAGACGCAACATCTGGTTTGGGCCAAGTAACAGCGCATAGTATCGGGATAACCCTTGGACGCGGCCGGCGAGTCCGAAGGATTTGGCGGGGTCAGACGTGATCGCGGATTGCACCGCATAGTTTTGCCAATCGCGTGAGCCTTGGATGAAAAGGCCGGTACCGCGGTTTTGGGACAAATGAAAGGCGGATGCCCAGCGGGTACCGGCATGGTCGACTGCATTGATCCAGGCTCGTAGCCACATTTTACCGTTGTTATCCGGGCGTCGAAACACGGTGGTGGGTGTTCCCGACCAGTCGACATAGTCGATGTGTAACTGGCCGCTGGCGGCGTTTTCGGAACTAACCTCGAGCCCGAATTGGGCGACCGGAACCCCAGTCAGGTCTTCGATTTGCCATCGAAAATCTTGGGCGGCGTTGGGATCTAGGGTAAGAGCGGGGCCATGATGATAATAGAGTTCATCGTTACCACCGTAGTAGGTAACAAAAGGGGCTACCCGAACCGGTGCAGAGTTTTCGGCGCCGGCGATGAGCCGGCCGCGAACGATATTGCCTGGGTAAAGCGTTGGGCATGCCATCAAGGAGTAGTGGCTGGCATCTTTTGAATCCGGCAGGATGAAGGTTGGGGTGGAGATTCTGACGGGTTCGTCGCCGGGAAGAAATTTGAAGTCGAGGGCGAGGGTAGGGTAATCGGTGGAGACGTTTCCTCCTTCGCTAGAGCTTCGGAGGACAAGCGTGGTTCCGTCACGGGGTTCGACCTGGAAACCTTGGACTGATCCGGGAAGCGTGAAATGGAAACGGGCGCCGTTTTTTGGTGTCGCTACGGCTGGCGCTTGTCCAAGATTATGCGCCATCCTGCAAATCTCGTAGGTCTCGCGCACTGCATCCGTCATACAACGGCCGCCGTCGGCTGTGGAAAGATATAGCCGGTCAGCGACCGGTGTCCGCAGCTTTGGGTCGATAGCAGCCAGACCGTTTTTGATTCCTAGCAAACATCCTACATTGCCGGAGTTACAGTCAGTATCCCAACCAGCGGTATTGGCTATCATCAGCGCCCGACTAAAATCGTCCCTAGAATAAAGCAGGCTTAAGATGATGACGGCGTGATTCGGAATCACGTGACAGTTGCCGGGGAATTTATCGTAGCCGTATTTTTGTTCGATCCGTTCGCGGGTCACTCGCCAATCGCCATCCGTTCGATGCCAACTGCGGATATCGTTTACTAACCGAGTTATCAAACAATCCGGTGGCAGATATTTTAGACCGGTCTCGATCAGTTGATCGATGCCGGACTCAACAAACGCCTGTGCTTCCATTGCTGCCACCAACTGAGCGGCATAAATCGCTTCACCGTCATGACTCACTGAGCCTGCTTTCCGGGCCAGTTCAGCGGCTAGTTTCGGGTTACCGGGAGCGACCAATGCCCAACCGTCGATAAAAATCTGGGCGCCGATCTGTTCGGCCGCGGTTTTACCGTTGGTCGCGATAGCACCGCTCTCCGGCGCCGGGATTCCGGCCTTTAATCGGAGAAATGCGGTGTGTTCCGTTGAATTCCCCATACCGCCCCACCAGAGAATACTGCGGTCTTCGATGATATAATTCAGCCAAGTCTTACCGATTTGTTCCGCCGTAACGTCCGCTGAACCGCCGTGATCAGGTAATGCACGTAGGAACGTGAATGTGCCCGAGATATCATCATCAGCGACGATCAACGGTACATTGAACCGTTCATGGACGTAGTCCCATATTTCGCCGAGTTCGGTGTCGATCCGTTGATAGGTCCACCCTTCAAAAGGGCGTCCCAGATAGACACCAATGATCTTGCCGAGCACACCGGCATACACGCGTTCGAGGTAGTCAGGAGAGGAGTACATAGGAAGATTTCACCACAGAGACACAGAGGACACGGAGTCTTGGAACCAAAATTCAACCGCAGATTATAAGAGAGGTTAAGATCCGCAGATTACACAGATTACGCAGATTTTCTGTTGGCGGTTGCTCGAGTCAAAGACCTTAGAAAGCTGTGTCCATCCAGCGACCTCTCTATGTCACCGGTGTGGCCAGCTCCTAACCATAATCTGCGTAATCTGTGTAATCTGCGGATGTTACCTTGCCTTCCTAGTCTGCGGATCGCACCTTCGTGTCCTCTGTGTCTCTGTGTCTCTGTGGTGAAGTTTGTTTTTTCATTTTGGGTTTATCCTTTGACTGAGCCGGCGGCCATGCCTTGGATGAAACGGCGCTGCATGAGGAGGAAGAAACCGACGGCGGGAGCGACGATGATGATAGCAGCGGCCATAATCTCACCCCAATCACTGCTGTATTGGCCACCAAGAGTATAGAACCGGACTACCGCGGTCTGTTGATCGTGGCTCTGTAGAAACGTTGAAGAGATCAGAAACTCGTTCCAGATGTTCAACCCGGAAATGATGGCTACGGTGAGGATACCGGGCGAGACCAACGGTAACAGCACCTGGCGAAAAACTTGCCAACGTGTGGCGCCATCAATGATGGCAGCTTCTTCGAGTTCTTTCGGGATCGCGAGAAAGTAAGTGCGCAAGAGGAAAATAGCGAAGGGACTGAAAACGGCGGTATAAACGATGGAGAGAGCGAAGACGTTATCGATTAGGCCGAGATGAGCGAAAATGAAATAAAGTGGGAACAGGTAGAGCTGAATGGGAAGAGTGGTAGTACCAAGAAGATAAGCGCTGATCCAACGTAATCTCGGGCCGGTCCCACGCGCTAATGCATAAGCCGCCATTGAACAGGTCGAACAGATCAAGATGACAGCGACGCCCGTGGTTTCGGCGCTATTTAACAAGGAGCGTCCCAGCTGTGCATCGGTCCAGGCACGCGAGAAATTTGCCCATTGCAGCGCGCTTGGTAAGGCGAGGGGATTCGCCACGATCTCGGTGCTTTTCTTGAGCGAGCTGATGATCATCAAGGAGAGCGGGAACAAGGCGATGACCGCGGCAATGGCTAGAACGAGATAGGCAATTAACAAGGTGCCGCGTCCAAGATTCTGGTTCATCGGATTGCCTCTCTCTGTTGAATCCGTACGTAGAAGAAAGTGGCGATCAAGCCGAAGAAACTGATAACCAGCGCAACGGCGGCTGCCGGACCCATGGTATAGTTATAAAAGGCGTAGCGATACGAAAGCGTGGAGAGCACTTCACTGGCATAGGCTGGACCGCCCTGAGTTAGTACGTAGACGAAATCGAAGGCTAAGAATGACCAGATGATCGTCATGATCATCATCAGGGTGATGGTGGGCCGGATCGCAGGAATTAAGACAAAGCGAAGCAATTGAATGAAACCAGCTCCGTCGATCACCGCGGCTTCAATCTGCGCGGCATCGACCTGACGAAAAGCAGCAAAGAAAATGACGGCCAGAAAACCCCACCAATGCCAGAGATCGACTGAGGCGACGGCATACAAAGCCGTGGGCGGCTGAGTCAGCGGATCGGCTAGATTAAAGCCGTAAACTTTCAACCAACCGACCAAGCCGGATTCAGGATTATAGATCATGCCCTGCCAAACCCGCGCTACGACGACGGTGGCAATAATGACGGGCAGGAAATAAACGACCTGGAAAAAGTTGCGTCCGCGTTTGACAACTACCAGCAAGGACCCGGCGCCGAGTCCCATAGCAATTGGGATAGTAAGGAAGATCAGCGTCCATTTGATGTTGTTAAACAAGGCGGAGAAAAAAACCGGGTCAGCGAAGATGATCCGAAAGTTATCGAGGCCAACAAAGGACGGCGCGGATGCGCCGTCCCATTCACAAAACGCCATCGCGACGGTAAGCAGGCCCGGGACCAAAATGATGGCCGCGTTGATAGTAAGCGCCGGTAACAAAAACGGGACCGCAGAGTTAGCAAAGCGGACTGCGAATGGACGCGAATGTAGACGAATAACTGAAGGGCGGACAACAGCGGTGGACATACGCTCAGCTTAAAATCCTCATTGGATCCACAGATTGCACAAAAAGAAGTTTAAGATCCGCAGATTACACAGATTACGCAGATTTCGGCCTAAAGGTTAGAGTAGCCACAGGGAGATAAACAAATCGCTTCTAAAGTCATGGTCTCCTTAGTCTCTCGATCCGCAGATTACGCTTTGGCCTACGGCACCATCAGTCAGGTGAACCGCAGCGTTTCGAGCGATATGGTTATCTCCCTGACGATGTCCGACCCTAGTTCGAAATCTGCGTAATCTGTGTAATCTGCGGATCATAAACTCTCCTTAATCTGCGGATCAACTTTCGAGGACGAGGACGACGACGAAGGACGAGGACGACTTTTAGCAGCTTCGTTCATAGGCCGACACGCCGTCACGTCCACACGCCGTTACGCAGTTCACCGGGGGGCAGGGGGCGGGACTTTGCCCTCGGCGAGTTCTTTGGCGAATATTTCTTGCATCTTCTTTAAGTAGTCTGCGGTAGTGATCTGGCCTAGCCAGACCTGTTCGATACCGTGGATTAGATAGTCTTCGGTAGCGGGCGGCCAGAAGGTCCAGGTGGTATAACCGTAGTTGCCTTGCGCAACGGCTTGGGAAAATGCCGTGAACGTTTTGGCGAAGATCGGCGATACGTTTTTCGTCAGTTTAGCTTCATCGATCGAAGTCAGCGGCAGGTTCCAATCGCCCGGCCAATCCTTGCTGATCCGATCATAGAATTCGTCGGAATAAAGGTAATCGAGAAACGCCGCGGCGGCGTCCGGGTTAGCCGAGTCTTTGTTGATCGACATCGTGCTACCCGTGCCGATGGCGTAAAGCGGGTAGGGTACGCCGTCACGCAGGCTGGGGAAGGGAGCGACACCAAGTTCTTGGCCGGTCTGTTTGAATGCGGCTACCATATTATCGAATGAAAACGTGCCGTTCGGGGCCATACCCGCTTCGCCCTTAGCTAGAAGCAAGGCTTGCTGGTCGCCTGTAAGCGAGAAATAATTTTTGCCGAACCAACCTTTCTGGTACCAGTCCTTGAGCACATCGACCGCTCCGGCGAACACGGGATCAGTCCACGGAATCTCGCCTTTCAGCGCCTTATAAATGTTCTCCGGTCCAGCGTAATGATTCAGCACCACGGACACATGCCATTCATTAGCGGCGCGCCAATCGCCGTTCCCGACTGAGAACGGAGTTATCCCTTTAGCAAGTAACGCTTCTCCGATGGTGTTCAGCTCAGCCATCGTTTTCGGCGGCGCCCAACCGTTTTTATCGAATAAGGTCTTATTGTAATAGAGAACCATGGTCTCGAACGTGCGCGGTAAGGCGTAGTTATGACCGTTGTACTCTCCGGTTCGCAGCACCGGGGTCAGGATCCGCTTATCCAGATTGTATTTTTTAATGTAATCGTCGAGGGCGAGCAGATGACCGGATTGAACCAGAGCTAAGGTGGTGCTCGGTCCAGGAGTCATTATGATGTCCGGTCCTTTACCTGAGATGACCGCCATCCGGATTTTCTTGTCCCCGGTTCCACCGGCCAGAACGTCCAGCGTGAGCGGGGTTTTCGGATGCGCAGCGTTAAACGGTTCAACCAAATCTTTCTGCATGATCCGTTGTTTATCCGGGTCTCCGCCTCGCTGATACCACAGCGTGATGGGGCCATCCGCCGAAGCGAAGGCAACGAAGCCAAAATTCAGCACAGAGACACAGAGTACACGGAGACTGGAAGGCAGAGGTTTACAGAGATTTAACAGAAGGTCACAAAGATCGCGAAGACAGATGAAATTCTGGCTAATCTGATCTGTTTTTCTCTTTGTGTCCTTTGTGACCTTCTGTGATGAGGTTTTTTTGGGTTTCAGGGGTTTCATCGGGGGGCTTTCTGTGGGGTTGGGGCTTGGGGAACTAGCTTTGGTTTAGACGGATTGACGTTTAACGACTTCGAACGGCATCTGGCGCTCGCGGCCAGGGGTTTCGGGCGGCAATTGATTGATTCGTTCGAGCACCATTTCTGCCGCGACTCGGCCTAGTTCGTATTGGAACTGGCTAATGGTCGAAAGAGGAGGGGTAACAAAGCGGGCGGCAAAAATATCGTCGAACCCCAGGACCGCGATGTCTTGCGGGATTGTCAACTTCGCTTCCCGGATCGCGTTCATCGCGCCGAATGCCATGAGATCGTTCCCGGCAAAAATGGCGGTCGGACGGGTACGGGTCGAAAGAATTTGTTTGGTGGAACGATAACCACTCTCTTCATTGAAATTGCCGCGGCTGACGAGTTGCGGTTTGAGAGCTGCTTCTTCCAAGGCTTGCAGGTAACCGCTGACCCGGTTTCGCTCCGGTCCGCCGGTACCGGCAATCATCGCAATCCGGCGATGGCCACGTTCGATGAGGTATTGGGTCCCGGCTTTCGCTCCGGCGGCGTTATCGACAAAGAGATTATCCAGAGGCCAAGGTCCGGTCTTTTTCGGGCTCGGTTCGATCCGGACAACAACGATTTTGCGATCGAGCAGAGGACGCAGATCGCGGGCGGTAACATGAAAGAAGACGCCGATTACACCGTCAACCCGTCCTTCGAGCAAACGATCGAGACATTTCCGTTCTTTAGCCGGGAGACCATCGGTGTTGTAGATGAGAACATCGTACCCATTGGTTTCCGCGCTCTTTTGGGCCCCACGTTCGAGGGCAGGATAGAACGGATTAGTTATGTCAGGAACGATGCAGGCAATGGTTTTAGTCTGTTGGGTACGGAGGCTTTGAGCGACCCGGTTGGGCGCGTAGCCGAGGCGTTTGGCAGCGCGCAGGATCTTGCGTTGGGTAACCTGGGGTACAGAAGCGTCGCTAATCCCGTTGAGAACGAGGGAGACAGTCGCTTGGGAGACTTGAGCGAGTTTAGCGATGTCTTTCTGGGTAGGACGCACGCGGGGTAGCTTGGTTATACGTATTAGTAATACGTATTAGTAGGCTGTCAAACGTGCCGGGAGCCACGAGGGCGTAAGGTGAAACGGCTCCGTAGGAGCCAGATCTTTATAGCTCGCGACGCAGTGTACGGGGCAGCTCCGTAGGAGCGATATCTAGTTGGGAACGTGGGTTAGGCGTAGCCGCATGCTCTTAGATGCCGCTCCTAACGGAGCTGACCGCGTCTGCGTTGCTGTGGCTATAAAGATTTCGCTCCTACGGAGCTGTTCATCCGCTTTCCCGAATCAGGGCAAGCGGTAGGTTACTTGTCCCTCTTTATCGAGCAGCTCAATGTGCGGATCGCCCGCGGCGTCGATATAAAGCCGGAGACGTTCTTTCCCTTGGCTATCTTCCAGCCAGACCCCGGGTAAACCTTCTCGTTTACCGCCGGGTATGAACGAGAATCTAATCTTGACGACGCCATCCGACAGGTCCCGTTGTTCGTTAAGTTCCGTGAAATCTGTATTTATCTAGCCCTCCGAAAACGTTGGAAGAACCGCACACTCAGTGAATTCCAGCGCCGTTTCTTTGAGTCGATAAGGCTTGGGGTGGTGGGGGGCGTGGAGTGGTGTTGGTGAAAGGCGCCGAACGTGGCCATCAGAACAAAAATCGCACGCCAAGACGGAAACGTTCCGACCGGGGAATCTCACAGAAGATCACGAAGTTCACAAAGACAGAAAATTCTCTAGAAGGTTTATCAGATTCCCCTCTTTGTGGGTTTTGTGGGATTTGTGATCTTCACTGTATTCCTTGTTTTGTTTGGATTGTTTTGCATTTTTTGCCGCTATTTCGGCTTCCCACAACCTTGGGCGCGCGGCGTAACACGTGTTTTGTGATTGGTGGCGAACCCGCGCCACGCTTGAGGAGAGATCCAGTAGCCAGAAGGCCGCTTTCTCGTCGCCACAGTCTGTCAGTCGCCAGGCAGGGTGGCTCCCTTCAGGCAAGGCTCGATCTGCGACCTCCTGGATACTGGATTCTGACTCCTGGCTGCTCTCCTCGCGGCCGTTCCACTTTTAAGGACCCACGAAGTCGGCCTCGCCAGCGAGGCCGCTCCACGGAATGGTCTGCTATTGGCGCTGCCCGGCACACGCGGCTTCGAACCGCCGGTTGATCTCCTCGAAGGAGACATCCTCAACGTGCGTAGCCATTCCCCAGCTATGTCCGAAGGGATCGGTGAGCGTGCCGTAGCGGTCTCCCCAGGGTTGATCGGCTAGCGGCATTCCGATTTCGGCGCCGGCCTTGACCGCCTGTTCGTATAGGCTGTCTACGTCTTCGACATAGAGATGGATCCGGACCGGGGTGCCGCCGATACTCTTCGGTCCAAGCGCGCCCATCTGCGGGACTTCATCGTAGATGAAGAGTATCGAATCGCCGATTTTAACCGCTGAATGAATCAGCGTGCTGCCGTCCGGTGATGGGATCCGGCAAATCTCTTCAGCGTTGAATGCTTTCTTATAGAAGTCGATGGCTTGAGCCGCCCCTTTCACACAAAGGTGAGGGGTGATCGTATGAGAGCCTTCAGGAATAGGATTCACTTTCGTCGTCATTTTGTTCTTTCAGTATTGGGTTGTTGGTTGATAACCGGGTTTGGGTTTCAAATGAGTCGACGAACGGGACACAGAGTTTCGGACACGAAAGAAGAAATAGCCGCGAAAACTTGTCGCGCCGAGGGCTTGGCGGAGGCGGAAGGCACAAAAATCTCACGCAAAGGCGCAAAGAACAGAGGGTCAACAGAAGACCACAAAGGACGCAAAGACGGAATTTCCAACAGGAGATAACAGAGGCGACGGAGATCTCGGTTTCCTCGTTTAGCTCATGTTTAAGATTTCTGCGTATGCGGAATCCTCGCGAAAATGAGCCAAACGTCGTTGCAGTAGTAAAAAGGCAAATGCTTCCATACGGCGTTTACCCTAATACCTCTTTGTGACCTTTGTGATCTTCTGTGAAATCTTCGGTTCCTAATCTTTGCGTCTAGACGTCCTTGGCCGACGTAGTCCGGCGGCTGCCGGAGGCGAGATGGGGCGACCTGTCCGCATAGTGTGGGCGTACGGGACGGAGGAGGAAGTCTGCTTTGTGTGAGCCCCTACCGTTTCGGATTTCGCTGCATCAGAAAGTTTGGAGTTCCGATTACAGCGATCTCTTGAGTGACCTTGAAGCCGAAGCGTTCATAGAACGGAACATTTTCGGGGCGATCGGTCACGAAGTAGCCGGAGACCGCGGTTCGATCTAGATCCTCGCAGTAGAGCGCCATCAGCCGTTGGCCGATTCCGCGGCGTTGGACAGCGGGATCAATACCGAGCGGTCCAAGGTGACAGTGCGGATCTTTCGGATCATGTTTTGACCAGGTGGTTAACCAACTACTGATTCGGAGCGAACGTTGCACGCCGAACTCCTGGATCAACCTTGGAACCATGGCCAGTTTCTCGACCTCAGACAATTGGCATCCAGGCGCGGTGACCCAATGGATAAAACCGAGGATCCGCGAGCCCTCGAGTGCAACCAGCTTTCTTCCACGCATGACGCGGAGGCCGCCCCTGAAAAAAGTTTCGTTTACCGAGAGCTGATCCACCCCAAACGCAGCGATGTTTACAGGATTAGTAACAAAAGCGCGAGCAAGGACACCAGCCACGTCATCCGTCATTTCGGGGTTAAACTCTTCGATGGAGGTCTCTGGCATCGCGCAGTTTACACGGGCTGTGCGAATAGCAGGTAGCAAATAGAAAGATGACAAATTTGGTAGGGTTTCTTCGTCACCCGTTGCAGGAAGACTGTACTTACAATGATTTCAGTCCTTATGAGCAATGCAGCGGTCATAGCTGCCGCTGGGAAAGCGCTTCTAATTCGTGTCGATGATCGTATCCTGCATGGTGTTTTCCCGAAGCAAATGAATCCAGAGAAGCGGCGGCGGTTGGCGAAGCCGAGTGGAATCGAGATGCGAACTAGGGCCGAGATAGCGGAGTTATTAGTAAGCGATCTCGGAGCGTCCGCTGCGTATTACGTCCGTGGGCTCGGCTTTGAATGGTTACGCCAAAGCGATAAGGCCTTGGAATTGGCCTTAGGAGAAATGCGGTTAGTTCTAAAACACGCAGCTCAGCCGGGCTTCGAACGTTCTTCAGTAACGTTATTTTGCACGGATGCCACTTTTCTTCACGATCGTCTGCGGACACGCGGAATTCGAAATGAAAAGGCAGCTCACGACTAAGCCCTTCGGACTGCCGAATTTCCGGGCGCTCGATTTGGATGGTAACGAGTTACATTTCTTGAACCGTCCCGCCAAATCATCGCATAACCTGCCGTTAGAGCCTGCCACGGAACAGAATCTAGGGCGCAACGACTACCCGTTTGATGAGTCAGTTATCTGGCAGACAGCGGAGCGAAGTCATCAGGCGCTGGAGGAGTATGCAATCTTGGATTCTCTGGTCCCGGCCGCTTTTCACGCGCTTACCGAGGTCGCTGCCACGAGTTTTCGGACTGATCAGTCGATGATCACACTGATCGATCGTAACCGCCAATGGTATGCATCTCACTACGGTGGCACAGAAACTGAAACGCCTCTTACCTGTTCGATTTGCGTGCATGTTGCAACCGCCCGGTTACCAATTGTGATTCGGGATATACGACGGGATAAGAGATGGGCCGATCATCCGGCGGTGCGCGATGATTCTCGATTTTATTGCGGAGTGCCGCTTTTCTCCAAGAGCCGGATTGGGATTGGTGCGCTCTGCCTTGCGGACCGTAGACCAAGGCGTTTTACCGCTGCTGACTTGCAAGCACTCAGCTCGTTAGGAGTTATCGCGAACTGTATGATGGAAAAGATGAGGTTGTACGCGAAGATCGAGAAGTGCTGCCCGCGAACCGTTACAAGTTCACGAAGGCCGCAAGGGTAAGGGAACAGACACGCGCGGAACGGCCGGTTCTAAATTCTCGATAGAGACTTTTCTTAGCAGCCTTTGTGGTCTTGCTGTTTAGTATGTCGCCGGATTCGAATGGAGGAAATCTTCGACCTGTACTCGTGTCGGGATACCGCGTTGGCCGCCGGGTTGAGTGGCTTTCAGGCCGGCAGCGGCGGTGGCAAGACGGACACACACGTCCAGAGGTGCGCCTTGGACTAGAGCCGCGGCGTAGGCGCCATGGAAAACGTCGCCGCAGCCGGTGGTATCGACCGCCCGTATTTTAAAAGCAGGTTGGTGCCGTACAACCCCATCTTTCCCTAAGAACCAGCTGCCGGCGGTTCCACAAGTGATAACCACCGCCTCACAATCTTGGTGCCACACCGCTCTGGTGGCGGCTTCCGGAACCTTTTCGCCGGTGATTTTTTGCGCGATATCCTGGGGAAGAACCACATGATCGACTAACCGGAGTAGTTCCGGAAACTGTGGATGACTCGAGTCTTCGAAATCGGCGACAATGGGAATACCGGCGTCCCGGGCAATCGTCGCCGCCCGGAGACACCCGGTCATCCCGTATTGATCAAGAAAAAGGATGCGCGCGGACCGGATCACTGACTCGTCCGGTAAATCGTCATCGGCGCCGATACGGCCATCAATCCGATAAAAGATGTTTCGGGTACGAGTTTCCGGCGCAACGATGATCACGGCGTGCGGCATCGGTGCGTCTTTGGCTCGCGGCGCGTGAGAAATATCGACACCTTCCCGCAGAAAATTTTCTTCCACGATCCGGGACAGGTCGTCGACGCCCAATAACCCGGCAAACGCGCACCGTGCACCGAGTCGGGCGGCAGCCACCAGAGCTGTCCCGGTAAGTCCGCCACATTGGCGATCCCAATTCAATACCCGGGTCTTAGTATCGGCTGCCGGATATGAGCCCGGTACAAACAGGAGGTCATCCACCGACACACAACCAATCCCGAGAATATCAAACGATGAACTCAAACCGCGAATGCACACGAATAGACGCGAAAAAGACAAACCTCAACCGCAGATGAACGGAGGTTTTGTTAATCCACAGATTACGCAGATTACACAGATTACTTCTTTAGGCAGGCTACAGCGCGGGAGATAAAGACATCGTTGATGACATAACCGCTGCTCCAGGGCCGTCCTGATGAAATCCAAGGCCTGGCCGAAATCTGCGTAATCTGTGTAAATCTGTGGATCTAAATCGCCTTAAAACTTCAGCTTTACGCTGGCCGTGACATGGAAGGGCATTTGTTCCAGGATCTGGTCGTTACCGGTGAACGTCGGATCGATTACCGTAAAATTCGCCTGGTTAGTGATATTGAAGAAGTTGATCTGCACTTCCCACCGTGGTTGCCGGTAAAAAATCTCGGCGTTCCAAGTGACTTGAGCCGGGATCTTTAATGAGCCGCTGATGTTGGCTTTTTGTTCACCCGTGACTTGGGGACCAATGCCGATACCGAACCCGTTAGAGAACTTGTAAATGGCGTATTCGTTAAAGTAAACTTTCGGGGTACCAGGCAAGGTGTAGTTTCCTACCGGGAACGTGGTAAACGTCGGACTGCCGACGCCGGTGCCATGTTTACCGTCGACGATGTAGTTGGTCGGATAATCATCGAGATAATTACCGGTTTGTTCGTACGGAGCGAAATGATGATAATTGGCCAGTAACCAGGTGAAATTGCTGGTGATACTGAGATGTTTGTCCGGCTGATAATCGAGATCGACTTCCAGGCCCCGCGATTGGACCTGGGCCCGATCGCCGGTAGGCGAAACCACGGACTCGACTCTGGTTTGATAGAACCCGTCGATGTTAAAGAAAAGCGCCTCCCGGAAAAGAGATACTTTATAACCGGTTTCGTAAAGCTCACTTTTGTCGCCTAACACCCCTGAGTTGACGGAGTGGTTGTGTCCGCTGGCATCAACGTCCGCGGCAGTGGTGGGTAGACCGCCAAAGTTAGCGTCTCCTTGGAACCCCATGGTCCGGTCGTAGGTCAGATAAAAACTGGAATCGCTAGTCGGTTTAAAAATGAGACTACCGAAGAATGAGGTATCAAAGACTCGCGCGCCGCTTTTCTCGTTGGAGCCTGCATAGTTGATCAACTGACTAGTGGGGAGCTGGCTCGTGGCATCGATATAATCACCACGCGCGCCGACCAAGCTGCTCAGCCACTTGGTCCAGTTGGTCTGGTGCTGATAAAAGATGCCGTAGTCATAGACGCTGTACTCGCCGACCACACCGGATGTGTAGTAGTACTTGCCATTGGTGGAGAGAGCGAGCCCGTTGATACCGGCGCTGTAGCCGGACATGCCTTTGATAGCAAAGCCGCCAAACTGACCGCCGGGACCATAGGCATTCGGATTTGAGCCCAGCGGAACTGAAATATTGAACGTGTCAGGATTAGACAACAGGTCATAAGCGGCGAATGGTTGGATGGTATAGTCCGAGAATTCTTCGCCCCATTGGAACCGGCCGGCTACCCCGAAAATGTCATGGTTCTCCACGTTACTGCCCAAAAACGGAAAGTTGTAGTCGAAATGGACCTCGGTGCGGGTATCGTAGAGATGAACACCCGGCACGTATTCGTCATAACCCCATAGCGAAATTTGCCGAGAGTGAATTTGCTCGTACATTTGATAGTTCACGATCTTCAGGTCAGGATTGATCGTGAACGTGGTAATCATTTGGAGAGTCAGCTTATCTCCGCGAACACTATCACCCGGTGAATTCAGCGAATCAAAACCATAGATATTTTCGACGCCGGTCGGGGTGATGGTAGTAAACGGACCTTCATTAGTGCCCCGAACATACTGCTGGTTGTCGATCAGGTCCTGGGTAGGATGGTTGAAGCCAACTGTCTCGTTCGCTCTCAGCTCGTAGTACTGACCGGTGAATTGGACAGTGATCGCCTGATTCGGAATCCAAGTTAGTGCGCCGTAGATATCTTCTTTGTCGTCACGCGTGTTCCGATAGTAAGTGGTTCCGTCAGTTCCTTCATAGCTCAACCGATAAGCCAGTGTTCCAGGGATTAACGGACCGGTACTATCGACTGTCCATTCTGAGTGAAACCAGGAGGTGCCACCTTCGGAAAGCGCGCCGAATGTGGATTCTATCGTCTCATGGAACCCGTCAAATTCAGGCGACTTAGTAATGAAGTTAACATAGCCGCCGGCACCGCCTTCGGATGGGCCGTAAACCGCTGAACCTGGACCCTTAACGATATCCATGGAATCCAGCTGATTGAAACTGGGAACCACACTATTGCGATAGAAGATCTCGCGTTCTCCATTTTGGAGAATATCGGCATAGATCCCCCGGATGTACGGGATACCGTCCAGGCCATATTCAGCGGGAGTATAGGTGCCGGAAGAAAATTGTCCTAGATCTTGCACACTAAAAATCTGGCGATCTTCCAACTCGGCCCGGGTAATGACGTTAACCGAACGGGGGATATCAATTACACTCATGTCTTGGCCAAAGACGGAGCTGATCGGACGCGCGGTGGGAACGATCTGATCGGCAGGCGGCACCGCAGTGACCACGACCTGTTGCATAGCCTGGCCGGTATCGGGAGGCGGAGAAGCCTCTGGTGAAGGCGAAGGATCCGGCGTCTGAGCGTGTACTGAAATGGCCGATGAGCCGATAAGCAAAGTGAGAAAGACAAAGCGGTAGAGTAGCCTGGAAAGGAATGCCATAGAGAAGCCCGAAGGGTGACTAGCACCGCGTGTGCCACGGCGAGGCGCATAGCCAATAACCAATAGCCGATGCAGGTGTTCGTGTGGGCGTATCGGCGTATGGGCGCATCGGCGAAACGGCGTATCGGTGACTGGGCGATTTAAGGCGCGAAGCGCTGACGAGATTTTAGCCTAGGCTGAGTCCGCGAGGCCTAGGTATCGCGATAAAAAACCGGTTAGCGCTGAAGGCGCGGCAGAGTCGGAGATCACCGAGCGTACCAGGCTTCTGATCACCGAATTATAACGCTACCGCGGCTCCGCGATCAATTACGAGGGCCGCACTTCTGTCGCGCCTTCAGCGCTAATCGCTTTTTCTTAACCATACCTAGGCCTCGCAGACTCAGCCTAGGCTATATTCTGTCTGCGCTTCGCGCCTGAAATCGCCCATTCGCCGATACGCCATGGATGCTGATATAGCGACAACATGACTGGATCTGTCTCATTCTGAGTGTCCGGTTCATTTACTAGCACGAGTCAATGACTAGGTGGCCGGTATATCGGCCACTGGGAAATGCCAAGGGAAGACCAAACCTCCTAGTTGCTTGATCCGCAATTTTTTGCCACTCTACGGCGATGGATCTGGGTAGCAGGGTTCGGTTTTATAGGAGCTTAAGAGGCTTGTCATTGAGAGACGTGGCTCATAGGTCAGGGCGCTCACGGAGTTTCCTCTCTGAGGTGGAAGCCAACTCGGTTTCGCCGTCGTTGCGTAGTCTGGAGAAGATCTGTGATGCGCTGGAGATTCCGATCTCGACGGTTCTCCGGGATGAACCGTTCTTCTCAGCTCCAATCGTAATTCCTCGGCAATGGAACAATTGCGCGGAACTGTTTCGATGGGAAAAAGCTCGGTTGCTGCATGTCTTCCCCGACAGCGAACCCGCCCCGTTTGCGGCCGTACTTTATCAGGTCGACGGGTTTGGAGAGACGCCATGGAGACAAGCGGCCGAATCTTCGCAAAAGCTGGGAGTGGTAGTAAAAGGGCGCGTCGATTTCGAGAATAAGACCGGTGTATTTCCCCTTGAGACCGGACGGATGATCTTGATTAACACCTACGCTCCTTTTCGCTGGGTAAACCGAGAAAAAGAGCCGGCTGAGATTCTCTCCGTTGGAATGCGCCCGTTCCAACTCTACGAAGAGGTCGAACGCAAAGCCCGTTGGCGTCAGTTTTTTAAGAAAGAAGTGCAGCGCGCGACCAGAACCCAAGGAGTCAGGAGCTAGGAGGGGTGCAAGGTGATTAGTGATTAGTGATTAGTGATTAGTGATTGGCAATCCGCGGCGCGGAAAAAGCATCTCTTCAATCATGCCAATCACCGAAACTCGATCATGGCGAGCGACGCTCTCCGCGGTTTCCTGCCCTACCGATCACAAATCACCAATCACTAATCACGGCTCCTTTTTCCCTCTCGTTGTCGCCAACTCAAACGACCTGCGCATTAGCTGAATAGCGTGGTCGATATCGGCCTCGGTCCGGAGGAAAAAACTGATCCAGCCGCTGTTTGGCAAAATATGATGCGGCTCGGCTTGGCCGGTGCTGATAAGCTGATCACGGACCGGCTTGGGGAAGGGGATATCGACTAGACGGTCGCCATGAATATGGCCGAGCTCTCGTTTCCCTAACATAAATGCGGTTCCTCCGAACCGGTGCGGCGTGAGGGTAATTCCTCCCCAAGAGCTGACGGCCTCGGTGATTCGTTTTTTAGCGTCCTTAATGGGCATAACGTTGGGGTGGATTGTTTGTCGGTCGAGACAGCTGCCAGGGGCCGCGCAGATGGGACTTATGGGACTCATGAGACTAATGGGAACGGTGAACCGTGAACTGTGAACGGCGAACCCTAATTGGCTAGTCCGATAATCTTTTGGATCGATGCATGGTTCTCGCTGGCTTTGATCATGAAATCGGCGACGTCGGCCCGAGCAATTTTGAATCCGAACGGCGGTAGGTGACTCTCCAATATGCGGTATTTGCCGGTACCAGGTTTGTCGGTCAATTGGGGTGGACGGACCAGCGTCCAGTCGAGTCCGCTTTCCTCAAAAATCTTTTCCATCTCCCCGGCATCACGCACAACTCCCGGGAAAAAAAGGCGACCGAAAAAGTGGGCAGGCGGGAAGATCGCATCCTTGAAAAGGAAAGCGGTCGATTCGATGACGACACGCCTGACACCGGCCTGTTGCATTCCGCCGGTTAATGCGACGGCAAAACGTTGGAGTAGGTCAGCGTCGGCTTTGGATATCGGGAGACGGGGACCGAAAGCGGATAGGACTGCTTCCTGACCTGCCAGGACCCGGCCGAGGTCAGTGCTGTCCAATAGATTTCCTCGAACCACCGCGATGCGGTCTCCAAACTTTTCGAGTGGACCCGCGTTCCGAACAAAAGCCGTTACCGTGTGCCCGCGCTCGACCGCTTGGGTGACGACTTGGAGCCCGGTTGCGCCGGTCGCGCCCAGAATGAGTAGTTTCATCAAAGGAAGAGACCGGGCAGAGGAACGTTTCGTGACATTGAACGGTTTTAGGAGGCAATATGTCGTTGGGCTTTGTTCTCGCCGTCCGCCAAGTGATCAGTAATCAGTAGGTCAGTAATCAGTGCGGAATTTCCGAGTCTGAATACTGATTACTGTCTTACTGATTACTTTTATGCCGGGTCGATAGAACGCTGTGTCCGGACCCCTCCAGCAGGCCTGGGAGACGTGCCAATTTGTCCGGATTGGTGAGTGATCAGTAGGTCAGTAATCAGTGTTCGGTCTCGGATTATCCGGACTGATTACTGATTTACTGATTACTGATTACTGATTACTTTCGTGGCCACGCCTGTCGTTCGGCATGTCCGGCAGGCGACCCAGCTTTTCGGGATTGGTGACCACGAAAACGTCTTTGATTCGGCCTTTGCTGACGTTCACGGAAACCACCGAGAATGCTTTTCCGTGGACGTAACCGACAATGCCCGGTTTTCCGTTGATGTTTGTGACGTGGCCGACCAGATCTTTCGGTACGGTCTTTTCCATACTGCGGATGATGCCGCGAGCGACTTTTTCAGCGCCCTTGATCGGTTTCGGTAGCGCAACGGCTTTGCCGCCGCCATCGGAGTGGAGAACAACATCACGCGCTAGTAAGGCGAGCAGGCCGTCCATATCGCCGGTCCGTGTCGCTTGCAGAAATCGGTCAAGCAGATCGCTGTTGTCTTGAGTCGACGCTTTGAATCGCCGCCCGACCGCTCCCACATGTTGCCGGGCCCGGCGCAACACTTGACGGCAATTGACCTCGCTTTGACCCAGAATTTCCGCGATTTCCGTATGTTTGTAGTTAAATACCTCATGGAGAAGGAACACCGCGCGCTCGATCGGAGTGAGCCGCTCTAATAACACCAGGAACGCCATCGAAAGTGATTCATCAATTTTCAGTGTCGTGAACGGATCGCCGTTTGGATCCGTTAAGAGCGGTTCGGGTAACCATTCACCTAAATATTCTTCGCGTTGAACCCGAGCAGACTGCAGATGGTTCATGCAGAGCCGGCTGATGATCGTGACCAGAAAAGCTCGCGGTGACCGGATATCTTGGCCGGCAGATTGGTGCCACCGAATAAAGGTTTCCTGCAGCATGTCCTCCGCATCCGTGATGGTGCCGAGCATGCGATACGCGATGGAGAAAAGTAACCCGCGGTACTGGTCGAACGTGGCTAACCGGATCGCATCCTCCGCACCGGTTGTCTGCCGCTTTTCGTTAGGTGTCGGGTGGCTGTTGTTCATGGTCGGGGGCGAAGCGGTCAGCGTTTCGCCAATAGCAAATAGCAGATAGCAAATAGCAAATTGAGAAGTTGCGGGAGCTCAAGGTGCGGTCGTCGGTTTTTCGGTACGTAAGACCGAGCGAGGGAGCGTTTCGTGACAGCGACGGAAGGATTGGTGAAAAGTGAAAAAGTGAAAGGTTATAGGCGGGGCGCGACCTTGATGGCTTTCTCAACGAAGCCGCACCTCAAGGTAGCCTCAGCAAAGACAAAAATGGATCAGCGTGGCGGAAGCGACGGCCGCCTACAACCTTTCACTTTTCATCAGATCCGCCCTCCTGGCTGCTGGCTCCTGACCTGATCACTGATTACTGATTACTGATTTACTCAGCACCCTCGCCACCGCCTCATGGATCCAATCCTTTGGCAAATGGAGATACTTGATCATCGAACGACCGGCATAGGTATAGATCAGATGATAATCACCGTCGCTGGATCGGATCACGGTTGGATAGGAGGCACTGACATCTGTACGATCTCCTAAGCTCTTCAGCTGAGAAAAATGCTCGCCGTCTGCCGACCAGGCGACACTCATGCAAAATCGGTGGTTCAGGTCAGAGGTATAGACGATTAACACCCCGTTCTCGCAAGGGATGGCGTCGACCGCCGAGTCCGGGCTCGGTAAATTGATGGACCTGGCCGGCGACCACTGCTTCAATGCTGGATCCCATTTCGAGAATAGGACGGAGCCGCCCCGCGGATTTCGGAGATAGGCGACGATGTCATGGTTATTCAGAGTCACCAGACTAGGTTGACTATTTTCCGGGCCGGGGATTTTCGCGGCGATACTTTTTTTGATCACCTGACCGTCACTTAGGTTCAGACAAACGGTGTAACCATCCCAATGGAATAACCAGGAGGAGAGGGGGATCATGACCTGACCATCGGCCAGTTCGACCAACTTGCTGCGGGGTGACTGGCCGAACCCGTCAATCAATCGTTGCACCGGCGACCAATGGCGGCCGAAGTCGTGGGATACGACAAAATCGACGTGTGCTCCTGACCATCCTCCGATGGTAACACCGGCAAAGAATAGCCAGAGGCATTGCTCGCGGTCCAGGAAAAGGACGGTGTCTCCGACGGATTTATTTGCGAACCAGTGACCTGGTATCGGGGTTTGCGGCCGGACAATGACTTCGGGTTCACTCCAACTGCGGCTGCCTTTTACTAACCGGGAACAGAAGATCCGCGCATCAGGCGCAGCTTCGCTCGATGCCGCATACCAAGTGCAAACCAACGTCCCGTCCGGGAGCTCTGCTAACGACCCGCCGTGGTTACAGGCCAATTCCCCGGAAACATTGATAAAACAGCCTTCGAATTGCGAGTTAGCCGGATCGGTGTGGATCGAGCGCGAGAGCTCATCCAAAGAAGAAAAGCGGACCTGCTTTTTCGCGGAGGCGTCCGGGGCATCAAGCAACCCGCGGAAACAAATAAATGCGAAAATGGTCGCTATCGGAACAAAGCCGGCAAGGACCGATAGGACCGATCTAGAAGCGCGGAATTGATTGGTCCACGACTTGGTTCCTGGACGAGGTAAAGGTGCAGTTGGGATGAGCATGTCCGGCGATGGGGACAGAATTCGTCTCGCGTGAATCGAGTAAGAGGGATGTGAACTACCGCGAGAAATACTGGGGTAGTTTTGTTCTACCGTATTGTTTCGATTCTTTCCCTGGCGGGCCTCGAACATTAAGGGGCCGAGAGTAACGGGGTGGTCAGCGAATGGCAATGAAGGAGTTCGGTGTAAGCGTGGTAGGGCGAAAATCTCGGCGCGCTTTTGACGGACCATTTAGACTATGCGTATCCGCGCCGGATTTGAGCCGCGCCGTGGACGTACCCACCCACCGAGGCTCGCTCGGACCCGACAGCGCGCCAACCTCGACGGCACGCCGCACCCCCAACGGCTCAAATCCGGCGTGGTTTAGCCAGCAAGGTGGTTTGCGTTGTCCGCGCCGAGATTTTCGCCCTACCACGCCGACACGCTTCTCGAAATCCTTCTATTCAAGGCAACATGGTGACGCGATCCGTCTCGTTCGCTCTGTTTTATGATGTGCAAATCGGGAGAGGCGTTACCCCCGGAGTCGGTACAATACAGAACGACCAAACCCTTGCTTCACGATTCCCTTGCTCACCTGCCGACCGCATCGGCCTCGCAAGCGAGGCAACGCTCCATGGGGCCGGCCTCTCACGTCTCACTCTTAGGTTGGCTCTTTAGTTCCATTCGCGGGAACAGGGCGCGGCGTGTGGCGAGCATGTAAAGGTCACCCAGCGTGGGGTAGTTGAAACAGGTGCGATGAATGAGATCCGCTCCGCCGTTACTCATCATGACTAGCAGGCCGAGGTGGACCAATTCAGTGGCGTGTTCGCCAATGACATGCACACCCAAAAGACGTTTATCTTCTCGCCCGAACAACAGTTTAATGAACCCGACCTCGTCGCCGATAATTTCGCCTCGAGCGGTTTCATTATACCGGGCGCGGCCGACAATGAAATCGATGCCTTTCTTGGCCAAGCTTTCTTCCGATTCGCCGACCGTGCTGACCTCCGGGATGGTAAAAATGCCATTCGGTAGAAGTGCGCTTAACTCTTCGTCAGTCCGGCTACCGAAGGCGTGAACCATAGCAACGCGTGCTTGTTCCCGGCTGGTCGACGCTAAAGCTGGCGGACCGATGACATCACCTGCGGCATAGATATGCGGGACCTCCGTTTGGTAATGCTCTTTGACGACAATCAGGTTACGAGGACCAACGGATAAACCGGCATTAGCTAGCTGCAGCTCCGCGGTATTGCTCGACCGACCGGCTGCGACCAAGACGGTGTCGACCTCGATTGTCGTCCCGCTGCTGAGATGAAGGCTTACACTGTCCGGCTTGGAGACATCCATCTGCACGACCCGTTCTTTTAGACGAACCTGAACCCCCGCATTCTCCATTGCCTTGCGTAAACTCTGTGAAATTTCGTAGTCCAAAAATGGTAATAAATCGGGGCGACCATCGATTAGAAAGACCTCCGCATCGAGCGCCGCAAAAGTGCTCGCGTACTCGGCGCCGATGACACCGGCGCCAACGACAGCCAACCGTTTCGGGAGCTTGGTCAGCTCTAGGATTTGGTTCGAGTCGCAAATCCGCGGATCGCTGAAAGGAATATCTGCTTGCCGGACGGGTGATGATCCGGTGGCGATCAGGATGTACTGACCTTGTAGTGTCAGGTCCTGGTCCGGACCGTCTAGAACGCCCACAGTATGGGCGTCTTTGAAGCATGCGCTGCCGTGGACGATCTCGACGCCGGCGGCACTGAGCCGTTCTGTCCATCGGTCGCGTTCGTTGCTCGTGACCCGTTTCTCGTGATGAAAAATTTCGTCGATGGTCGCTTCCCGTCGCAAAGAAAGGTCAACCCCAAAAAGGTCGCGGGACCGCCAACCAGTTAGAGCCAGAGCGGTTTCTCTGAGCGTCTTGCTTGGAATAGTACCGGTGTTGATGCCGGCGCCGCCCAGGTTTTGCTTTTTTTCGACCAAGGCAACTCGTTTGCCAAATAGAGTAGCGACCCAAGCCCCAGCCGCTCCCGCAGGTCCTCCGCCAATGACCACTAAATCGTATTCTCTCGTGTCCATGATCAAACCGCTGAAATTCACCGCGAATGGACACGAAGGGCTCCGCCTCCGCAAGGCCTTCCTCCTTCCTCCTTCGTCCCTGGTTCCCGAAACTATGGAGGACAAGACGGCGCGACAGGCGGCGAATAAACAACTATAACCCAACCGCAGCTGGGGACCACGAATGGAACCGCGAATGGACACGAAACGGAACCCCGCGAATGGACACGAATGAAAACTCGAACCGCAGATGTACACAGATTACCCAGATTTCGGTCTAGGGTTGGGCAGATTCGGCGGGAGGGCGCGCGTCCCCGCGCGCCGTGGACAGGTCTTTGTGGGTGATTAATTGAGCGCTCGATCGGTTCTGCGCTGGGCTTCGCGAACCGCGGATCGCGAGGATCCGACGTCGTCAAAACGATCTGGAAGAAAAGGCCACCCAGAGAAAGGCTATGTCGGACAAGCAGCGATCCCTCCCGAAGGTTCTCCTGTGGTTGCGTACCAAAGCGGTTTTTAGTGGCCTCGACTGGCTGCCACCCAAGAACGAAATCTGCGTAATCTGTGTAATCTGCGGATATTCCAATCTGCGTTCATCTGCGGTTCGAGTCTTTATTCGTGTCCATTCGCGGTCCTATTCGCGGTTTGAATCCTAATGGGTCCGGGCCTAAGAATGGGGCCGTGCCAGACAGCGAATTTGACGGGCGAGTCACTCGATTGGCGGTTTACCCGGTCAAAGGGCTTGGCGGTCAGCTTTTGGAAAATGCGGAAGCTCAAGAACGTGGCTTTGCCTGGGACCGTCGATGGATGTTGGTGGGGGAAGATCATCGGTTTCTGTCACAGCGACAGCTCCCGAAGATGGTAACGATCAAAGCGGGGGTTAACGCAGAGGAATTGGTGCTAAGTCACGGGACCAGCCAAATTACGGTTCCGGTTAAGCCACCGGAAACAGCGTCTAAAATCCAAGCCACTATCTGGAATGACCGAGTTGAAGCGGTGTTCCTGCCGGGCCCGGGACAGTGGTTGTCGGAGATTCTGCACCATCGTTGCGACCTTGTTTTTATGCCGGATACAACCCGGCGGGCAGTGAATCCGGCATTTGCTCAAGCCGGGGACATTGTTGGTTTTGCTGATGCTTACCCGATCCTATTAATCGGTGAAGCCTCGATGGCGGATCTGAATGCGCGTTTAGCCGACCCAGTGCCGATCGATCGTTTTCGGCCGAACATCGTCGTTTCCTCCCAGGAACCGTTTATCGAAGATCAATGGGGTGAGCTGGCGGTTGGTTCAGCTCTCTTATGCGGCACGAAGGTATGCGCCCGTTGCTCGGTTCCGACGATCGATCAGCTCACCGGCGAAAACACGGGGCCGGAGCCGATTCGAACCTTGTCGAGCTACCGGCGGTTTGGAGCCGGGATTTATCTCGGCCAGAACCTAACGGTGCGCCGGACGGGGAGCATTTCGTTAGGTGATGCGGTCAGCGTCCGGAATAGGATCGGGGCGGTGTATGCGTAGCGCTTCGCGCATAGCCGATAGCCAAGCGGGACGGCGTCCTTTTTAACGCAACCTCCACAGCGAAAGAAACTTCCTGAAATCTTGCGGAAAGTGGATAGCGGGGCGGGTGGCAAACAACTAAGATTCCACACTGCGCTATACGGACTATAACGCAACGGGCAATCGGATGGGGTTACTTATGATGATTGAAACGCAGAGTTCTAGCAAGATTGTGCGGACGCCTCGAATAACGGGGCGGGCGGCGATTCGTTTGTGCGTTTTCAGTCCTTTGCGACGGATGCTATTCCGCGGCAACCAAGATCCGGTTTATTACTTAGGGATCCGGTTACGCCAGCGATTAGTTACTCCGGGAGTTCAACAGTTCGTCGCGAGAACGCGGACAGTTGCCGATCCGTTCGACGTTCTGTATCGGTCTAATCCTTGTTGCTAACCTCCAGGGAGCCGGGGCAATTCAGTAATCAGTAGTTCAGTGGGCCAGTAATCAGTTTCAGGAGGCAGGAGGCGCTGGCCCGGCTAGGCGCGGACGCAGGAGAGCACCTATTTTCAACGGTAACCACTATGTCCAGTAACCAATGGCTGAAGGTCAAGGATCCTCTTCGGATAAATCTGTAAGGGGATCCAGTGTATTCCTGAATCAGCGCCTCCTGACTCCTGGATTCTGGCTCCTGAAACTGATTACTGATTACTGATTACTGATTACTGATTACTGTCGCTTCGCAGGTACCGGTTTAAAAACTCCAGGGTGCGTTGCCAGGCTAGCTTCGCCGCGGCCTCGTCATAACGCGGGGTGGTATCATTATGGAACCCGTGGTTCACCCCGTCGTAAATATAGGCGGTATAAGTCACATGATTGGCTTTAAGCGCGGCTTCATAGGCCGGCCATCCATCGGTGATCCGGGTGTCCAACGACGCGTAATGGAGGAGGAGAGGCGTTTTGATCTTAGCGGCATCTTCGGCGCTCGGTTGGCGCCCATAAAATGCGACTGCCGCCCCAAGATCGGGTAATCTTACCGCTAGATTGTTAACCGTACCGCCGCCGAAACAGAACCCAACCGCCCCGATCTTACCGGTGCATTCCGGCCGGGCCTTCAACCACGCGGCCGCCGCAACGAAGTCTTCGAACATCTTTGCCGGGTCCACGGTTTTGAAAAGAGCAGCGCCTTTCTCTTCGTCGCCCGGATATCCGCCGACCGATTTGAGACCATCCGGGGCAAAAGCGATAAAATTTTCGGCCCCTAACCGGCGAGCTACATCTTCAATGTATGGATTCAGCCCGCGATTTTCATGGATAACCAATACACCGGGCAACTTTTTGCCCGCGGCCGCCGGCCTGACGTAATAGCCGCGAATACTGGTGTCGCCTTGAGGCGAGGGGACACTCTCATATCCCGTCAGAAGGCGTTTATCGTCCTTAGCAACTTGCTCGGCCAAAGCATAGTTAGGCCGGAGACTTTCCCAGATACTCATCGCGGTAAGGCCGCCGATGGCATATTTCTTTGCCGCATCGAGGAAAGCGCGACGAGTGATCTCACCGTGCACGTATCCGTCAAAGAGGTTTAGGAGTTCTTGCGGAAAATCTGTCGCTTTCTTGCGTTCCATGGGAGGGGGAGTTGGGGTTGTTCGAGCGAAACTAGACATCCGGCCTGACCACGCGCAATGGGGAAAGTAGGCCGGTGATCAGTGATCAGTAATCAGTAATCAGTAATCAGTAATCAGTACGAGGAGCCAGGAGCTAGAATCCAGGAGTCAGGAGAGGGCGTGAAAGGTGAAAAGTGGAAGGTGAAAGAGCCGGCTGCCCGTCATCCCCTCGTATTCGTGTCCATTCGCGGTCCTCATCTGCGGTTCGGCTGGTGTTCTCTGTGTCTCTGTGGTGTAATATCTATTCGACGTGACTGAGAGTTCACAGAAGACAACGGCAAATGTGCTTGTGGTTGATGTTGGCGGGCACAACGTAAAGATTCTTGCTATGGGGCAAACGGAGCCCAGGAAATTAACTTCTGGGCCCAAGTTTACACCCGAAAAAATGGTGCTTGGAGTCAAAGAGCTAACCCGAGATTGGAAATACGATGTCATCACGGTCGGGTTCCCGGCCCCGGTCCGTCAGGATCAACCGGTGGAAGAACCGTTCAATCTCGGCCGAGGGTGGGTTGGATTTGATTACAAGGGCGCATTCGGACGTCCGGTTAAAATGATAAACGACGCCGCGATGCAAGCCTTGGGATGTTATCAGCACGGGAAATTGCTGTTCCTGGGACTGGGTACCGGTCTCGGTTCGAGCCTGGTTGTGGAGGGAATCGTAGTGCCGACCGAGCTCTGCCGGCTTCCTTATAAAAAGGCGACGTTTGAAGATTACGTCGGTACTCGCGGCTTGGAGCGCCTCGGTAAAAAGAAATGGCGGCGTTGCGTCGAAGACGTTGTCGCCCGATTAATCGCTGCGCTTGAACCAGAAGATGTAGCCCTGGGAGGAGGCAATGTGAAATATCTAAAGGACGTCCCTACGGGATGCCGGATCGTGGATAACGACAACGCCTTTGCCGGCGGGTTCCGTCTCTGGGATGGGACGTCGCCCGTGGAGCGGGACGAACCGCGGCTCTAATACTCGCCAAGAATTGCTCGAAAAACTGGCTACTTACTTCCGAGCTGGCGCTTGCGACAATCCTTTTCCGCCGCCCGGTCTCACACCGGAATTAGATGACGCCCACAACGGTTTCAGCCGGATAAGCAAATCTGCAAAACCGTTTAAACCAACGTTAGGCGCCATCCGGCTCAGCCCTCCTTTGCCGGCAACTCTTGCAGGAGCTGTTCATATTTTTTCGTATCCGGGTTTTCTGCCCCCAAAACCTTGCGCGCTCCGTCTGCGGCCCGCTGTGCAAGCTCCCTGGCTTCGCCCTCAGAACCCTCGGCACGCAAACAACGCGCTAGGTAAAAGCAAGTGCTTAGCGTGTCAGGATTCTCGGGGCCGAGCACCTTTTCTTGAATCTTGAGCACGGCGCGATATTCCGCTTCCGCCTCGGCATATTTGCGTTGGCCATCAAGCGCGATTGCCAGATCGTTGCGCGTCCCTAGAGTGTCAGGATGCTCGGGACCGAGCACTTTCTCTTTGAGATTGAGCACCGCGCGATCCTCCGCTTCCGCCTCAACATACTTGGCTTGTTCGGCAAGCACTTCTGCCAGATTATTGCGTGCCCGAAGTGTGTCAGGATGCTCGGGGCCGAGCACTTTTTCGTCGAGCTTCAGCACGGCGCGATCCTCCGCTTCTGCCTCAGCAAACTTGCCTTGATCGGCAAGCGCGACTGCCAGATTGCCGCGCGTTGTCAGCGTGGCAGGATGTTCAGGGCCAAGCACTTTTTCTTCGAGCCTGATTGCCGTGCGAAACTCCGTTTCGGCCTCGCCGTACTTCCCTTGTCGCCGCAGTGCGATCGCCAGGTTGTGGCGCGTTATAAACGTGTCAGGGTGTTCGGGGCCAAGCACTCTTTCTCGGAGCTTGATCAACGCACGCAACTCCGTTTCGGCTTCCGCATACTTGCCTAGCAGAACAAGCACGCCGGCCAGATTGTTGCGAGTCCGAAGCGTCTCAAGATGCTCAGGCCCGAGTACTTTTTCTTCGAGCTCTAGCACAGCGCGATACTCCGTCTGAGCCTCTGCATAGTTGCCTTGGCAATCGATCGCGATTGCCAGGTTGTGGCGCGTCAGAATCGTTTCAGGATGCTCGGGACCGAGGGCGCGCTCGCGCTCTTTCAGCACTTCGCCCAAAATGTGCTCCGCATCGGGGTACTGACCTTGATCATAGAGGACCCAGGCGGTGGCGAACTCTACGCGAGCCCATTCCAGGGGATCACGCGCCCGGTCGGTGAGCTTCTCTGCCTCGCGCAGCCGCTTTAAGGCATCGGCGTATTCGATCCGCTTCTCGGCTGCCGACCCAGCGAGCTCAAATGCTTTGATCGCTTCTGCGTTCTTAGCAGGGCCGGAGCGCTCAGCTTCGTCGGCAGCGGCGAGCGCCAGCCGCTCGGCCTCATTATAATCCTTCGTCACGTACGCGGCGTTCGCCCGCTCGTAAGTGGTGGCATTAGGCGCTTTCTTGAGTTCTTCAGCGAAGCGCGGCAGCTGTTCCTTGAGCGTGGCGGCGTCAAGCCCTAGCTGTTTGCCGAGTTCTTCGTAGGTGCGCTGCTCGATTTGCTCGGGCTTCTGGCCGGGCTGCTCCTGCTGCACTTTGTTCTGCACCTCGGCAAAGTTGTTTACGCCCTGCTGCAGCTTATCGAATTTTTCCTGGAGAGCCTGCTGGCCTCGCAAGAGCCACATGCTCAGAGCGAAGATCAGGACAAGCAGCACAGCAACAAGAGCGGCCCATCGCTTGACGCCCCGGCGCAGCCGGGTGAGATCATCGCGCAGCTTGAGTACGCTGGCTTCAAGGCCTTCCCTGCTGCCGAGGGGATGGTAGAGATGGATGTTAGCCTTGAGCCGGGCGCGGTACTCGCCCTGCAGCTTCTGTTTTTCCTCGTCCTCTTCTTCGCGCGGATCGGTGGGAAAACTCTCGTCCAGGAAGAGGTACCAGACTTTCTTTCCTTTGCTGCTGGCGTAGAGCGCCTCATACTGAGCGTAGCTGACCCGGCCGAATTGCTCGTCGATGCCCGGCGGCTCGGCTCCGTAACATTTGCCCACGAGTTGCACGACCCCTTTGCAGGAGTCGATCCGCCGGCGCAGCATCGCCAACAGATCGCCCTCTTCAGTGCCGAAGATGTCCTGCCACTCCGGCTCGTAGCCAAGGAAGGTCAGCGTGTTGGCCACCAGCTGCCGGGCGCTTTTCAGCTCGCTACTGACCGCGGAGATGAAGATTACGGGACGCGGAGACATGCCGGAATGATTTTCAATTCCGTTTAGGATATAACGGATTAATCCGAGCTGATTTGCGAGAGTTTTCTAACAAAATTCCCTCACGCCGATCCGTGCAGCAAATAGCAGTCGATGCGGGGTGTAACAATATTACACCGTAGTGACGGCTCTTGACCTACGCAGAGTTCGGCAACACTACGGATCGGCTAGTCTGTCGCGGTCGTACGTTTCCGCGACTGTTTGCCTTTGACGCGTTGCTTCCTCCGGTTCAAATAAATTGATCAGAGACCCAGTGTTCTCTGTGTCTCTGTGGTGAAATATTCCTGCACCCAATGAATTACCAATCGATCAATCTTCAGGAGAAGTTCAGTCTGTTGACAGAGCAATGGGCGCCCAGGGTTGTTGCCGAGACGAACGATTATCAGTTCAAAGTCGTCAAGCTAGAAGGGGATTTCGTCTGGCATTCTCATAAAGAGACCGACGAGACGTTCCTGGTGCTCGAGGGCGATTTGCGAATCGATTTCCGGGACGGCGCCGTCCAAATCGCAGCTGGAGAACTGTTTATTGTTCCGAAAGGCGTCGAGCATAAGCCGTATGCAGCCAGAGAGGTAAAGCTGATGCTAATCGAACCTCGCAGCGTCCTGAACACCGGCGACATCGGCGGCGAGCGAACCGCGCAGAACGATGTCTGGGTGTAGCCGCACCACATCGTCCTCGTGCTCGTGGTCGTCCTCGTGCTCGTGGTCGTCCTCGTGCTCGATAGGTAGGCGGTGGGGCAAACCTAGTAATCAGTAACCAGTAGGTCAGTAATCAGTTGGAGAAGCCATCTGCTATACTGATCACTGATTCATTGATTACTGATTACTGATTACTTCCATGCCAACGCCCAACACCTATCGAGCACGAGGACGAGCACGAGCACGAGGACGATTGAGCTTGGCGCTCAGTACTCATCATGCCGGCGCCACCAGGTGTAGGGTGGCGTCTGGGGCCAACCTTCGGGCGAATCCTCCCACGATTCTTGACGGCCGAATGGGGTGAGATCGAGAAAACTCCAGACACTCCCGAGCGCATCGACGCCGCGACCGCCAATAAAATAGGTACGATAAACCTTTTCCTCGTCTCTAAGGAAGATACTCAGGCCGAAGCCTTCGCCTTCACTGGTGGTCAGACCGAAATCGCGGTTAAAATCGCTCCCATACGAGGAGAACCAGGGAAGGGTCCAGCCCATTCGTTTCTGATACGCTTGGATCTGGGGAAGAGGTGCATGCGACACCAGAACAAAATTGACATCTCTGGCGTGAAAGTGCGCTTGGTGGCCGATCTGATCGACAAACATGGAACAACCGGGGCAACCGGCATCGGGCCAACCATGCACTCCGGGAGCAAACATGAAATGGTAAACAAGCAGCTGCCGTTTCCCGTCAAATAGGTCAGGCAGGCTTGCTCTCCCGTTCGGTCCTTCGAAAAAATATTTTTTGTCGACTAAGACCATCGGCAAACGCCGGCGTTCCGCCGCTAATGCATCATGGGCGCGAGTAGCGGCTTTTTCTTTAATGAGCAGTTTTTCTCGGACAACAGCCCATTCTTCTGCGGTTACGATCGGTGGGAGATTCGTGGTTTTCATAGCCTCGGTCTTTCATAAGAATCGACGAACGAGCGGGGGGTGGTATGGACACCGCAACATACAAAGGTCACGGAGGAACAGAAAATCTCACACCAAGCCACTAAGGCACAAAGGGAAGAGGAAAGTGAAAAGCCGGGCCACCCCCGGAGCGCTGCCTCGCTTCCGCCTCCGCCAAGCCTACGGCGCGAAAGGTAGCGAGGCCGACCCTCAGTGCGTGCCAACATACAAAGTAAGCCGCGCCGGTGACGTTTTGAGAAAGAAGAATAAACAGACGATTTCACCAAAAGTCGTCCTGGAAGAAATGGCACGCATCGAAGGCGGCGATAATTATGTCGGCGCCAAATTAGTTGCGATTTGGCATCTGCGAGCCATACCTCCCAGTTGCGCTAGCCATCATCTGGTGCAAAAGCGTTCTAACCGCCAGGCTGGAGTACCCTTATCCGGCAAATGACTTGTTGGCTTTAGTGCTTGCGGAGGACATGGATTGCTCTGAGTTGATCTCGACAGCTTTCGAGTATGCCGCTGCTAAGGTGGCCTACCGCGAGGCAGCTCGGTACGAAATCACCGCAACTGTCGTGGCTTTGCTCGTCTTACTACGGTGAACTCTAGCGAGTTGCCGGAAAGCTCAGAAGCGTTTCGCCGGGACAAGCAGACTGGGAATCTTCCCCAGCCAACCAAGTTCGATTTGTCGATCTGTGTGCTCTGGTCGCAGTTAGGTAGCCGGCTCCATCCGGGCAGACACCGGTGGCCGGACAGCACTGCCTATACTGCAGGAACGGAGCACGAATTCGAAACGGCTCTGGAAGGCTTTCGAACTAACAAGCGGCCGGATGCTCTCCGTTATCGATGGGATGAAATTCCGTTATTTCCGGTGAGTGAGCTGCAACCCGAGAGGAAAGATGGAGTTTTTCGGCACTCGTCATTAACTCTTCGCCCTGGGTCGAACAATCTCTTAAGTCTGCACACTTAAGGCCAATCAACCCGGCATGTCTCTGCACCCCACAATCTTTATCTCCGCCGTCAGTAGCGAGCTGCGAAGCGTTCGGCAGCTCGTGGCGAATACCCTAACGTTTCTCGGCTACGATCCGGATTGGCAGGACATCTTCGGCAAAAACGATGAACCAGAAACATAGTCCGGGCGAAAAACAGCCGGAATCGCAAAACCCGTCCCATGCGGTTTTTATCTCGCATTCGAGCGACGATAACACGGCGGCCGAAGGCGTATGCGCCGCTCTCGAAGCTGCTGGGATACGTTGCTGGATCGCTCCCCGGGATGTCATGGCCGGCCGGCCTTATAGCGGACAGATTACCGAGGCGATTCGCCGGGCTGAGATTCTGCTGCTGGTGTTGAGCGACGCTTCAAACCGATCAAAGCAAGTGCTTCGCGAGGTCGAACGGGCTGCTCATTTCAAGGTTGATCTCTTATCCTTCAAGATCGAGCCGGTAGATCCGTTAGATGACCTCGCCTATTTTCTCGGAGTTGAACACGGGCTGGATGGTTCCAAGCTCGGTCCTCTCGAACAACATTTTCCATCCCTGGTGCGCCACGTGGTAGGGCTCTTGAAAAAGAGGCAAGGCGCCGCCAGGCAGGAAGAATCGAGCGGCCCAAACGAGCGCGAAACCGAAAGCTTCGCCCATTTCAAGATTCTTCGCCGGCCTGACGGATCACTGTTCCGTTTGGGTAAAGGAGGAATGGGCGTTACTTATAAGGCAATCGATACCAGGCTGGATAAGCCGGTGGCTCTCAAGGTCATCGGAGCCGAGTTGCTCAACAGTCCTCAAGCGCGACGCCGATTTCTTCGAGAAGCACGGACCGCCGCGAAAATCGATCATCCGCATGTCGCCACGGTGCTGTATTTCGGCGAAGAGGGAGACACCTATTTCTACGCCATGCAGTTTGTAAACGGCGAGGACCTAGAGCGGTACGTGGAACGACTCGGACCGCTCTCGGCGGCAACTGCTTTGCGGGTCACCATGCAGGTTGCGCAAGCCTTGGAAGCGGCGCACGACCAAGAGTTGATTCATCGAGACATCAAGCCGGGCAACATCATGGCGATCTCCAACCGATCCGGCAGCCTGGATGTAAAGCTGATCGATTTTGGGCTTGCGCGGGCGGCAAAAACTGCCGGCCTGGAGGTGACTCAGCTAACCGGGACCCGAGATTTCGTCGGTAGCCCGGCGTTTGCGAGCCCAGAACAAGCCGAGATGGGGGAGCTCGATACTCGCTCCGACATTTACTCTTTGGGAGTCACACTTTGGTATCTGCTTTCGGCTAAAAGACCATTCTCAGGCACGGTGGGTCAGGTGATGATCGCTCACGCCGTGAAGCCCCCTCCGTTCGAGCAACTAGCTGGCGTGCCGCCACCCGTGATCGATCTGCTGCGGCGAATGCTGGCAAAGAGTCCGGAAGACCGCCCCCAGAACCCGCGAGAGTTGCAACAAGAGATCGACGCGGTCGTTGCCAAACTGGCCGCCGAATTCGCCGCGTTACCCGGACACGTCGTACCCGAGGTTGCGCCGCCGATGGTACCGGAGGCAGCCCTGACCGCCGACGATAATCTGGAACTGATGACCCTGCTTCCGGCGGTCGCCTCGCCACCGTTTGACCGTTATTTTGGCATTCAGATTGGGAACCTGATGAGTGATCGGTACCGGCTCGTCGAAGAAGGACGGGAAGGAACCGGCGGCCGATTGTTTCGAGCGACCGACGAGAAAGCCCTTTCCGACCCGACAGCCGAGGTTGCCCTAAAGCTTGTGCACCCTGGGATTGCTACCGATCCAAATGTAGTCGAACTCCTGGAGAACGAGCTTGGGTTGATCCGAAAAGCGTCACATCCCAACTTGGTGCAATATCGAGCATTGGAACAGAGCGAAACACCATTTGTGGTGAGGGAATGGATCCATGGATTTCTATTATCTGATTTGCTCCGGTGGCGCCGTTCTCTGGCCTCGAGCGAACTGTTTATTCTGTTAGAGCCATTGGCTGCAACCTTGGATTTTGTCGCGAGTCAAGGGCTCGGCCTAGTCAATGTAAGTACCCAGAAGATCCTGGTCAGCGTTCCGCCGCAGATCTCGCAGGACACTTTCCCTGCGCTGGCCCGTGGAGACGTCCAGCGTTGGTCGAACTGTTCTGTGAAGCTCAATCCTCTTTGTATTGCTCCGCTCTTGTTACGGGGTCGCTCCGATTGGGGCAGACAGACCCTGGTTCCGGCCAGCCGAGTGTTGTCGATGACCCAAGCCGAGGCTGGAATTCGTGGCACGAAATCGGTGTGGCTTTTCGGCCGCCTCATTTATGAATTGCTGAGCGGGCACGACTTTCGATCGGCCGGCGGCCGGAACGAACGCGATGAGTACACGCCTCTACCGGAGCTGAGCGAGGACGGTAATCACCTGCTCCGGCGCGCCTGCGTTGGAACCCAATTGACTGGAGGCTTCACCAACTGCGCCGAGTTTTGGCGGGTATTCAAAGAGAATGTCCAAGAGGGAAAAGCAATACCGATCGAACCAGCCACCGCTGTCGCACCGATGATCGCTGTGCCACCGCCGGTTACGCCGAAGGTCGTTGCGCCATCCTCTGTCACATCAAAGGTTGTCGTGCCACCGATGTTGTCATCCCGGCCGCATCTGGATCGAAAAGCTACCGAGGCAGAAACAATCGATGTAATCGAGCGGCCGAAACTCCAACCGGGGAAGAAGGCCGGAAAGGATCAACGCCTTGCCTTGATCGCAGGGGGCATTGGGTGCGCAACTGTGATGACTTTGATTCTAGGCGCGGCCTTGGCTCTATTTCTGAGCAGACGGGGGAATCCAACGGAGACCGCACAGGTGGTGTCTACTCCCACGCCTACTGTCATCGCTGCCGCTACTCCCGTTCCCACCGTCACTCCCGTCTCCACGGTCACTCCTGTTTCCACCGTCACTCCCGGTTCGATGGCCCGGTCCTATTACGATCAAGCTAACGGGGAGCTCAACCAAAAACAGTACGAACAGGCGATCGCGGATTACACGAGGGCCATCGAAGCCGATCCGAAAGATGCGAACACCTATAACAACCGAGGCTTTGCGTATAGTTGCTTGAGTCAGTACGACAAAGCTATTGCCGACTACACCAAAGCGATTGAGCTTGAACCTAACCTGGCAAGCGCCTACAGCAACCGAGCCTACGTCTACAACGGCCTTGTGCAGTTTGAAAAAGGTGACTTTGACTCTAACAAGGCGATCCAACTCGATCCAAACCTTGCGTCCGCCTACAGCGCGCGCGGAGAGGCCCGCCGCAACCTCAGGCAGTACGATCAGGCAATCGCTGACTGCAGCAAGGCGATCGAACTCGACCCAAGAGATGCTTTCGCGTACTGCAACCGAGGCCTGGCCTATTATGGCATCGGCCAACCGTCTAAAGCCAGCGCAGATGTCGCCAAGGCCATCGAACTCAACCCAAACCCAAGGGATGCTTTTTCCTACAACAATCGAGCCAACGCCCGATCTAGCCTCAAGCAATATGAGGCGGCCATCGCCGACTACAGCAAGGCCATCGAACTCTACCCCAAGTTTACTATTGGCTACTGCAACCGGGGTTTAACTCATTATTTCCTCAAGCAGTATGAGACAGCGGTTAGCGATCTCAACCAGGGCATCGAACTCGAACCGAACTTGGCTATCGCCTACACTATCCGTGGTAACGTTTATACAGAGCTCAGACAGTACGACAAAGCGATCGCGGATTGTACCAGGGCCCTCGTGCTCGACCCTAATGATGCCTTTGCGTTCAACACCCGGGGCAACGTTTACTGTGCCATCAGACAGTACGACAGGGCGATCGCTGATTATACCAAGGCTCTCGAATTGCTGCCAAAGGATCCCACCGTTTACAATAATCGAGGCAAAGCGTACCAAGCAATCGGTCAGCAATTCAGAGCCAATGCCGATTTCCAGAGCGCGAGGCGGCTACAGAATGGCCAATAGCCGATCCCGAACGATCTCGTGACCAGGGATCAGTTTAAGGCGGCTGAAGGCGGCCAAAGGCGGCCCGACCTGGGGTCACGTCTTAACGGGCTATGGCGACGCGACGGAGGCCTCCGAAATCGCAAGCTGCGTCCACTTCGGAGCCAACCGCTGCCAACCGACTTTGCCCCTTAGCGTATAATTTTTTACAAATGCAGGAGTGACCCCAAAAAGCACAATTGCTAGATGCTCGTTGTTTCTGCTTTTATCGTCTTTGATGAAATTCGCGAGCTTCCTTTTAATTTCAGCCTTTTCGTTTTTCTTACCCATAGGGCGCACGGCGATCAGAATGAAGCGGCGCCAAGCCGGCCGAAGATCATGGTGGTCGGCGTCTACCATTTTGTTGGCAAGGCGAACGTCTATTCGATGTCTGTCGATCATCCTCTAAGTGCGGAACGTCAGGCGCAGATCAAGGAGGTGGTAACCCATCTGGCAAAGTTTCAGCCGACAAAAGTCGTGCTGGAAGAAACGGCCGGGACCAGTGATCTAGAGCCGAACTACCAGAAATATCTGCAGGACAAGTTCGAACTGCCGGCGAGCGAGAATTATCAAATCGGGTTTCGGCTCGCAATTCGCAGCGGGCGCAATACTCCGACACTCCGCCACCCCAAACCCCACTTTTCGAGCACAGCCTGCCCGACGTAGCCTCCTGGAGTTTCAGACGACGGAGTCGGGAGGATGAGCACAGCTTGTCCGCCGTAGCCACCCCTCGACCCTGGCACGCCCTCGATGTCGGCCTCGCAAGCGAGGCGCGCTCCACGGGTAGCACGCTTCGCGAAGGAGGAAGCGAGGCGCGCTCCACAACTGCTAAAGCCGCTTCGCGTTCACCAGTGAAGGTGATATTCCGGAGCTCGTCTGCCAGATAACCCTTGAACTGCGGGTCCTTAGCTAATAGTTCTGCAGGTTGGGGGTTATTCTGCAACTGTCTCAACGTGATTTGGCCCGGTGGCAATTGCAGGATTTTGTCCTGGCATTCTTCCAGACTGCGCAGGGCGAACCGCTGGACGCAAAGAGTTAAAACGAAGACGGATTTTGAACAGGAGCTAACAGAGACAACGGAGATCTCTGTTTCCGCACTTCGCTTTAGTTTAAAGTTTCTGCGTGTAGGGATTCGTCGCCAAAATGAGGGAAACGTCGATACCCGGGTCTGGCGATTTATGTTTCATCGCGCTTTATCGGGCCATCAACGTCTCGGTTGCCGCGCGGGCGCGAGCCAAGATTTCTCGTTCGGTGGGCACCTGGCAAACGCGCATTAATAGGCGGATCAGGAGGTCTCCCCAGAGCACGACGAGATAGCGCGCTGCCAGAGCTGCTGGATCGCCGGCGTGGATCAAGCCCTGGGCTTGACCTTTTCCGACTAGTTCGGCGAGTGCTTTTTGGTTAGCCTCACGGCCGCTGCTATCCAGGGTTCGACCGATCGCCGGGGCGCGATCGGACTCAGCAATCGCGAGTCGAAAAACAGTCAGCACATCAGGGTGGCACACGGTCTTCAAGATTGATATGCCAAATTCAACGAGCAGCGCGGCTAGAGCGTCCCGCGTATCCGGCGCCGGCATCGCTGTATCCAAGGGGCGGCGCATCCGTTCGGCACGTTCGCTGATACAGGCCGCTAATAGGGCATGCTTGTTATCGAATAAGGCGTAGAGGTCACGTTTCGATACTCGGGCCGCGGTGACAATATCCAGCATGCTGGTGCTGGAAAAGCCGTGTTCACGAAACAGGGCAAACGCCGCTGTGAGCACGCGGTCCCGGATGGTGCCGGAGACAGGCTTGGACTGAGGCCGGGGCGAGGGGTGACGCTTAGATTTTTTGCTTTCGGACATTTTAACTTGCTTTAGGTACGATATCGTACCATTGATTCCATGTACATGGTACCAGGTCGTACCGATATCGTACGTTTAACCAAAAAGCCACTCTTCTCTTTTTATGATTAATCCAAAAATCCTCGTTACCGGTGCAACCGGGAGGACCGGCAAGGCCGTCGTGACTCAGCTCCTGGCCAAGGGCTGGCCTGTACGAGCCGCTGTCCGCGTCCAGGACGCCCGCGGCGATCTGCTCCAGCGTCAAGGCGCTGAGGTTGTGCTGGCAGATATTTTCGATCCCGGTCAGTTGACTGACGCGATGCGCGGCGTGCAGCGAGCCTACTACTGTCCGCCCTATCATCCTTTCGTGATCCACAGCGCATCGGCATTTGCGGCCGCTGCGCGGGAAACCGGCCTCGAACAGATCGTCGGGCTTTCGCAATGGCTCGCCGGGCCCAACCACCCGGCACTAATGTCGCGCCAACACTGGCTTATCGATCAGATGTTCAGGGCGCTTCCCGGCATCGCCCACACCGTTGTCAATCCAGGCTTTTTCGCTGACAGCCCCTATCTGGAGATGATGCCGTTCGCGACACACCTCGGGGTCCTTCCGTTGCCATTGGCGGGAGAGAGCCGCAATGCGCCGCCCTCGGTCGATGATATTGCTCGAGTGGCAGTCGCCGCGCTGCTCGATCCAGCACGCCACGCCGGCAAGAGCTACCGGCCGACTGGGCCGGAACTCCTCACCGTTACCGAAATGGCTAGGATCATCGGCCGAGTCGTCGGTCATAACGTTCGGCATGTGAAGAGTCCTCTCTGGCTGTTCTACAAAGGCGCCAAAGCGCTGGGCGCGCAGCCTTTTTTGCTCAGCGGCCTGAGGTATTGGGGCGAAGACAATGACCGCGGCGCGTTCGCGATTGGCGCGCCCAACGACACGATACGCGACCTCACCGGAAAAGACGCCGAAGATTTCGAAACCATTGCGCGGCGCCACGCGGCATTGCCAGCATCGCTCAAAAACTTCCGGACCCGGCTAGAGGTCTTGGCCCGTTTTTTGATGCTGCCGATGCTACCGGGGTTCGATCCCGTAGCCTACGAGAAGACACAAGAACACCCGGCACCGCCGGCGCCTCGACCCGCGGTCGATGACGCCGGTTGGATGGCGAGCCATGGGGCTGAGGATTTGGGAATGACGGTTAGTCCGCTGCAGCAAGCACTCGCATGATTTTCGAAGACAAAAACAACTTTCCAGAAACGAAATATGACATTTGACCTTTTCTCCACGGTTGTGCTCACCGCAAGTGCGACGGTAGTAGTCGCGACGTTTGTCGCCTGGTTTGGCTCGTCACTAACCCAACGTGTAATCATTGGCGCTGCCATGGCGCTCTGGTTCATCGGAGTCCTTTGGATTGGGGCGCCGGGAAAGATCGATACATCGCTGCTGGGTGCTGCCGTGCTAATTCCAGTTGCGGTTTTCAGTGTAATCGGATTCGGCTCGTCAGCTGGACGAGGCCGTCTGCAATCACCACCTTTACCTGCGTTGATCGCGCTGCACGCCGTTCGAGTTCTTGGCGTTCTATTTGTTCTACTCTTTGCTGCCAAACGATTACCGGCGCCATTCGCACCTGTCGCCGGGTGGGGTGATTTTATCATTGGTGCAACCGCCCTCCCGATCGCACTCTGGGTAGCCCGCGACCCAGATACCGCTCGGGGCCCGGTTCTCGTTTGGAACGCTCTAGGTCTAGCCGACCTGGTGACCGCGGTAACCCTGGGGGCACTTTCTGCACCTGGCGCCATTCGGCTGTTCTTTGGTGATCCGAGCAGCGCTTTAATGGGTAGCTTACCGTGGATTTTGATTCCGTGTTTCCTGGTGCCGTCTCTCAGTTTTGTGCACCTGGTCGTTTTCTATCGAACGCTAAAGGCGAGGGGAGAGGAGCACCCCGCCGTTTTCTCGAGCGCCCTAGAGGCGGATAAGGCTTACCCAAAACAAAAAATATCTTAGCAGAATGTTGCAGCTCCTCACGATGTGGAAGGCACAATAATGAACGAATTGTCTCAACTAACTAGATAACACTACGAAAAGAACGAAGCCGGCACGAGCTTGGTCTCAAAAATCGCTGCGATCCTGGATTCGTTACCAGCTGGATCTGTTGAGTCGTCGCAGCTTGCCGGCTTAGACCAATTTCATGTCATGGGTCTCCAGGCGACCGAACGGCTAGCGCAGATTGCGGACATTGAGCGTGGCACAATCATCCTTGACGCCGGATCAGGCCTCGGAGGCCCATCGCGCTATCTCGCCAGTACCTACGGTTGCCGCGTTGTTGGGGTAGATCTTTCGCTGTCGTTTGTTGCTGTAGCCCAGCTGCTCGCGCAACGCACCGGTTTGAACGCCCTGGTCAGCTACCAGACCAGTGACCTCTTAGCTCTGCCTTTTCCGGACAGCGGTTTCGACGTCGTGTGGACCCAGCATGCAGTCATGAATATTTCCGACCGAGAGCGAGTCTACCGTGAGTTCAGGCGCATGCTAAGGCCGGGTGGCAAGCTTGCGTTCTATGACGTACTGGCAACGGACGCCAATCTGGAGCTGCACTTTCCGGTGCCGTGGGCCGAGAGTAGCGAGACCAGCTTCTTATTTACACAGGATCAAACCAGCTCGCTTCTTGCGACAGCTGGCTTCACCATCACTGCATGGAACGATGTCACCGCCGACGCTGTCAACTGGATCAGCCAGCAAGGGTCGCCTACTCAAGGATTCAGTCTCGGTGTCGTTATGGGCCCACGCTTCGGTGAAATGTCGGCCAACTTAGCTCGAAACATTCGAGAAGGGCGTGTCCGCTTGGTTATGGCGGTGTGTAAGACAGACGCACCACGAATGGATCCGCCTTCGCAAGGCCTGCGGCGCGACAGGGCGACGAATCGACGCGAATAAAGACGAACCCCAGATTGACGCAGATGTACCCAGTCCGGGAAGAGGGTGGATGAAGGTTGAAAACTCCGCGGTTCGGTCTGGCGTGGCCATAATTGCGGGGACGAAGTAGTCGCTACCCGTGGAGCGCTGCCTCGCTTGCGAGGCCGATGGTGACCAGGGTCTATCGCGCGGCACGTCTGTGCTTTTGTCAGCGTTCTATCCCGTACCACGTGGTTTTTAGGGGAGGGCATATCCACAGAACCCAAAGCCGCTCGAATGCGACGACGACCGCGCTACGCCTTCTCGACCGCACCTTCCAGGAACGCCAAAAACGCCTTCCAATACTCTGCGCTCCCGGGCGTCTTCGCCCAAAGGCACCGCGCCCCGTGTGCCCCTTCGTGGCGGGGCGAATGGAACGTAACCCGACCGCGTTGCGCCCGCTTCACCAACTCTCGGGTATCGGATACCTCCTTCTGCGCAGCCGTGACGAACGTGGAAACGGAGAGGCCCGCCACCGCCTCCGCCACCACGATGCCCTTGAGGTACTCGCCCGGACTGAACGCGGCGACGGCGCTCAGAGGGGTCTCTTCGGACGCGATGACGAGCGAGAGCGACGCAGAATACGAGCTCCCGACGAGGACGATTGGGCGCCTCCGACACCGATCGCGCGTGTACTGGACGGCAGCCTCGATGTCCGGGCGGGCAGCGACATAGCCAGTCGCAAGCTTGCGCTCTTTCGCCCGGGCGCACGTCTCGTTGACGCGACCGAGCACATTCATCCCCGAGCGTTGGTCGATCGCCAGGCAGTCATACCCGAGCTGCGCGAGGCGGGGCGCGATCTCGACGTACTCGCCGCGATGGAAATGGGAACGGTGACAGAGCACCAAGAAGGCGCGGGCCTTGGGAACCGAGTGAAGGTCAGCGCTCACAGGCAGGCCGTCTGCAGCATGGAACGTAACGCTCTCGGGGCTCATAGCTTCTTTCGCGTGCGGACGGGGTTGCTCGAAAGACCCCCGACGCGACCGGCGCCTACATTGCCGACCGAAGCTTGCTCTGTCCACCCGAATCCTATCTGACAGGTCGTACATGTTCTAGAAACCAGGAGTAAAGCTCCTGGTTCTCGTACACATCAAGAATGCCATGGTCGCGGCCCCAGGAGAGGAAAGGGCAATAGGGACAGGTCAATAGTGGCGCTGTCGCATAGCGACATCGTTGGGACTGGCAACAGTTGACCTGTCCCCTCAGGACCCCCTCCGCCGTTTTCTCGAGCGCCCAGCGATGACAAGAAAAGGATGTCACGCCAAGCAACGAAATAGTCCTTTCGGATCACGCGGGAGGAGAGTTAAGAAAAACATAAAGAGACGCTATCTTTTCATCGCCGACGATGATCACATCCAATCCCGTATAGGCAGGCACCCCGCCGCGAGGACCGGAGCCCCAGGCTAGGCAACCAGCATTGTGGAGAGCTTGGGGAGAAGCGTGGGGTGCATAGGCGAAGTGTGGATGTGTGGCTCTCAGGTCACCTGCAAATTTATCGAGTGCATCGTGCCCAACGAGGATACCCGGGGGGACATAAACCACACAGTCATCTGTGTAGAGCTCCTCGATAGCGGAGCGTCGCTTCGCAGAGTCACCTTCTCCGAACACCTCTAGAAGGTTACGGAGGAGTAGTTCGTGAATTCTTTCGGACATCTTTCCGGAAGGTTTCGAGATGGGAGAGGTTGCTTGCATAACTGACGAACGTTGAGGACTTCGTCAGATGTTTTCCAATGCAATGTTCTTAGGCTCGTTCATACTTTTGGTAATAGTTCGGATTCGAAGACGATGGAAATTCGACAAGTGCGCTACTTCATGGAAGTCGCTGCCGGTGGTAGCTTTAATCAAGCGGCCGCCCGGCTTCACTTGACGCAGCCAGCAGTGAGCCGCCAGATCAAGGCTCTCGAAGAGGAGCTCGGTGTTGTGCTGCTGGCGCGTGGAAAAAGATCAGTGGCCCTAACGCCAGAGGGCGAAATTTTTTATGAGGAGGCGCAAGACCTCTTAGCACATATCGATCGCGTCGTTCGGCGAGTACAAAGTAATCAATCCCGCGAGGTTTTAAGGGTGGGTTATGCGCCTTCCCTGGTTTCGGACCTTCTGCCCAAGGCCATAGCACATTTCAAAGTCTTACAACGAAATGTCAGGGTCGATCTTGTAGATATGACTCCCAAGGAGATTTGCGAACGGGCGGCTAAGGGGCTCATTGACGTGGCGATTATACCTCGAGGAGTCGAATCGAGGCTGCGCGGGGTAGAGCTAATAGAGATTACGCGCCTGGATCCGGTCTTGGTTGTCCCGAAGGGCCATCGGTTGGCCAGATTGTCCAAAATTCCCCCGCGTATCCTGCAAAACGTTCATCTTTATGGGCTGGGACGTCGAGACTTTCCGGAATACGCGCCCCGTTTAAGGGCGATCTTAAAGCCTTATGACGTTGTTCCCGTACTGGTCTCGCAAACATCGGATGGCGCCGCTTCTCTTTTTGCCAAGATGATCGCCGATAACGGAGCTGCGGTACTAACTGAAGGGGTCGTGGATTCATTGCCTGCATCTTTAGTTGCTCGCCCGTTTCGCCCCGCGCTGGCTCCCTTGGTCATCCTGGCTGCGCTTTTCGTCTCTCGCCCCAGTCTTAATGCCGAAGGGTTCGCCCGGCAATTGAAGGAAGAAGCAGAAAGGCGCAAGAAACCTCGGGTACATTGACCCGTGTCGCGCGATCTTCACCGCCATCAGCAAAAAACAGAAGGCCAAACTCTATGTGAGTAGCTAACCGCAGAGCGCTTCTTTTTGCTTTCATCCTTCATCACATGGCCGGGCATTTTCTTGATCACATTGACCTGCGGGTTTCCGATCTCGCGGAGGCGCGGAAATTTTATGACGGCTGGCTTCCGGCGCTGGGATTGTCGGAGATCGTGGACGGAGAGGATCAACGGGGGTACACCATACCGGGAGCCAGGAAGGACACACCGTTCGTGTGCCTGGACGCCTTGCGCGGGCATCGGGGCGGCGCGAATCGCATCGCTTTCTGGGCGGACAGCGAGGAAGAGGTTAACCGGCTGGGAAAGATCGTAGTGGAGGCGGGGGCGCGCGCCGTCGAGGGGCCGGAGTATTGCCACGATTATACGCCGGGATATTACGCCGTGTTTTTCCAGGATGCCGACGGAAACAAGTGGGAGATTTGCTGTCGGACGGCGCGGGTGAGGTGAGGAGTGTTTGTGGGCGGTGGGATTTGTTCGCGGATTTTCGCAGATTGAAGCGCTTCTCTACGAGAGATCTCTACTCACTGCGCGGAGCCAGACCGAGCCATGCTGACTGAAGCAGAGCATTCAAAGTGAGACTCGGAGATTTGTCCGGAAGACAATCTGCGAGGTGGAATGCCAGCGTCGAATTGAAGATTGCGTAGAATTGCAGCGCGCCCACAGAAGGATCAACACCTTTATCTATATCCCCCCTCTTTTGTGCAACCGTAATGACCTCGGCGAGGGCACGCAAAATCTCAGACGCCTGCTTATCCAGTTCGGCCCGAACCTCTCCTTTATGAAACAAGAATTCGCGGCAGAATACCTTGGCGAGCTCCCGATCTCTTTCGTATGGAGCGATCAGGTCTTCAAGAAATCGCCGGACGGCTGGGAGAAACTTCCTGTTCGATTTCATGCGTCGTACAGCGGGTTCGAGTTCCAGATCAATGGCGTTGTGGAATAGCCTCAGCAGCAACTCGCTCTTGTCTGAGATATAGAGGAAAAGAGTACCGACGGCGACGTCCGCTTCGTCTGCAATCTGCTGCACGGTCGTCCCATCGAATCCCTGTTTCGAGAACAGCTTTTCACCGGCTGCAAGAATGCGGCGCATCTTGTCAGCTTTACTTCGCTCACGCCTTGATGGCGTCGGCTTTGATGGATTCTGTGATTTCATTGAGCACACTCATTGGCGGGCCGATGAGCAGGAACCCAAACTGCCACGCGAGGGTTGCACCGGCAAAACTTTAGCGAATTTCAAACGAGTTCCTCACTTTCGTGATTGCCTTTACTGACGACTATCATTTATGAGTATACTCATAAATGGACGACTAGATCCGTTAAGTTTCAACGCCGGGCATCGGCGTCCTCGCCCGACGAGTTCCTGCAAACAAAGGTGGCCTGATGCCCACGGTTCCGAGACAAGAATTTAAGAGACTTCCTCTGCGCGTTCATACGCTCCTTGCGGGAGTCCCACTGCATGATGCCTGGGCTATCGATCTGGCCCACTGGCGTCCCGGGATTACTCTCTGTCAGTTCCTGAAGGTGTCGCCCCTGCTTGGCATGGGATTTTCTCCCTCGGTTCGAACCCTATTCCGGCTGCGCCGAAGGATCGGGAAGACCTTCGGTTGGGACCGACGATCGGACTTAGCTTCGACTCCGACGTTCGTTTCGCAAGTCCCGCCGGAGGTTTGCGACCAATCAGTCATTGAACCCGGCACGCCGGAGGGGGACTTTCACGTTGTATACAGTCTCCCCAATGAGCATCTCTCTGAGCTAAGAAACAACCTTGTGCACGGAGCCTTATCGGTCGCCCTTATAGAAGATGAGAAGTTCTACCGGTTGTACCTAGGAGTGTTCGTCCTTAGCATCAATCGGTTCACGCCTTTCTACATGGCTGCCATCGCCCCCTTTCGCCATTGGATCGTGTACCCATCAATCCTGAACACCTTTCGGAAAAACTGGAACGACTGCTTCGGAGCAAACGAAGGGGAAGTGAGCCCACCCCTGACGAAGCCGAGACTATGAGCATTCCAATGTCTCCCGTTCTAAGTGCTTTGATTTGGTTCTCAATAGAGCGAAGCTAAAGAGTATCGCCAACAGCAAGTCCGTGCTGGATGGAAGCGCTTGAGAAGTGGACATTTCGTGACAAATAACGAGTCCTAGATTCGCCAGCACGTAGGACAGCTTTTCGAGAATCGATGGGAGCATTAAGCTTCGATATCGAGCGGGATCTCGGCCGATGATAAGAAAAACAAGTTGCCACGTCAGAGTCACGCCGACAAAGCCATAGTAGAACTCGGGATGCGTAATCGCAGGCGGACTCTGCCGATTGACGAAGTTTCGTAAGAAGTACAGGGGCAGCGTAATTAGGATTCCCCACACGCCAGCGAGCGTGAAGACGGTCTTCGCGAATTTCAAGTCAGGCTCCCGCGCCATACAGTCTCCAGATTTGATTTCCGACTAAACTCATTTATGAGTATACTCATAAATTTTTGGGAGAGCGAGTTGAATCGCCGACCAGCTCAAAGAATTTTTGAAATGCGGCTATCGGTCCAACTCGGCCTCAGTTTGGCAGTCCCTTATGCGGACTCCCAGCGGCGGGCGAACCATCGCGCCAGGAGAAAGAGGACGAATCCGGAGACGAGGAGGACGGACACTTCAGGGCCGAGATGGCGGACCGGCTGGTCACGCCAGAAGACTTTCGTATATCCCTCGATGGCCCACGAGTTGAACGTAAACAGGCCGACATTCTTCATCGCGTCGGGCATGAGGAAGCGTGGGAACATGCTGCCGCCGACGGC
>Ga0185299_10001300_pt1 | contig 49852 bp, 45 predicted proteins | sample PaiPotPPA55metaG_FD_128002 | JGI IMG/M metagenome (GOLD analysis project Ga0185299, IMG submission 128002) | Iron sulfur acid spring bacterial and archeal communities from Banff, Canada, to study Microbial Dark Matter (Phase II) - Paint Pots PPA... ... | reverse complement strand
AACGCGCAACAGAAGCGGCGCCCGGACCGCGTGGTAAGACCCTGGATCTGCCATCACCCGCGATATTGGTGCCTCCTGGGTTCCGGGGCGTCGCGTCGAACCACACGCTGCTTGTTATTCGGCGTTTTAGAGCGTCCTCACCTCGCAACAGCTGCCACGCCGAATGCAACGCACCTCCGAATGGGTTCATCAACGTTTTCCGGCCGTTGTCGCTCGTTGCCGGCGCTCCCAACGGTTGGCTTCACACGGTCCGGCCTGTATGATGCCCAACCTCACGATGGAATTCCTCCCCAGACACTGGTGCGCGGCAAGCGCAATGATCTTCCTTACTGTATTGAGCTCGCTCGGTTGGGCGCCGGTAGGCGGTCACCTGATGACGAAGTATGCCGAAACGGTTAACCCAAACTCAGTTTGGCCCGAATATCCACGACCGCAGATGATGAGGTCGAATTGGATGAATCTGAACGGGCTATGGCAGTATGCCGTTACCGACGATCAAACCGCTCAACCCAGCCAATGGAACGGCCAGATTCTGGTCCCCTTCCCCCTGGAATCATCCTTGAGCGGCGTCTGCCAGGCACTCCGGCCTGGTCAGGCATTGTGGTATAAGCGCCAATTCGTTCTCGCGCCACCTGGCCATGGCGCCAGGACTCTATTACATTTCGAAGCGGTTAATTACATCGCGGTCGTCACCGTGAACGGAAAAATCGTCGGTGAACATCAGGGCGGCTATGATCCGTTCACCTTTGATATTACCGATGCCTTAGCGGGATCAGGCACTCAGGATGTTCTCGTTAGGGTGACCAATCCAACCGGCGAAGGAAAATATTCTTATCAACCGCGAGGCAAGCTAAGCCTCACTCCCGGCGAAATCTTTTATACGGATGCAAGCGGCCTTTGGCAGACGGTTTGGCTTGAAACGGTTCCAGCCGCTTATATCGCGGATTTGCTAATCGTTCCGGATATCGATCAGCAAAGGGCGCTGGTGACAGTATCAGCGGGTGGAACCAAGCCAAGCAGCAAGCAGGACGACCAGGTAACTATTGAGCTGTTAGATAACGCAGGAACAAAAATCTCAACCGGCGCCGGGACGGTTGATACTCCGATCACCTTGACCATCCATGACCCCCAGCTTTGGTCTCCGGCTGATCCTTATCTCTACGGCCTGAGAATTACCTACAATTCCGATGCCGTTACCAGTTACCTCGGGATGCGCAAAGTGGAAGTCAGTAAAGATGCCAGTGGAACCGAGCGCATCTTTATTAACCATAAGCCGCTCTTCCTGTTTGGGCCGCTGGATCAAGGTTTTTGGCCGGACGGAATCTATCTCGCGCCGACCGATGCAGCTCTCCGATCCGATCTTGAGTACGAAAAAATGATCGGCTGCAACCTGGTCCGTAAACATGTGAAGGTAGAACCGCAACGTTGGTATTACTGGGCGGACAAACTCGGTCTCCTGGTTTGGCAGGATTTTCCTTCGCCGCAGGATTTCTACCAAAAACGAGGTAGTCCTGACCATACCCGGCCACCGGATCAAGCCGCGCAGATCGAGAAAGAAATGAAGGCCATGGTCGATACCCATCGTAACCATCCGTGCATTATGATGTGGGTCGCGTTCAATGAGGGTTGGGGTCAATATGATACCGTACGGATCGCCAACCTTTTCAAGTCCTGGGATCCGACACGTCTGATCGACGATTCCAGCGGTTGGAACGATTTTGGGGCTGGCGACGTCCTTGACGATCACACCTATCCGTGGCCGAAACCAGTTCCTCTCCAGAAGGATCGAGCGAGTGTGTTAGGAGAATTTGGCGGCGCTGGGTTTCCTATCCGCAGCCATCTGTGGAATCCGAACGGCCCATTCTCTGACGAACACGATCTTCCAAATGCGGTCGCGCAAGAACCTTGGATTATCGGCCGGTTGGATACCGTCAAAGAATTGGCCGCAAAAGGTCTCTCCGCGGCGGTCTACACTCAACTCAGTGACGTAGAAAACGAAGTAAACGGATTCGTAACTTACGATCGGACAACCGTGCAAAAGGCAAACCCGGATGCCGTTCAGCATGCGGTTCGCAAATTGTATGCACCGCAGTAGGAGGGCAGAGGAGCTAGGAGGTCAAGGGTTGGGTAAACGCCATGAAATGGCGAAAGGCGAAAAGCGGCGGCGTGCCAAGCCCATGATGGTAGGGTGAAAAACTCGGCGCGCCCATGGTTGATTCGCCACACCGGGCTTGCGCGCCGGTTTTGAGCCACCGCCAGCGCGTAACTTTTGCCCCTGACGCTGCTGAGCACAAATTGTGCTCTATTTAAGGCTTATCATGAATAAGAACTATCTGGGCGGCTGGCACAGGCAGCGCTTATTGTTGGTAGCCTGCTTCGGTCTGGTTGCGACCGGGACCGCGTTCGGAGGCACTATCGCGCCTGAAGCCGTTCAACTTTCGATTCCGGTTTACGGAAACCATTCTCTATGGGGTCGATATTTCCGGCAATTACAGGACACAACAGCAACGAGCTGGTACATGGAGATCGCTTACTACACGCATCGGTACGAGTACAGCCGAGGCGTCGTGACGGCTCGTTTTGCGGTCACGCCTGACGGGACCTTCCACAATCTGCAAATCGTCTCAAACACATCGAACCCGACGATGGCCGACGCGGTAATAAGGGCCCTCCGCAAGACCTGGAAACAACCCTTCCCCGCAGACGTCGCGGCGGTTGCGCCAAACGGGTTGGTGTTTGAGCAAACGTTCGGTTACTGGGAGTATGATTCGACCGACTACGGCCTGGCTAGCTCCTATCCGCAGTTGCTGACCAGGCTAAGCCCTGAAATCGGGGGAGCATTCAACCTGAATCTCAGAAAATTCTTCGATTTGAGCAGGTTCCGCTATCAATCGAGAATTATTGAGATGAACTCGGCCGGCGCCCGAATTGCGTCACGGTAGTTGTGGCGAATCACGCAACCGCAGCGCCGGATAATTTCAAGCCGCGAAGCGGCGCCTCATGATAGCCTAGGGCGAAGCCCTAGGTATCGAATTTGAGAATCGGATCAAGCGCTGAAAGCGCGGCACAAATCGATCCTAAAGATCAGTACCTAGGGCTTTGCCCTAGGCTATATTGAGTCGCCGCTTCGCGGCTTCAGTCCGGCCCCGAGCGATGCCCGCCCGCCTAGCTTGACGATAAGCAAAAGGTGTTACCATCCGGATCCTTGAACAGCGCGTAGGTTCCCCAGGGCTGTTTTTGGGGTTCACCCAGGAACTCAACGCCGCGAGACTTCAACTCGCCATAAGTCTGGTCGATGTCGTCGCAGTTGAAGACCACATTGGAGAAAGTTCCAATCCGGTCTTGATGTCCGTCTGGGGTAAATAAGACTACCCGGGTCTCCGCTTTAGGAGGTCGCAATTCGATCCAGCGCTGCTTATCGTCGAACGGTTGATCAGTGAGGATCGAGAAGCCGAGTTTTTCGGTATAGAAATCGAGGGCGCGGTTCTGGTCCCGCACCGGCAGACTAACTAGTTTGACGTGAGTAATCATAGGGAAGGCTTGGTGAGTTGCTCTCATCTGATTACGGCAGCTCTTTCCTCACCTCAAAACCAAAAGGTTTCGCCGCTGACGAAAGTGGTGTACCGATTACCGGTACACCAGCAGAGAAAGATCATCGCGCAGCCATGCTACCTACACAATGAATGGACCTACGCGATCGAAGATTGCGCCGGTCAGCGTCCTGCGGACATCGGTCTTCACCTTAGAACGTTACGTCACCGAAGTACTGATGCGCGACCTAGTCGGTCACGATCATCTGCCGTCCGCCTTTCTCGTCTATCTCTTTCTGAGGGGACGCGCCACCGCGGACGACACGAACGACCTGTCGCGCAGGCGCCGCATGCGTCCTGTTACCATTAGTGTGCGGGAACTCGCTGCCCAGACCGGCCTGGCTAAGAGCGTTGTGCAAACTGCGCTAAAGGTGCTCTGCCGGCGGCAGTTGCTTCGTGTTGTCACTACCGGGAAGCTGGCGAGCGCACGGGTAGCCTCCTCTTACGAAGTACTCCGCCCTTGGCGCAGAAAGGAACCGTAAGGGCGAGATTCCGCTCGTCAGCGAATATTTACCCCTAACCGGAATAAATCCCCATTACCGGAAGTCTAGTCCAATGAGGCGAATGAGTTCGGTCAGGGAAAAATGGCTCATCCAGACAACCAAATCGCCCTTTTTCAAAAGAAAGGAGGTTTCGTTATGGCGAATCAATGTCCGTTGAATGACGAAGAGATCGGTATCCCGGATCACCTGTCCGTGCCGCTTTGTCCCTGTAACCGGCAGCCTGCCGAGCGCTTAACCTACGCCGGCGAGAAGATAGATCTGGATTCCGCACCTGCTAGCCTAATCGAGAATTGGATTGATGCCTAACCGTAAGCTCGGGCCGGTTTGATCCATTCGACGCGCTTTCAGCTTGCTCACGGCGGGTCCTATCTGCAGACCAGCGCCGCCTCTCGTTTACCGGCCGAACGATGGTTAAAAAAATTTCTCCACTCTTTCTTGAGTGGTATATCGTTGGTCCTCTGGAGACGTACTGAACGTTTTCGGTGACTATCCGGAAGCAATCCCAACGATAATGGCTGAACTCCCTTCCCCCTTGATCGATCTCCTTTCGGCAGAATCCTACGCTGGTGAACATCTTCCGGGCAGCGTCAACCTCTGTGTCTATGAGACCGCCTTCATCGACAAGGTTCGCGCTACGTTTCCTGATTTCGCCGTCCCGTTGACCGTCTACGGTCTAAATGATTCAACCCTGGAAACCGGTGTGGCGGTAAAGAAACTGGGAGCGGCTGGTTACCGGCAGGTTCAAGTGTTGCCGGGTGGCTTGGAAGCCTGGAAACTGAGCGGAGGCAAAATCGAAGGCGGTGTCGCGGTCGACCCGGTTTCGGGGCGTTACGAGGTCGATACGACGATGAGTATGGTGGAATGGATGGGTAGAAACCTTTTCAACCGTCACCTCGGAACCGTAGAACTGGGCTCGGGACACATCCTGATGAATGACGGCAAATTGGTTGGAGGACGTCTTAGCATCGCCATGACGACGTTACACTGCGCCGATATTCCAGACCCGGTCCTTAACGCACATTTGATTGCTCACTTGAAAAGTGACGACTTCTTTTCTGTCGACAAGTATCCGCGAGCTGAGTTCGTGATTTCGGCCTCGATACCTCAATCCGGTGTTAGAGCGGACGAACCGAACTATCGGATCAAAGGCGATTTCACGCTGCGCGGGAGTACTAAACCGATCGATTTCTCCGCGTTGGTCGCGAAAGAGGCCGACGGCGGGTTTACCGCGCAAGCAATACTGGAGCTTGATCGCACCCTTTGGGGAGCCATCTACGGTTCGGCAAAGTTCTTCGGACGATTGGGCCAGCACCTGGTTAACGATCTGGTCTATCTGCATCTGAAGGTGGTGACAAAAGGCCGGCCGACGGTATAAACCCGTGAAGATAAGTGGGGGGCGTTTCATCAGCGCCCCGCCGTTTTCGGGCTCAGCTCGGTGAGCGTTTTCTCCGGTTGCCAGAATCGCGTGTCGGCTCCGTCGTATTTTAACACCGTGAACATCCCGACTGCTGCATGATAAAGGATGTGGCAATGAAAAGCCCAGACCCCAGGATTGTTAGCGTCAAAGATCGCTTTCATGGTTGACTGTGGCGGTACCAGCAAGGTGTCACGCACTGCTCCGGTTACCTTTTGGCCATCGATTTCCGTCACCTGGAAATCGTGGCCGTGCAGATGCATTGGGTGAGCCATGCCGGTTTCGTTGCGGAACACGATCTCTACCCGTTCACCTTCCTTAACGTCGAGGCTGTCATGGTTGGGATAAACGGTGCCATTAATCGTCCAGATATATTTTGCCATTGATCCGCCCAGCACACAGGCCAACGACCGATCCACCGCCTTTTGGGAAAGCGGACTCTTCGCGGTTAATCTGAGCTCTTGAGTGTTGTCCAAGCCGGCGGCAGGAAACTTGGCGGCTAGCGGCATCTTGGGGACCATTTTCCCTTCCGTAGCCAACACCACACCACACAGTTGTCTTGTGCCCTCTCCCTGGGCGACGATCGGGAAGACGCCGCCCTCATCCGGAATTTTGACTAAGAGATCGATGCGTTGCGCGATTCCTAACTGAAAAAAATCGCCAGAGACCGGTGTGATGTCTTGTCCATCGGTAGCAACGAGTTGGCTATTTAACGACCCGGTATTCACAAAGAAATTGGTCGCTGCGGAACCAGCGATAATTCTCAAAAGCACCGTGTGACCGGGTTTGACGCGGAAAATATCCGGATCATCAAACGTCCGCCGATTAGCGATCAAGGCGTCATATTTCACGTCGGTGTCAGGCAGTTCTCCGTCGATCACCGTCGAGACCAAGCCGTGGCCATCATCAAGCCATTTTTGGGTAAGTAACTTTTGGGTAGTGGGCGCCCTGCCCATGCCGCTCATTTTTTTCATACCGCCCGTGCCCGCCATCTTTTTCATGCCGGCTTTGAGTTGCCTGAGGATTTGTCCGGGTGGCTTAAATGAATAGTCGCCTAACAGAATGACGTATTGCTCGTCGGCTTTCGCGTTTTGTTCTTCGCCACCCAAGATCAAGGGTGCGGCCGCGAGTAATTGTTCCTGCAGGCCGTAGTGCGAGTGCATCCAATAAGTTCCGCTTTGCTTTAGCGGAAATTGGTAATGAAAACTCCCACCCGGCGGAATCGGATCCTGACTGACAAATGGCACCCCATCCATCAAAGCCGGCAGCACGATGCCATGCCAATGGATACTGGTTGGCTCCTTGAGCTGGTTAACAACTTCTACATTGAAAGTGTCCGCCGTTTTTAATTCAAGGCCCAGCGCCCCGCTTTCCTGCTCGATGGCGATGACTGTTTCCTTTTTACCAAGAATCTTAATTGGCACTTCCCGCACGTAGAGCCGCACGAGCCAAGTTTCGGCGCCTGGCGCCGGCGAATTGAGCAGAGTCGAAAGGCCGATCAGCAAAGCGATTGGCCTGAACCAGCCTGGCAGCTTCATCGATTCGCATGCTAAAGCATGCGTTTTCGACTAACCAGAGGATTTAACCAAGAGTTCTTAGGAAGTGGCTAACTTTCTGTTTAGCATCCTTCAAGACCGGTTGACCGTCGCAGAGCAGTAACACCTGGAAGTCGTACTCGAGTAACTTTAACAGCGACTGTTTGAGCGTCTTAAGATCATCAATTTTTTGCTCAGGGATCAGCCCCAGTGCGCCCGGTGGATTGCCAATGATCGCGTCACCCAAGAACAGGATACCCCCCAACTCACGCGAGACCGGGTGATTCACTGGATCAAGATATAGCCCGATCTCACCGGGCGATTTCCCAGGGAGATGGATTACGCGGAGAGCCCCCGAAATCAGGTCGCCGTCTCGAACCGTCTCATCAATTGTCAAGGGCGCGAGTTGAGCCAGCTCGTCCTGGCCTGCAACCAGGCGAGCGCCATAGCGGGTCTGGAATAATTCCACGTCACGGACATGGTCACGATTGGTAAGAACCACGTTCGTGACCGGCTTCGGCAGGCTTGACCACTCGCTTTCGTCGGGCGCAGGCGGATCAACCACCACGGTACCGCTATCGAATGCGATCGCGTATCCGTTCAGGTCCCATGGCCGATCGGCGTAAGTTGACCCCCAGGTGAAAATTCCAGGCAAAATCTCGCGCATAGACAGAAATGTGCCCGACAATAAAGTGAGGCGCCAGGCTCAAAACGGCAGCGCCCCACGCTGCAGATTCTAATTTTTAGCCGCACCGATCTCAGTAGCTTCAGGCACCTCAATTAGTTTCCCGGTCCTGACATCGTAGACAAACCCAAAGATCGGAATTCGGCCCGGAATCAGCGGATGATTGCGAATCCGTCTAACATCGGTTACGACGGCTGAGGTCGGATCCTTAAAGGTCAACCAATCGATAAATTCTCCGGCATCGGACCCAGGTCCCGCCCCGACGTCGTGCCAACCGGTGTGATCCACAGTCGCTGTTTCCAGGCTGTTAGCCAGCAAGTCCCGCATGATCGCGTCCGAGAAGAGCGCCATGCCGCAATCGGTATGATGGATCACGAAAAATTCCTGAGTCCCTAACAGCTTATAAGAGATTATCAGCGAACGAATCGCGTCGTCACTAGCGCGTCCGCCCGCATTCCTGATAATATGCGCATCGCCCTCAGATAGCCCGGCGAACTTAGCCGGATCCAGCCTCGCATCCATACAAGTAAGAATCGCAAATTTTCGGGCCGGAGGAATGGTCAGGGCACCCTTATCACCGAAGCCCGCGGAATAACGTGCATCTGCTTCGAGCACTTCACGGAGAATCTGAGACATAGGCCTCAAAGTAATTCTACTAATTAAGTAGTCAAAACACCTTCGACCGCAGATGTATCCGCCGCCGCTTCGGTATGGTGCGACAGGCTCCGATTGACGCAGATAAAAGCCCCTAAACCACCCGCACCGTCCACTCGGTCCACTCCCGTCCACTAAGTCCGCTCAATCCACTAATAGCCCGCCCCCCGCTCATTCGCTCGCCCCACCCATCGCCTCCTAGCTCCTCTCCTTGCTGAACTCGGCCGCCCATTCCGCCACCAGCGATCCGGCGGTCAGGAGATGGCGCCGCAGCCAATCGCTGGCCGCCCTGAGTCTCCGCTGCTTGCAGTTCTCGAAAATCTCCGCGTGCGCTGCGTGACATTGTTTTAAATGCGCCGGGGTACTCATCTGCAGGTAATACGCTCGGTTACTTAAAGTTCTGAGGGAGTTAATTAGTTCGAACAGCTTTGGTTTGTTGGCGGGAGCGTAAAGAGCCGCATGAAATTCGCGATCGATTTCGCCGAGACGCACCGGCTCGGTTTCGAGCTCAAACTCGCGCAGCCAACGCTCGGCTCGACTCAGGGTTTGAGCGTTATGCTGGCGAAAGGCCAGCCGCAGAGCTTCGAGTTCCAGAAGCACCCGAATCTCGTAAGTCTCAAGAATCTCTTCCGGGCTCGGATTAGCCACAAACGAGCCTTTACTCGGAACGATGCAGAGAAGCCCCTCGGCCTGTAAAAGGTTCATGGCGTCGCGGACCGGGATTCGGCTGACACCGAACCGGGTGGCGACCTCCTCTTGCGGGACAGCTTGGCCTGGACTGAGATCGCCGCGAAAGATAGCGAGACGAAGAGCGTCGGCGACTTGATCAGCAGCGCTGGCAAGAGATCGATTTGACAGAGGCATAGGTTCTTGTATACCGGTATACAGGCTCTAACCGGCGATGGCCTGCCGGTCAACTTCACTTTACTTCATCAACCCCAACTCGCTATGTCTACTTCTCCTCGCTGGCATCTAGCCCAACTTAATATCGGCCGCATCCGCGCCCCCATGACCGACGCTCTCATGGCCGGTTTCGTCGCTGAGCTTGAGCCCGTTAACGCCCTGGCCGACTCCAGCCCCGGCTTTGTTTGGCGGCTTAAAACCGAGGAAGGAGATGCTACCGCCATTCGCCCATACGCTGACGATAAGATCCTCATCAATATGTCCGTTTGGGAAACCGTGGAAGCCCTGAAAACCTTTGTCTACCGAACCCATCACGCGGATGTCATGCGCCAACGGGAACAATGGTTCGAACGACTCGACAGCTATTATGTGGCGCTCTGGTGGATACCAGTTGACACCACACCGACGATCTCTGAGGCGAAGCTCCGCCTTGATCACCTCCGCCAACATGGGGAATCGTCGTACGCGTTCTCATTAAAGAAAGCCTTCCCGCCGCCGGCAGAGGAGTGGCGAGGCGGCGTTTAGGTTTCGAGCGCGGCTAAGTGGCTCGCAGTTGTGAAAAGTGAGATGCGAAAGGTGAAAAGTGACGAGGTTTTCTCACTTTGGCAAAGGCCCGTCAGGGCGAGTCTCTATCCGCGTCAGTCGGAGCCTCTCGCGCCATAGCGAAGCGCGGGCGGATCCATCTGCGGTTGAAATCTTCCCGTTTCGTTGATCTTATTTCGCGTTTATTCGCGGTTAGATTCGTGTCCATTCGCGGTTTTACCGACGACCCCTGAGCTCTATTGGCCCGGAACCCCGCCTTCGGATTGAGCTTGGGTCTCAACGATCACAACTTCAACGAGATAAACCATTGGCGGACCGCGGGGTTCGCCTTACAGATAAGCTAGATGCCACTCCCAACCGATGAGAAGCTGCTCGCCCTAAGCCAGGATCTGTTGAAGCAATTTGATACTATCTTCGGCTTACACCCTGGTTTTCGCCCTGCCCATGCGCGAGGGGCGATGCTTACCGGCACCTTTACCCCGGATCCGGATGCGGTCTCTCTGACCCGGGCGCCGCATATCGTGCGTGAATCGACTCCGGTCACCGCCCGTTTCTCGAGCTCGACTGGTATCCCGCTCCTGCCGGATAACGATCCGAATGCGAATCCCCGTGGTTTAGCCATCCGTTTCCATCTCGCGGAACACGTCCACACTGACATCGTTAGCCATTCAACGGATGGGTTTCCTGCCAGAACCGGGGAGGAGTTTCTCGAGTTCCTACGAGCAGTGGCCGCCAGCGGTCCGGAAACGCCATCACCCAAACCAATCGAAGTATTTCTTGGCTCGCATCCGGCCGCACTCGCCTTTGTGCAGGCACCAAAACCGAGTCCCGCCAGTTTTGGCAAAGAGATCTTTTTTGGTGTCACCGCTATGCGGTTTACCAATCAAGACGGCGTGAGCCGGTACGGTCGCTATCGAATTATTCCAGACGCCGGGATTGAGCACTTGGATCCGGAAGTGACCAAGACCAAAGACCCGAATTTTCTCTTCGACGAATTGAGCAAGCGGATTGCGGCAGGTCCGATCAGCTTCCAGGTTTTTGTTCAAGTAGCGAACGACAGCGACGCGGTCAACGACGCGACAGTCCATTGGCCGGAGGACCGGCCGCTGACTCGACTCGGGCAGATCGTGCTCACCTCGCCGGCGCCAAATGACGCTCAGGAGCAGAAAAAGATCATCTTTGATCCGATCCCGCGAGTGGAAGGGATCGAACCGTCAGACGATCCTTTGCTTGAATTGCGCGCAGCGATTTATCTGATCAGTGGCCGGCGACGTCGTCAGGCCTAACCCTGCTCGCGGTGGTGAAAGGTGATTGGAGTGGCGACCCGATCGACGAAACGCTCTGTTTTACGCGATGCAACTTCGTGGATTCGCGAACTCGGAAGCCGCGATTCGAAGATAGCTACACGGATTCCGGCAAGTCGAAGCTAACAATCTCGTTCGCAGCGCGATGATTTGTCCAAAAATGGGTGCCATCATAAGCCAGAGAACGGCATGGAAATGGCACCTTGGCCAAATCCTCTACCGGCAGAGACGGAGCCTGCAGGTCCAAGCGCGCAATCCGCCAATCCTCGCCCCCCTGCTCTGTCCCCCTTAAAACGTAGATCTTGCCGCCAAAAAATGTCTGACCGGAGATCTCGGCGCCAATGTCATAAGCCGCTAAGATATTCCCGCGGCCGTCGAGCTTGAGGATGCGATGTTTATACCATTGGCTCAGGTAGACCTGCCGGCCATCGTAGCTCAGATAGGATCCCGTAAACTCGGGACAGGGAATCCGATCGTTCTCGGAAAATCCGGAGTCCGGCGAATAACGTCGCAAGTATCGATCGTCGGCCGCGCCTTCTCCCAAGGTGAAGCAAACTGCGTCGCCGGCCGAGGTAGCCGCCCAGGGAATACCCGGCGTTTCTGCATCTTGGAGGACCGTCCAACTATCCGGCTCAATACCATAAATGCGGCGCAAGTCTCGCGACCCCATCCACAGAGTGCCTTTATGCCAGGCTAACGCTTGCGGGGTCACCGCGGGAGACGCTGTCCGTCGCCGTTCCCTAATCGATCGCAATGGTTCACTGCTCATGGTTGGACCTCCGGGGTCAAAGTAGCTCCGCATGAATCGCGTATTACAAGTTTGCTGTCTAAAAGAATATCTCGAATCGGCATCTCTGGCCTGGCGATCCGTTCCAACATGGCGCCGACAGCAGCGGCTCCGATCTCCCGGCATGGTTGATGCACAGTGGTCAACGGCACCGGCAATAGCTTGGCATATTCGACGTCATCAATGCCAACCATTCGGATATCCAGCGGGATCCGATATCCTAAATGAATCAGTTCATGCATTAGATGCCCCGCCGTCCGGTCATTGGCGCCGATGATTGCGTCCGGCTTCAACATTTCCATTAAGCGGCGAATCTCATGCTCGTCACCGCTATCCAGGCTCTGAACCAGTACGGCTTCTATCGGCATACCATAGACGAAAAGCGCTTCCCGATAACCGGCGATGCGCGCTGCCACGGTCGATGCGGAGTTGGAGTACGCGAAAAAGGCGATTCGGCGGCAGCCCAACTTAAACAGGTGCTCCGTGATCATGTAGCCGGCCCGGCGATGATCAATTCCAACTAAGTCATGCCGGCTCCGGTCTGGGTACGGCAGAAAGCAGCGATCGAGCAACACGACGGGGATCTGCGCCCGTTCGAGAGCGAAAATGATGCGTTGATTGGTTTCGTCGCTATCAGCACCCCGTTCAAGAGGCGCAAAGAAAACTCCGGCGACTTTCTTTCGAATATATTGCTGGCAGAGTTTCCAGGTTTGGTCCGCTTTGGTGGCAGGATCCGGCGTCAAGTTACCCCAAAGCAAAGCATGCTTGGACGCTTGCGGCGCCTCCGACATACCCTGGCTGATCGGACCAAAGATCTCCGTGTCGGCGACGTTGGGAAACAACAAACCGAACAACAAACCGCTATCATCGGCAGGGCCGGTTCCGACATAGCTACCCGAGCCTGCCCGCCGCTCAATCAGACCGGCCAGCTGCAATTCTCGCAGCGCTCTCCCCACGGTAATTCTGGAAGTTTCAAATCGCTTCAGAAGAGCGGTTTCACTGGGGAGTTTCTGGCCGGGTTGATATCGTCCCGAGACAATATCCGTTTTTATCGCCTCGAGAATCTGACGATATTTTGGAGTGCCGATCCTCACATTTGTATACGTAATATCAAAACCTGATATTACAACTTAAATGCTTGATAATAAGGGATTAATCTCCTATTACGGCTCAATCTCGACCAAATTAATCTAATATTCACCTGGAATCGTCTCCGATCCTGTTCTATGTGGTGGGTAGCTCCAATTGAGAGCGAAATGGTTCTTAGACAAATCGCGAAACAAGAGGCTTAAACCGACAGGGTTTCCCTTTCAGTGAGAATCTCTGGGCATTCCGGAAAACGCTCCGTGTACGGAGCGACCAATCCAGGATGCTGAGAGAAACTAAGAAAGGTAAAATATGGAAGGACTAATACTCGCGTTAGCGGTTCTAAAGAAACTGAATGGGAAACCGGCCAGGGAAATCCCTGAACCTCAGTTCAAGCCGTTTAATCTTTCGGCCCTTAGATTGCCGAACGATACTCAAGGCACGACTCGAGGGAGCAAGCCAAGCAGGCAGCCTGCGTTTGCCGTTTCTGCCGCCTAAAGGCTGCGGTTCGTAATACCAGCGATCGTCGGGGTTGCACTCACGATTAGTCTCCAGCCCGTTGGGGTTGGTTCGTCTGATCCTAGTGCGATTCCGATGGGATCGTTTATCCGAGGATCTCATTTAAGATCCAAGATTACTCAGATTACGCAGATTTACCTAAGGGAATAGGTGCAGGGAGTCGTTGCAGCGCCGTCAGTTTGTGGCGCCGGGAGGGACTGGGGGAAGGAACTATGGGAGGAAATCTGCGTCACCTGAGTAAACTGGTTGTTCATCGGCCATTCCGAAACTGCTGCTTTAGCGACGGGAAAGTGTTCATCAAACGGAAGGCGAATTTGGCGGCAACTTTCCGGAGACCTTCGGAATGGACTCGTTCAATGTTTTCGTGTGACAGACGAACGGCGCCGAACCCGAGTTCGATCATCTCGCGTTCATAGTCGGCAACCGCTTCCAGCAGGTCTTTGTAAACCTCGTCTTAACGCCGCGGCATCACGCAATGCCATATTCGCGCCCATTCCGCGGAACGGCGTCATATCACCTCGTTCCCAAGCCAAATCGCGCGGCATGTCGGGTAAGGCATCGATTGGCGTGAATGGCAAATCGTGGTTTTCGAGGACGAGGACGACGACGAGGACGAGGACGAAATAAGACGCCCCTGCGCCACTCATGGACGCCCACCAACCTTCCATCGTTATGACTGACTACTGACTCACTGATTACTTTTCCCTAATAAGGCTCGCGCCTGCTTTTGGCCGGGCGAGCCCCCGGGTGTGATTACGATATTTGTCCGGCGAGCACCTTCGCCACGAAGCGGGCGATCGCTTCCCCCACTTCGGCGGGAGCGTCTTCTTGCAAGAAGTGAGTCCCCTGCACGGTGACTTCTTTCTGGTTCGGCCACGCCCTGCAAAACTCCCGTTGCGGGCCGATCAAGAATCCGCCTGGATCCCCATCGATAAACAGTTTTGGAATGGGGCTATGGGAAAGCCAGCGAGAGTAAGACTCAACGATTTGGGTGACATCTGCCGGTTGCCCTTCAATGGGCAATTCTCGGGTCCAGGCCAACATCGGCTGGCGAGAGGGACCGGGGTTCCGGAAGTGGCGGCGATAAACCTCGATCACTTCCTCCGACATACCTCGTAGCGGCAGGAGATACTCGATAAAGAGGTTCTTCTGCAAGATGAGCTCTTCACCGGCGGCTGTCCGTTGGTTTTGGAAAAACTCTCGGGTCGTGTCCGGCCATTCATCCCAAGAAAAAAAGGGCCGCACAATCGCTTCCAGATAGGCGAGCGCCTTGATTCGTTCGGGATAACGCTGCGCCCAGGCAAAGCCAAGGGCCGATCCCCAATCATGCAGAACCAGGACAATATTCTCTTTCAAACCCATAGCCTTAAACCAGGCGTCGAGATAACGTTGGTGATCGACGAACCGGTAAGAGCCGTTGGGGGCAATCCCCGAGTTGCCCATTCCGACCAGATCCGGGGCCAAACAGCGTCCGAAAGGCAACAGATAGGGAATAATGTTGCGCCAAAGATAGGACGGGGTCGGGTTACCATGCAGGAAGACGATCGGGTCGCCCTCACCGACATCCACGTAAGCCATGTTGGTATCAAGGATCGGAACTCGTTTTCGGTAAGAAACTTCTTCGGTTGAGATAGCGGGATAAATCATGACGAAAACACCTCTATGACAGATAAGTAACTTCGGTTTAACACTAGTAAAGTGTACTTACCGGTGTTTATTGTGTCAACCAGTAAAATGGTTATAGTGGTGTTTATGCGCTTTTCTCGAAAGAATCCGGTCCCGGCCGAGTTCGAACTGCTCTATGAGTTCATGAACTCACTTGATCTGCGCTCTTACATTGAGCACGGGGTTCAGCATGAGGGTGGTGATCAGCTGGCGACCTTGGACCAGCTTGAACTCTGGATGCATCGCCGAGGATTGCTCACCACACATGAGCACCTCGACGACGAAGCTCATCGCAAAGCTTTGGAATTACGGGACGCATTGCGGTCGCTTATCCAGCTAAGTCCCACCGAACGCAAAGGCGACGCCGCAGCGTTGGTGAACGCAGCTGCAGCCAACTTTCCGTTGATCGTACAGATGGCGACGACGGGAAAACCTGAATTGCAGCCCTTGCCTGGGGTTGGCTCGAGCGGCCTGGGCAACATCTTGGCGGAGCTACAGCACGCGGCCGAGACCGCCAGCTTAGCTCGGCTGAAAATGTGCGCGTCGGAAGAATGCCACTGGGTCTTTTACGATCGCTCTAAACCGGGCACCCGCCGTTGGTGTTCTTCAACGCTCTGCGGAAACCGGCAAAAGACCAGAGCTTACCGGCGCCGGCAGCAGCATTCAGGCGAAGCGGTGGAACTCAAATCGGGGCCGGCAAAAGGCGGCGCCACTCATCGCGCTAGGTAAGTGGACGGGAGCGGACGGGAGCGGACGGCGATGGCGGATCTTCTCGGAAGGGTACATTTGAGCGAAGCCCATCATGGTAGGGCGAGAATCTCGGCGCGCTGCAGTAGATGCCTTCTTTCGAGGATTCACCCGCGCCGGATTCGAGCCACGCCGCGCGGATCCCACTTCGCTGGCTTCAGGGCACCGCTTTCAGGCAACGCGCTGGATGATGGCAGCCGCCCGAAAGATCGGAACAGCGATTGAGCGATGACAACTTCCCTGCTTGCTTCTAGCCATGATCGACTTTCGGTTCCGACCGGCGATTCAAACAGATTTTTCAGCTATCCTGGCGCTCAATCGCGAATCGGAGCATTTCCTCAGTCCTTTGAATGCCGCCAAACTGAATCGACTCGCGAACGAAGCGGCGATGTTCCAGGTAGCTCTGTCGGGAGCTACCGTTGCTGGTTTTCTACTGGTCTTTGGCCCGCAAGCGGACTACGACAGTCCGAATTTCATTTCGTTCAAGGCTCGGTACGACGATTTCCTTTACGTTGATCGGATCGTTATTTCGGAAGCATTCAGAGGTCATCATTTAGCTACCAGTTTCTACGAACAGCTCGACATGCATGCCCTTGCCCGAGGCGTTTCTCGAGTAGTTTGCGAGGTTGATATCGATCCCCAAAATCCGGCGTCGCTACGATTTCACGAGAAGCTGGGATTTATCGAAGTCGGCCAACATTCGGTCCCAGCCGGTGATGAGGGCGATCACCAAAAAATCGTCTCTCTGCAGGTGAAGGCGTTGCGGTAGGGACGAGCGGAAGCTGGTCCCCACCGGGTCGTCTCCCCTAACCGTAAAATGTCGATTGTCTTTGCCGGCTACGTTTCTAGATTGTTACGCTTCCTCTTCACCACGGAGAGGGAGGTCTTTCTTCAAAATCATTTTTTCCCCCGAACTATGATCAGAAACCTCTTTTGCGGGATTTTTCTTTTCTCCTCTGCGGTATCAGCACTGGCTTGGACCGACGGCGAACTTTTGATCTGGATCAATGGCGATAAGGGTTATCACGGCTTGGCCGAAGTCGGTAAAAAATTTGAAAAAGAGCTGGGGGTACCCGTCAAGGTGGAAGCACCCGAAGGAGCCACCGATAAATTCCAGGCGGCAGCTCAGGGTGGTAAAGGCCCGGACATAATGTTTTGGGCGAACGATCGCATCGGCGAATGGGCCGATGCCGGGCTCCTTAAACCCTTAACGGTCTCGGACGAGTTTAAGGCTGCTTTTATTCCGATGTCTTGGGACGCAGTGACCCACAACAAACAGATCTGGGGTTACCCCTTGGCGCTTGAAGCTGTCTCCTTAATTTATAACAAGAAATACGTCACTGGAAATCCGCCGGCTCAGTTATCGGATATTCCAGCTTTTGCTAAAGCGCTGAAAGCGAAGTTCCCAAACGTGATCCCTATCCTTTGGGACTATGATACCCCCTACTTTACCTGGCCGTTCCTGGCTAGCGGCGGCGGTTACCCCTTCAAAGCGGTTGCCGGAGGCTATGATACCAAAGATATCGGCGTTGATAACGATGGCGCCGTAAAAGGGCTGAAGGAAGTAGTCGATCTGATTACAGGTGGCATCATGCCAAAAGGCGCTTCGTACAGTGTAATGGAGCAGAAGATGAACAGCGGCGACCTGGCCATGATGATCAGCGGGCCGTGGGCCTGGGCGAATCTGCGTAAGAGTGGAATCGATTTTGGTCTCGCGCCGGTACCCGGCGTTGGCGGGAACCCAGGAAAACCATTCGTCGGCGTGCTTACGGCTATGATCAATCGTTCAACGCCAAACGCAGACTTGGCCACGCAGTTTATCGAAAAATATGTCTGCACAGCTGACGGCTTAAAAACAATTGACGCCGACGTGCCGATCGGTGTTCCCGGCTTGAAATCGCTTTACGATGAAATGGCGGCCAAGAATCCACTAATTAAGGTCACCTACGACAACGCTCAAAACGGTGTCGTAATGCCGAATATTCCGCAGATGGGCAAATTCTGGAGTTCGATGGCTTCGGCATTTCAAATTGCGACGGATGGACAAGCGAGCCCTGAAGCCGCGTTAGCAGATGCTAAGAAGAACATGGAGAAGTAGTGGAGGATCTATTGGTCGGGAAACGATTATTCTAGGAAACTGCGGTCTTGGATGGATACCGTTCCCGGCGATGCCGAGTTGCCGGCACTCCTGGGGATTCAAATACGGCTACTTTTGTGGATTCTCGACCCGCCCTCTCAATCCGGCACTTGTTGGTAGCGTTATTCGCTCTGCCGGCTCTGTATTTGGATTTTTTGGCTTACGAGAGCGGCAGTGTTTGGATTGCTCTGGGTCTTTTGATCGTAATCGGCCTCGGGATTTACGTCTATCTAAGCGACCGAGTGGAAGCTTACCGCTACCTTTTTCCTGGTTTATTCGGATTCGGGTTATTCATCATTTTTCCGTTGGTCTACACCGTCTTCGTCAGCGTCACGCGATACAGTTCTTCTCACCTACTGCCTTATGAACGGGCATTGAGTCTGCTCGAGCAGGAAACCTTTCCCTCCGGAGAAGTCTCCTACAATTACAAACTCTTCCGTCAGGATAGCGGCAGTTTTGTACTTTTTCTCGAAGACGACAAGGACTCATCCCATCGCTTCGTTTCCGAGCCCTTAGACTTGAAACCGGGTAAAGAATCAAACCTAAGCGAACCGCCGGCCAAGCTGAGCAGGTTGAATGCAGACACGATGCCGCCCGGCAAAGCACTAGAGTTTGCTCAAGTGGTTCGGGAAAAGCTCTATATACCCCTGCGTGGCCGCCAATTCATCTTGCCCGATGGCGCGGTGGTCGGAGCGGAAGGTTTGCAAAAGTGTGGCTCGCGCCAGCGTCTTTGGCAGATGAACGCCGACGGTTCCCTGACTAATCTGCGGGACGGTTCGAAGGTTCGGCCCAACTTCAAACAAGGCTATTTTGTTAACGACAAAGGTGACCAAGTCGGCGTTGGTTTTCAGAGCTTCAGCGGTCTCGAGAACTACACCCAAATTCTGACTGACTCGAGAATCCAAGGGCCTTTCCTGCGGATCTTTATCTGGACGGTCGTATTCTCCGCTTTGTCGGTCTTTGGCGGACTATGCATCGGAATGTTTCTGTCCGTTCTTTTGGAGTGGAAAGACCTTCGGTTCCGCAAGGTTTATCGGACCTTGCTCATTTTGCCCTATGCCGTGCCTTCGTTGTTATCGATACTGATCTTTAAAGGTCTTTTTAGTCAGGACTTCGGCGCAGTGAACGAATTTCTGCGCGCGCTGCATTTGTTCACGCCGGATTGGGAAACTAATCCTTGGGGTGCACGCGCCATGATTTTACTGGTTAATCTCTGGCTCGGCTATCCGTACATGATGCTGGTGTGTACTGGCATGCTGCAATCCGTGCCATCAACGATCTATGAAGCGAGTGCGCTGGATGGGAGTAATCCGGTGAAAGATTTCTTCCATTTAACGCTGCCTTTAGTATTCCCTCCGCTAATTCCGATCCTGGTTGCCAGCTTCGCCTTCAATTTCAACAACTTCACCTTGGTCTATCTGCTGACCGGCGGTGGTCCCCGAATGATAGGAGGCGGAATCGCTGGTGAAACCGATCTGTTGGTAACCTACACTTTCAATCTCGCTTTTCGTGATTCCGGGACCAACTACGGTTTAGCCAGCGCTATCGCTACGCTGCTCTTCTGCATCGTGGGCACGTTGGCCTGGATCAATCTCCGTCTCAGCGCCAGGACCATCAAAATATGAAACCGCAAACCAAGCTTAGATTGCGCAAGACCCTGGCCCACGCCTGCCTCATCTCGATTGTGGTCGTGGTGTTGGTTCCTTTTGTGATGGTAGCAGTCGCTTCACTTCGGAAAGGTGAGTTCCCGCCGAGCGTCCTTTGGCTCAGTCCGGACCAACTAAGCTTAGAGCATTGGAAATTTGTGCTGGGCATTCCTTATCGAGAACTGGTGAACGCGGCCACGGGTGAAACTCGAGTAATTCAGGCATCACCATCGCCTGTCTTGTGGCTTTGGAATTCGGTCCTGGTCTCAGGTTGTTCGTCTCTGGGGATTATTCTTCTGTCCGGAACCGCTGCCTATGCGTTTGCCAGGATGCGCTTCAGGTTTCGCGCTTCTCTACTACGAACATTGTTGATTCTACAGATGTTCCCGGCGGTTCTATCCTTGGTGGCGTACTACGTCATTCTCGACTATATCGGCCAACATTTTCATTTTATCGGGCTCAACACCATCCCCGGTTTGATCGCCATCTATCTAGCAGGAATTTCGGTTAATATCTGGATGATCAAAGGCTACTTTGAAACCATCCCCGCGAGCATGGAGGAATCCGCGCGCATCGACGGTGCTTCTCAATTTCAGACCTTTGTCCGGATTCTGCTTCCCATCAGCGCACCGATCTTTGCGGTAGTGTTTGTGCTCTCGTTCATCTACACCATGTCCGAATACCCGGTCGCCTCGGTTGTACTCCAGACTACCGACACTTGGACCTTAGCCGTAGGGGCGAATTCTTTTCTTTACGAACAACAGAAACTCTGGGGACGGTTTGCCGCTCTCGCGGTGTTAGGCGGTCTTCCGATTACCGTGGTGTTTTTGCTGTGCCAGAGATTTGTGGCCAGCGGGATATCGTCCGGCGCGGTTAAGGAATGAGCTATTTTATCGCTTACTCGGGGTGGGCGATTCTTTAGCTAACACCATCTTGGCGAGCGGTATAGAGGTTTTGTCCGGCGCAGCAGCCAAACGAGCGGCCATTCGAGCTTCCAACCCCTCCATGAATTCGGCGGTGCCAGCGCTATTCTCCAGACCTGCTGCCAACGTAGGACCCACCGAAGCTCGGGAAAACGCGGCCCACCGTGCGCCAAAAGCCGCGGAATCACCGTGCTCTTTGAATTCTCCCCAGATACGATCCTCCCCGTAGAAAATCTCAAACTCTTCAACTGAGAGACCGGCGAAACTTCCTGTCTCCACAAATGGCGCCATGAATTCGGAGCGACTTCGACCGTAGGTCGGGATCACCATCCGGTGCATCTCCGAGTTGCTGACCAACCCCTCCTCAACCAGGTCCGTAAGACTACCATAAATCGCTGCGACAGAGCTCCGGTAGCCGAAGTCGCCTTGATCATCGACCGCCATGCTCAAAATCACGAGACGCCCTCCAGGTCTCAATTCAGCACCACGATTCCGAAGAAAAAACCGCCAATCTTGCGCAGCTTGCAGAGAGAAAGCCGATCGGGTCGCCGCGTCCCGGCTGTAAGCAACTTGCACCTGATCTGGGATCAACGCTGGTACCCGGCTCAGCCATTGCACGGCCCAGGAACTCCACCCCAAGGTAACGCTCGAGTCTGGCAGAATTTGATCGTAGAACGATCTTCCGACAGCCGACGGAAATACGGCAGGATCCTCGCGCAAGTAGCTGCCTGGATCAGTGGCAAGCATCTGGAAAAGAGCGCCGAAATCGTTGCCCGGTAGATCGGTGTGCACCACCGAGATAGCTCGTTCTCGACCAATGCGATCACGCAAGACATCGATAGCCGATCGCACCGGAACAAGAGAGTTATGTCCCTCGGACGAGCCATAGTCGGCAATCACGACCAGCTCGGGATCAGCAGGTAACGAGACTTGCCCAGCTGCTTTCTCGAACAGCGGCACCGCCGGCGATGAACCGGCAGCCTGTACTCGCGAGCTCCGGTTGTAGGCACCGTGTCCCTCCATGGGCGCGGGCCCGAGCTTTTCTTCGCGTTTATTCGTGTTTATTCGTGTCCATTTGCGGTTGAGGTTTTAAGCGGTCGCGCGCTCCTCGCGGTTTAAGCAACATGACCAGGAGAACACCGACGAGAATAAAAAATGCCCCAGCCAAATGATAAGGAAGCAAGCGCTCGCCGAGAAAGAAGTAAGCCAGGATCGCGACAAAGGCGGTTTGCAGATAGAGAAAAACCCCTGCGCGCGAGGCGCCCAGTGCTTGAACGCTGAGGTTAAACAAATAATACATGAGAGCGCCACCAGGGCCGGCGACGTAAATCAGCGCCAGCATGCCATTCGGGTTAAGAGCCGTTCGTTCGTCCTTGATCAATTCCCAGGCGTAGAAGGGAACCGCCACAACTACTCCAGCTCCCAGCAGGATAACTAATAGTGGCAACCCAGGTAGTTCGAACTTCGCTCTTCGCAATAACACGGTGTAAAGGGCCAACGCTATGGCCGCACCAACCATAAAAAGGTCACCGGGATTCAAGTCCAAATAAAACAACGCCCACAAATTCCCCCGAGTCACAATGACGGCCATGCCAACAAAGGCGACGAATGACCCGATAAACTGCCAAGGCCCAACGGGCTCATTCAAGAAAAAGCGCGCTAGAATCATGGTGATCACCGGCATCAAGGCAATAATGAGTCCGGCATTGATCGCCGTGGTGTAGTTTAGGCCTACGTAGATTAAGCCCTGGGTGATAGACAGCCCCAACCCACCGATTATCAGAAGCGATAGCCATCTCCGTTGGACCAGCGCGATCATCGCGCTCCAGTGCGGCCGGGCTCTGGGAAGTAGGATAAGTCCGGCAAAAAGCGCACGCCAAAAACAGAGCGTCCAAGGCGGCATTTCTTTCACCACCGCTTTGGCGGCAATATAAACGCCAGCCGATAGCAGCCAGCACAAGGTAGCCAAGCCGGCAGCCGCTTGCGCATTCAGCTTAACGGGCAGGCCCACTTGAGCCTCTTCGCGTGCTGCGGACATCATCTTCTAGAAATAAATCCGGTTGCCGGGATTCCCTTTGGATCTCGCCAACCTCGGTACCAAAGAAAATCCTAATCCACCTGCTGTATCGATTTACAGGAGGGAAAAACAGCAAAAAAGCTATCACTGGGTTTGAAAACTCTTCGGCTTTCGTCATTTTCATCTACGAAAGTCAACCCCCCAGAATAACTCATGTTGGATTCACTTTTAGATGACGCCAGCGCAAAATTTCCAAAAAACGTTGCCCTGATTTTCGAAGGCAAGCGTTTCTCCTACGTCGAGCTCTGTAGTCTTACGCGCCGCCTGGCGACAGGGCTAGTCGAGGGAGGAGTTCGACCGGGCGACCGGGTCGCATTTCTCCTGCCGAATTGTTTGCAGATTGTGCTCTGCTATTATGCCTGCTTCAAAATAGGCGCGATCGCTGTCCCGCTGAACATCCGCTTTCAAGCCGAGCTGCTAAAGTACGCGATCAATCATAGTGGAGCCCGGATTCTAATCAGTGAGCCGGGCCTCTTCTCTCGAATCGAAAATATCAGGCCATCGCTCCGCGAGGTAGAACAGTACTACCTGACGTCGCGTCACACAGAATTTGAAGGGGTGAGGCCTTTCGATGAGCTGCTGGGTTCGACATCTGATTCGAAGCCGCAAGCGGTCAATGAGCGCAGCCCGGCCGCAATCTATTACACTTCAGGGACAACGGGGGTACCGAAAGCGGTGATTCATTCGCATGGGAGCCTGGCGCGAGCCACCCAGCTCCAAATTGACCAGATCCTCATCTCCCCAACCGATATCACGCTAATCCTGTTCCCGGTCTGTTATCTGATCGGTTTCGGGTCTCAAATCCTGCCATTCCACCGGTGCGGAGCGACCTGTGTCTTGCTGCCGCAATTCGAACCTGCAGCCGCTCTGACAGCCATAGAAACCTACCAGCCAACCAAGACCTATGGTTTTCCTAGGTTGTACAACGATCTGGTCAACTGTCCGGACGCCGGAGCTTACAACGTCAAGTCGCTCAATTTCTGTTTTTCCGCCGGTGAAGCGATTGCTCCTGCTGTCCAGGAGCGATTTAGGCAACTCTTCGGCGTCCAGATTACCGAGGGTTGCGGAATGACCGAGCTACAGATTTACAGCATGAATCCTCCGTATGGCGACAAGAAGATAGGCTCAATCGGCAAACCTATCGCCGGCATGGAGCTTTCATTGATTGATGACACCGGTCGTTCGATTTCAACGGCTCGTCAGGTAGGTGAAATGATCGTGCGCGGAGGGAGCATGGCCTCCGGGTATTGGCGCGATGTGGAACTAACCAACCAGACGATTAGGGACGGATGGTTTCACACCGGCGATCTGGCCTATCGGGACGAGCAGGGCGTTTACTGGTTCGTAAGTCGCAAATCAGAGATTATCAAGAACGAGGCGGGGCTGGTCTCTCCCATCGAAGTGGAAGGGGCGCTGTATGAACATCCGGCGGTTTTGGAGGCTGGTGTCATCGGCGTACCCGATCGATTCAGCGGCGAAGTTCCAGAGGCCTACGTGGTACTCAAAAAGGACAGCGCCTCGGTAACCGAATCTGAACTGATCAACTTTGTTAGGACTCGATTACCGGGGTACAAGGCGCCCTCCCGGATTGTTCTAACCGAGAACCTACCTCACGGACCGACTGGCAAGATTGATCGCAAAAGTTTACGCGAAGAAGCCGCAGGTGCGAGGGCTGGGAGCTCCCGGGATCAGCCCAAGATTTCCTCCTCGAGGTGAGCGTCGATCAGAGTCGTTGGGCCAATGGTAACACTCTGGACCGATCGCGGGAGCCGCCTGCAAGATGCGAATAGATCTGCCACCCTGCAAAGCGGCTCCCCTCCCAGTGCTCGACCTACGGGACAACGGCGGGAGGACGATTTATTCGCGGCTACGCCGCGACACAACTGCTCGAATTAACTCCCGAGCAACTTCGCTCGTCGCTCAGCCTGGAGCGCTTCCAACTTCTTTTGTTGATCCGGGGTCAACACCTTGGCCGCCTGTTCCCGGAAGTTGGTCTGGATAGCCTCTACCTTCCGGAGCTTTTGCAGCTTGCCTATCGAGGTATTGGCCTTGAGCGCCATGATTTGCTTATCTCGTTGCGCAACGATGGGGGTGAGCGCCTTCTGTTGTTGCTCATTCAATTGGAGCTTTGTGGTTAGCTCCGCCATTTGCAATCCTTCCATGGCTTGGCCGGCTGCGAGAGTCGTTAGGCAGCAAATGGCGACTGCTATGGCGACAAATTGTTGGATAGCTTTGATTGCTTTCATTGGTTTCATTATGGGTTGCTGGTTGGTTTAGGGGAACTGAGGGACAAGTTACAAATGGTAGTTAAAGGGTTTTCAGTCAGGCTCTTTTTTCAGACGAGTTTCCACCGTTGGTTACAAATTTCTCCACCAGGTAGAAGCTGACCGGGATCAAGAAAATAGCGATGGCGCTGGCAGCGAACATGCCGCCGATGACGGTCGTACCCATCACTTGCCGGGCGACGGCACCGGAGCCCGAAGCCAGCCACAGAGGTAAACACCCGAGAATGAAAGCAAAGGAGGTCATCAAGATCGGGCGCAGGCGCAGCCTGGCGCCAGCCAGCGCGGCGTCGACTAGCGGTGTGCCGCGCTCGTATTCGACCTTGGCAAACTCGACGATCAAAATCGCGTTCTTGGCTACCAGTCCAATGATCATAACCAAGCCGATCTGGGCAAACACGTTGTTCTCGATTTGAACCAGATAGGACGGCAGAAATGCTCCAGTAACTAATCGCCGCAAGTAGAGCATCCCAAATGCTCCAAAAACAGCGATCGGCGTACTCAGTAGCACACTGAATGGTAGCGACCAACTTTCGTACAGCGCCGCTAGAATCAAGAATACGAACAGTAGCGAAAATCCAAAGATAGCTGCTGCCGGCACACCTTGTTGGGTTTGCTTCTCCTGGAATGACATTCCTAGATAGTCGTACCCCATCTCGGTGGGCATGGTGTCAGCGAAAACTTTCTCCAGCGCCTTCATGGCCTGATCTGAAGTGTATCCGGGAGCGACGGCGGCGTTGATTTGGGCGGAGTGATACAAGTTATAACGCATGGTGAACTCCGGCCCGGCGCGCCACTCAATTCGAGCCACTGTGCTTAACGGAACCATCTGATTCTGCGCGTTGCGGACATAAAACTCTCCCAGGTTCTTGGCGTCTTTCCGAGACTCACCTTCCGCCTGGAGATACACTTGCCACTGACGTCCGAATCGGTTGAAGTAGTTAATGAACGTCCCGCCCATGAAGGCTTGGATCGTCTGATAGACATCGCCGATGGCGACGCCCTGTTTCAGGGCTTTATCCAGGTCCACGTCGACGTATATCTGCGGGACGCTAGGCTGGTAGGTTGTACTTATCTGAGCTAACTCGGGCCGCTTCCGGGCCGCGTTGAGGAAGGTATCGACATTCCGTGATAGCAGCCCGGCGTCCCCGCCGGACCGATCTTCAAGAACGAAGCTAATGTCGCCCGAGGCGCCTGCCCCTGGGATCGCCGGCGGCGAAAAAGCGAACGCAACCGCTTCCGGCAGTTGAGCCAATTCCTGGTTAACTTCGGCTTTTATGGCTTGATACTGTTCGTGCTGCTGCTCCCGGTCTTTCCATGGGGTCAGGGTCACGAACAAAAAAGCGCTGTAGGTGCTTTGGACTCCGCTCAATAAGCTCGAGCCAATGGTAGTCGTGACATACCCAACCCCCGGTGTACGCGCTAAGAGGTTTTCGACCTTCCGGCAGACTTCATCCGTGCGTTGGAGGGATGCTGCCTTGGGAAGTTGTAAATTGATGTAAAAGTATCCCTGATCTTCATCCGGCAAGAAACTGGTCGGAATCTCTTTACCAAATAGGAACGCCGCGCCACCACAGGCCACTAGCAAGGCAATGGCCAAGCCGGTCCGCCGGATAAAGAGAGCCGAAACCCGGACATATCCTTCGGTGGCCTGCTGGAAAGTCTGGTTGAACCACCGAAAGAAGAGCCCCAAAGGTCCGGAACCTTGCCGCCGCGGGCGCAACAAAAGGGCACACAGTGCTGGACTGAGGGTTAGAGCATTAAAGGCAGAGATCAAGACCGAGATGGCGATGGTCACGGCAAACTGTTGATAGAGTCTCCCCGTAATTCCCGGTATGAAAGCGGTTGGCACAAAGACTGATGCCAACACCAAAGCGACACCGATAACCGGGCCGGTAATCTCTTTCATCGCTTTCAACGTGGCTTCTTTGGCGGAGAGTCCGGCCTCGATGTGATGTTCCACCGCCTCCACGACCACGATGGCGTCATCTACCACCAGGCCAATGGCCAAGACCAGACCAAACAGAGAAAGGGTATTAACGGAGAAACCTAACAGCGGAAAGAACATAAAAGTGCCGATCAATGAGACCGGCACTGCTAACAACGGAATGAGCGTGGCCCGCCAGCTTTGCAGAAAGAGATAGACAACCAGGATCACTAAGACCAGCGCCTCAAGCAACGTTTTTACCATTTCCTCGATACCCGCGGTTACTGGCTTAGTTGTGTCCAGCGAGATCACATAGTCCACCCCTTGAGGAAATCTTTGTTTAAGCTCGGTCATGAGCTTTTTGACGCCATTTGCTGCGGCCAGCGCGTTAGTGGCCGGAAGTTGATAAACCGAGACCACCGCGGCGGGCTTACCGTTAAATCGGCCTTTGGTGTTATAAGCTTGCGCGCCAAACTCGACCCGCCCGACATCTTTAAGCCTTACGGTGCCGCCGCCGTTCGATTCTTGTCGCAGAACGATATTACCGAATTCTTCGGGACTAACTAGACGCCCCTGAGCCCGAGCCGTGTAGGTATATTCCTGCCCGCTCGGGACCGGCTCACTTCCAATCTGGCCCGCTGAATTAACAGTATTCTGGGCTTGGACCGCATTGACAATATCGGAAACGGTCATCCCTAACCTGGCCAACTGATCCGGCTTAAGCCACAACCGCATCGCGTATTGGCCGGCGCCTGAGATCTGGACATTCGAAATGCCTCGCACCCGGGTAAGAGCATCGTTCAGATTGATATACGCGTAGTTCGAAAGAAAAAGGGCATCCCGGCTCCCATCCGGCGAATAGAGAGCAATGACCATGAGCGGAGCAGCTAACGATTTTTGCACGGTGACACCGAGGTTATTCACCGTAGCGGGCAGCTGGGACGCTGCTTGCGTCTCCCGCATTTGCGCGAGTATCTGATCCGTGTTCGGGTCCGATGCTAAGTCGAAGTCAACGGTTAACACCATTTGACCGCTGTTAGCATTGACCGAATACATGTAGTTCATGTTGTCGACGCCGCTCATCTGCTGCTCGATCGGCGTAGCCACAGCCTGTTCTACCGTGCGGGCATCGGCGCCAGTGTAATTAGCGGTAATCACGGTCTGAGGAGTGACGATTTCCGGGAATAGAGAAACCGGCAGAACCTTGCTGGAGATTCCGCCCACAATGACCGTTAGGACCGAAATAACAATCGCGACAATCGGCCGGTTAATGAAGAATTTTGACATCAAACGGTGATAACGGGGTGATTCACGGTTCCGGTTTTCCTGGCGACGTTTTTGGGTCCGGTAAGACCGGTTTAGCTGTGCCGCGGGTTCTACGTCCGACGAAAGCGGCCACGCTTTCAACCATACAAAAGCCGGCCGGAATTAAGAAAATGGCTAGCAAACTGGCTGCGAGCATTCCTCCGATGACCCCAGTACCTAATATTCGGCGAGCGACTGCGCCCGAGCCAGAAGCTAATGCCAGCGGAACGCAGCCAACGATAAAAGCGAACGACGTCATCACGATCGGACGCAGACGCAGACGCGCACCAGCCAGAGCTGCATCTACCAATTTCGTGCCGCGTTCATATTCAACCTTAGCAAATTCAACGATCAATATGGCGTTCTTAGCCACCAGGCCGATGATCATGACTAACCCGATCTGCGCATAGACGTTGTTCTCGATCTGCACCAAAACCGGGGGCAGAAATGCGCCCGTGACCAGCCGGCGCAGATACAGCGCTCCTAGCGAACCGAAAACGGCGACCGGCGTGCTCAGCAGCACGCTCACTGGGAGCCACCAACTCTCATAGAGAGCAGCCAGAATCAAAAATACGAATAACAATGATAAAGCGAAGACGACTGCCGGCGGTGTCCCAAGCTGAGCCTTCTTCTCTTGGAATGACATTCCCAAATAGTCATATCCCATCTCCGCCGGCATAGTCTCAGTAAAGACCCTTTCCAACGCGCTCATCACCTGGGCGGAGCTGTAGCCTGGGGCCGGGATAGCCTGAATTTGAGCCGAGCGATACAAGTTGTAGCGCATGGTAAACTCTGGGCCGAATTCTCTGCGGATTTTGACCAACGACGAAAGGGGAACCGCCTGGTTAGTGTGATTCCTCACATAGAATTGGCCAACGTTATCAGCGCGGGTCCGGGACTCGCCATCGGCCTGCAGGTAGACTTGCCACTGACGGCCGAAGCGGTTGAAATAGTTGACGAAAGAGCCTCCCAGAAAGCTTTGCAGGGTGTTATAAATATCAGTCAGGGCAACCCCCTGGCTAAGTGCTTTCTCCCGGTCGACATCGAAATAGACCTGCGGCACGCTGGGAAGTAGTGTCGTAATTACTCGGCCCAACTCAGGTTGCTTGCGAGCAGCGCGAAGGAAAATATCAACGTTGCGCGCCAGAAACTCCGCACCTCTATCTACGCGATTCTCCAGTACAAAGGTGACCCCTCCGGCTACTCCAGCTCCTGGGATCGCCGGAGGCGAAAATCCGAACACCGTTCCTTCCGGAAATCGGATCAGGTTCAGATTAAGCCGCCCTTTCAGCGCTTGATATTGTTCAGTTAACTTTTTGCGTTCGCCCCAAGGATTGAGGGTCACAAAAAAGAAACCGCTGTAGGTCGTTTGCACGTTGCTCAACAAACTGAATCCCGCGACCGCGGTCGTGTATCGCACCCCCGGAGTTTGAGCCAGCAGGCTCTCGATCTTACGGCAAACCTCATTCGTGCGTTGGAGAGAGGCCGCTTCGGGAAGTTGCAAATTAACATAGAAGTACCCTTGATCTTCGTCCGGCAGGAAACCGGCTGGCATCTGTTGGCCGAAAAAGACGGCCGCGGCGGCGAACGCCAGCAACAACACCACCGCCACACCGGTTCTGCGGATTAGCACAGCCGAGACACGCACATACCCTTCCGTGGCCCGATCAAATAACCGATTAAACCAGCCGAAGAATTTCTGCAGGGGCCCACTGCGACTAGGTCGATGCCGCAAGAGAAGTGCACAAAGGGCTGGACTAAGGGTGAGCGCATTGAAAGCCGAAATCAGAACCGAAACGGCGATGGTAACCGCAAATTGTTGGTAGAGCCGGCCGGTGATGCCCGGTATGAAGGCGGTTGGTACAAATACCGAGGCTAACACCAGCGCTACCCCGATAACTGGGGCGGTGATTTCCTTCATGGCTGTGAGCGCGGCTTCTTTGGGAGCTAACCCTGCTTGGATATGTCGCTCCACCGCCTCGACCACGACGATGGCATCATCCACGACCAGCCCGATCGCTAACACCAATCCAAACAGCGAAAGGGTGTTTATGGAAAACCCGAGCAGAGGGAAAAAAATAAAAGTCCCAATCAATGATACCGGGACGGCCAGCAAAGGAATAAGCGTGGCCCGCCAGCTTTGGAGAAAGAGATAAACGACGACAACCACTAACCCTAGCGCCTCCAACAAGGTTTTGGCCATTTCCTCAATGCCCGCGGTTACCGGCAAAGTCGTATCCAGCGAGATCACATACTCCATGCTGCGCGGAAACCGCTGCTTCAGCTCAGCCATCCTTTTTTTGACGCCATCCGCCGCTGCCAAAGCGTTGGTGCCAGGGAGCTGATAGATGGCCAGAACAGCACTGGGCTGACCATTCAAGCGAGCGTAGGTGTTATAGACCTGGGAACCGAGCTCGACCCGGGCGACGTCTCGGATGCGGATAACACCGCCGTTCGACTCTTGGCGCACGATGATATCGCCGAACTGATCCGGGGTTGTCAGCAATCCGCGCGAAACCGCCATATAGGTGAATTCCTGACCCAAGGGCACCGGTTCGCCACCGGCGAAACCGACCGGATTCACTGCATTTTGCTGCTGCACCGCGTTGGTGATATCGGAGACAGTGACGTTGAATCGGGCCAACTGTTCGGGCTTCAACCAAATCCGAATCGCATACTGACCGGACCCGAATACCTGCACATTGGAGATCCCTGGCACCCGAGTTAACTGATCGTTAAGATTTATGTAGGCGTAGTTGGTCAAAAACTGAGAGTCGTAGCGGCCATCCGGGGAACGCAGCGAGATCAACATCAGCGGCGCAGCAAACGATTTCTGCACACTAATTCCCTGGGACACGGCTTCCGGCGGCAGTTGAGCGCTGGCCTGCGCTTGCCGCATTTGGGTTAGAACCTGATCGGTTTTCGGATCGCTGTTTTCGTCGAAATTCACCCTCAACTTCATCTGCCCGGTATTCGAGTTGAGGGAATACATGTAGTTCAGCTTATCGACGCCACTGATCTGCTGCTCGATCGGTGTGGCTAAGGATTGCTCGACCGTGACGGCATCCGAACCGGGGGAACTCGCCGATACCACGATTTCAGGAGGGGTTATGTTCGGGTAAAGCGAGACCGGCAAGAATAGGAGACAGACCAGACCGATTATTACGGTCAAAATCGAAAGGACAATCGCCAGGATCGGCCGCTGAATGAAGAATCCGGACATAGTCAGTGGCTTAACGAATTCCGGGCGTCATTCCTTTCGAGTGGAGTTTAGATACTAACGCGAGAGAGCTCCTTTATTGCGACTGCATCGCCCGCTGAAAACAAACGAAATTCACCACAGAGACACGAAGGACACAAAGGTCGGAAACGGGTTTTGCAAAGCTTTAGTTCTGGCTTCGTGTCCTTCGTGCCTTTGTGGTGAAATTTGTTTTATGACGCCGGCGGCTTCCATTCGGTTGCTTTAACTGGTTGGTTGTCGCGCACCTTTTGTAAGCCTTCGACCACGACTCGTTCCCCGGGCTTTAGGCCATCTTCAACGACCCATAGCGAGCCGACTCTTTCGCCAACCTTAACCGAGCGGATCTCCGCCTTATTATCGGCTCCAACGACGGCTAGTTCATAGCTCGTCTGCAACTCGTTTACGGCGCGTTGAGGAACCAACAATGCGCCGTGGAGTGTCTTGACGGTGACACGGACTCGTACGAATTGGCCCGGACGCAAGATATTGTCCGGATTAGGAAATAAAGCGGCTAGACGGATCGTGCCGGTCTGGTTGTCTACTTGCCGGTCGATAGCAGAGAACTTTCCCTGGCGCGGGTACAATGAGCCGTCGGCCAGGATAACTTCGGCCGGCGGCGCGGGCGCGGGATTGGTACGGTCGGCCTCAATTCGCTCCGCAACTTTCAAGTAGTCCTGTTCGCTGATTTGAAAATAGACTTTTATCGGGTCCACCGTCGATATCGTCGCCAGCGGATTGGCATCGCCTGGACCTACCAGATCTCCGATCCCCGGGTTCGCGATCCCGGCGATGCCGCTGATCGGCGCTGTAATTTTGGTGAATTCCAAATTGAGTTCTGCCTGTCGTAGGGTCGCTTGCTGAGCTTTGACCGTGGCTTTCGCTGCCGTATTGGATTGCACCGCATTGTCGCGAGCCTGTTGGCTTTCGACTTTTTGTTCGAAGAGCTGGGTTTCCCGCTGTTCGGTCTGCTCAGCTTGAAGCTGGTTGGCCTCGGCTTGGTCGAGACCCGCTTTTGCCTGCTCGACCGCTGCCTCGTAGACGCTCGGGTCGATCTGGAACAGGAGGTCACCTTTATTGACCACTGCTCCCTCTTTGTAGTTTTGGGAAATCACGTATCCAGAAACGCGCGCCCGGACATCGGCATTGACTGACCCATCCAAAGATCCGATCCATTCTCGCACCACAGGGACATCTTGCTGCAGAGCTTCGGTCACCAGGACCTCGGGAGTTCCTGAGATAGCGTCGTTGGTGCCGGGTTTCGAACATCCGGCGAAGACCGCGATCGTGGAAATCAAGAGAAGAGTTTTGAACTGGAGTTTGCCGGACGGCCGGCGACCCGGCCGCTCGCTGAGAATCGCTGGGCAACTCATGCTCTTTGAAAACCAGATGTTCGCCCACGCAAGGCTACGGCCCGACCGGTTGGCCTACTTGCCCAAACCATCTCCACCACCCAATTTCTGAACCTAAGACCCACAAACCGGTAAAACCGCGAAAGAGTCAGGAACGCCTTCATAAAAAACGGAAGCCGGGAAAAGGAAGTCGGACGAACTGGCCCTTATTCCAAGGGCATCGATTTGCTATCCAAAATCCGGGGGTAGGACAAGCCTAATTTGCCGGTCTCACTATCCAAATTCCGCAAACGTCGGCGGTCCGGCGCCGGCTCCACGAATCTGAATGTGGACGTAATTCTGGGAGAAGTTGTTGATGGACAGGAAAAGCCGATTTTGTTGTTAGACACCGGAAACAGTACGGGTAAAGGGCCCGGCGGTTTAACGATAGCCGCTGCCACTAAAAACCCATATGCCATTGCGGTTAAATAGGTCATGTCGGGTCGCAATCTCGAGACCAACATTCGCAAGACCGCAAAGCTTATCGCAGATCAGATCGCCAAAAAAGCGGGCGTTTAAGTCACGGCGGTAGGGCGAAAACCGTCGTGGAGCGCGCCTCGCTTGCGAGGTCGTGGTCGCGCGGATAATCGCTGTGATCGACCTGTCTCCGGTCACGATATCGCCGTGCTCACCACGGCCTCGCAAGCGAGGCGCGCTCCACGACGGTTTCGCCCAAAAGTGGTATCACAATCCATCGGCGAAGTGGATCTTTGAAAGTACCACAAGTTCTGACAGGCTCAGAACAAAGTTGAGAGCCTGAAATGAACCAACTCAATCGCGTGCTGTTTTGCTATTTGGCTATCGCCGTCACGTTTTCTATCCAATCGACTCCGGGATGGGCTCAGCCGAGTCCCGGGGCCGAGAAACCATTAGCTGCGGCCGCGGCGCGAGATGGCCAACATGATTTCGATTTCGAGTTTGGCAGCTGGAAAATTCATCTAAGACGGCTGGTTCACCCTTTAACCGGATCCAATGCCTGGGTCGATTTAGACGGGAGTTCAGTGGTAAGAAAAGTTTGGGATGGCCGCGCCAATCTGGGTGAACTCGAGGTAAACGGTTCAGGCAGCCACATTGAAGGTCTAAGTTTGCGCCTCTACAACCCCGAATCGCATCAGTGGGGCATTTTCTGGGCGAACAGCAAGGACGGTAGTCTAGGCGCCCCGGCAATCGGTCAGTTCGAAGACGGCCAAGGCGAATTCTTTGATCAGGAATCCTTTAACGGAGCGGCGATCTTCGTCCGCTTCATTTTTTCCGCTATTACTCCGACCACTTTCCATTTGGAGCAGGCCTTTTCCCCAGATGGCGGCAAAACCTGGGAGCCGAACTGGATTGCCGACTTCTCCCGGTAAGGCCACAGTTGGTAGGGACGACTGTCCCAAAGCTCCGAGCGCATGGCTGGTCAAACGGTGTTTCAAAAAAAGACTAACCTGCCTATCCCCACACTCAGTCGCCATCCGAGCGCTGGGATGGCGACTGCGCGTTGAGTAGGGCCATCGATCTCTTTGCGAAAATTATTTGGCCGGCCATGCAACCGGAGTTTAGGGACAGTAGCCGCTACCGCGTCGGCACAAACCCCCGCGGAGGCTCTCCGGCCCAAACAGGGGAGTCTCGCCCTACCAGGAAGGCGCAGCGTACCTCCTTTGATTCCAGCATTCATTCAGCCGTACACAGCCGCGCTGCATCTAAATAAATAGCACCGCTCCGGAATGCCCCGAGCGGTGCCGTAGATCTGTACTGCGATCCGTTGAGCAGCGCCTATTTTATGTTTTGGATCTGGGCCACACTTAAGTCCCAGATATGAGGCGGCAACGCGATGAAATGGACGCTGTCGAGGTAACCCTCGTTGGTCTCACTAGGGACGATCGACCAGGTTAAAAACTTGCGAATCGCCTCCGCTGTTTCCGGACTTGCCTGTTTCGTCGATACGACCGCGTATTCGTAGTTGATTAGCGGGTAGGCATCCTGGCCCGGCGCTAGTACGATGGTCAGTCGCTCATCCGTCGGTGTCCTGGTTCCCAAGCCTGCGGCAGCAGCTTGCACCGCCTCTTTAGTGGGGAGCAGGAAGTTGCCTGACTGATTCTTAAGCCAGGCGGTACCTAGGTTGGCATCAGCGATCACTTTACTGTAGCTGACCCCTACGTAGGCCAGAGAATAGGGTGTCTTTTGAACGGTTTGCGCCATCCCTTCATTGCCAGTTGCCTCTAAACTGCCCGAAACGGCCGGCCAGTTAATCGTCAGGCCGAACCCCTGTTGATCCGACCAGTTTTGGTCGGCGAAACTCAGGAATTGGGTAAAGATGTAAGTGTCACCTGAGCCTTCCGCCCGCCGGACCGGAATGATCGCCTGATGGGGAAGTTTAAGGTCTGGGTTCAGAGCGGCAATGGGCGGGGCGTCCCAATCCCGAATTTTACCGGAATAAATTCCGGCCAGGACCACCCCATCAAGTTTCAATTTCTCGGTGTTAAGACCGGGAAGGTTGAAGTTGACCATCTGGGCTGAGATACAGAGCGGGATGTTCACGATCTGCGGATTCTCTCTGGACTGACGGTCGGACATAAACACATCCGAGGCGCCGATCTGGGCTTCACCGGCGATAGCTTTTTTGATACCGGCATCTGAACCGGTCGCATCGGCGGTGATATTGACCCCTGGATGATTTGCCGTGTAATTCTCGACCCAGATTCTGAAAAGAGGATACAAAAGAGTCGAGCCCGACTCATTCAAGGTAACATCCGCCGCTTGCACGCGAGCCGTGGTAGCGATGGCCAGGCCAAGCGCAAAAGCAACAGCCTCAAATCGCTGTCGCATCGAAAAAATTGTCAAATTGTTGGTTAGCATTTGCTTCTCCCGATCAGGGTTAATGACTGCCGTTGCCTGAGACGGCTACCGGCGTCGTACCTCTTTCCAAGTCGGTCCTCTCTTTGCGCCCGATCTCGTCGAGGTTCACGCCGTTGGTCTCAATCCGGAAGATCCAGGTGACCACCGCCCCTATTAGCGAGGTAACAACCAAAATATAGAGAACCGAAGCGGTTCCCATGCTGACGAGTAGAATCGGAAAAAGGAGCCCGGTAGAAACAGCTCCGATCTTTCCAACCGCTGCTGCAACTCCCGCGCCGATGCCGCGAATTGATGTCGGGAAAACCTCTCCCGCAAGAAGATACGTCTGGGCGTTGGGCCCCAGATTGGTCATGAAATTGAACAGCATGAAGCCGGTAAAGATCAGAATCGTTTGCGTGCTACCGGTGGTATAGAAAGAGAAGGATGCGATCAGCAGGCCGACAGCGCAGCCGATAAACCCTATGACCTGCAACCATATCCGGCCCACTCTATCCGCCAGGAATACGGCGAAGATAATACCGACAATGAGCAGCCCGGTGATCATGGCTGCTCCTTTAGCCGCCACAATCCCATCGGCGATAAGATCGCTGATACTGCGGATATGCTCCACCTTGCCTCCGATCGTCATGGCCAAAATGGTTGGAATGAAAATGCCGATTCCGTAGGTTCCAAGATCCTGCAAAAACCAGGGAGCCGAAGCAAAGATCGTTGCTCGCCGATTTTCTTTTTTGAACAAAGCGAAAAATCCTCCGCCCTCATGTTTACCTTCGGCGGCGGCTACGACGCGTTGGGCGAGCTCGATGCTGGCAGGATATTGCGGTTTCCGCAGTAGTAGCCTTCTCACTGCTTTCTGCGCGTCTTCAATTCGGCCGCGCGCCAGCAACCAGTTCGCACTTTCGGTCACATAGAAGCGACCAACGGTAACGGCCAAGGCGGGAATTAGAACGGTTGCGTACATCCAACGCCAAGCCGTGAGATTGGGTACTATGGACAGAACCGCGCAACCCACGAGCGTACCGGCGAGAGCGCCTAATGCCTGGAACGCAAACGCCGCCAAGACCAGCTTACCCCGGCTATGACTCGAGGTGTTCTCGGAAATGATCATGTGAGCTGTCGGATAGTCGCACCCCAGAGCCAGCCCGATGCCGAACAAGCAGATGATCAACGAGATAAAATTCGTGCTGACGGTCAACAGCACCAAAAACGCGGAGAAGAGGACCATCTCGATAATGAACATCGGCTTGCGTCCAAACCGATCGGACATACCGCCGAGACCGACTGCGCCCACCAGGATACCCATCAGGCTGGCCGCGCCAACTAAGCCGTTTTGGGCTGACCCGATTTCGAACTCTCGGGAGATCAGTGGCAAGGCCACTCCTGTCATAAAGACGACATATCCCTCGAAGAACTTGCCGATGGCCGCTAGCGCCCAAATCAGCCACTGCATATTGGTCATCGGTGCCCCAGAGATCAGGGTCCCGTCAGGCCATACCGGCCGCTCGTCGATATACTCTTGAATGGATTTCATTTTGACTAACTCATTTGGATACTTCCGCCTCTGATCTGGACTCGGACAATCGGCTTTGTTTGCATCGTTCCTGGGCGGTAGTCAGATTTCACGGCCTGAAGGTTGAGGAACGAACTAATGTTCCGCAGTTGTCGAGTTAGACGCTTTTGACCGACTCCTATCGGTCAACGCGCTCGAACTAACGAGGCAACAGACAACAAATGAGTGTGCCAAAATTGCGACAGTGGAGTCACATTTTGGTGAAAGTAAGATATAAGACGCGCTCCTTTCATCGGGTTCACGCTCTAAATCAGCGGCTAGTGCAATTTGCAGGCATCGCCGCCTCTCATCAGCTCAATCTAAGCGCCTGCGTTCATTGCTTTCGTAGCAACATGCTCGACAGCGTCGGTGCCGGAAAAACCGGCCTTCACGCGATACAGAGGATTCGCTATCCTCCGAGTTTCAGAGTTTCTTACCGACGCTTTTTGGCAGGTTCGATCGTCCTACCTAAACATGAGCGAGAATGACGACCAGGTATTTGCGGATCTCCAAGAGAGCCGGAGGCGGTTTCTGGAGCTGGTCAAAGATATACGTCCGGAGCTACACCGGTACTGCGCTCGGATGACTGGTTCGGTAACTGATGGTGAGGATATCGTCCAGGAAACTCTGGCTAAGGCATACTATGAGCTGGCCGATCTCAAGGAGTTACCGGCTTTGCGTGGCTGGCTTTTCCGGATCGCTCACAATCGCGCAATCGATTACACTCGCCGATACGAGCGGAGAATGAGTGAGCCTCTAGAAGCCGCGGCGGACTTCTTAGCCGACGACACGCTTGAACCCGACAGTGCCCTGGCCCGAAACGAGGCGGTCGGCGCGGCTTTTTGCCGGTTTCTGGAGTTGTCACCAATGCAGCGGAGCTGCGTGATCCTGAAGGATGTGTTCAGCTATTCACTCGAAGAGATTTCGGGAATCCTTGAACTGAGCAAGCCGGCGGTAAAGTCGGCTCTTATCCGGGGACGCACCAGGCTCCGGGAAATATCGAGAACCTCGGAGACAGCGGTGACGTCAGCTACCCAATCGAGATCCCCCTCACCTGCGCTTAAGCGCTATGCCGACCTCTTCAATACTCGCAACTGGGAAGGGGTTCGCGCGCTGCTGGTTGATGATGTGAGGCTTGACTTGGTATCCCGGATGAAGCGCTCGGGCCGCAGTGAGGTTGGCAATTATCTCAGTAACTACGACCGTATTCCCGGGTGGCACCTGGTCCCCGCCTGGCTAGACGATCGCGAGGTGTTAGCGGTCTTTGCCAATCCCTTGGACAGACGCGCCAGCTACTTCATCGAGCTGGGAGCAGCCGGAGATCGCATTGCTACCATCCGCGACTTTCGTTACGTGCCCTACGTGTTGCAGGATGCGACCATTCGCATCGCGGACTAGCGCGATTTCGCACGAAACTTTCCATCATCGCGTTCGGGAAAGTGGATATGCGAATGAATAACAACGATCCGGCGCGGATGTTTTCCTGGGCCGCGCTGATACTAGCGATAACCCTGGCTTTGCCGGCGCTAGGCCAGACAACTTACCCGTTGCGGGTCCGTGGCTCGAGTGGTCTCACAACCAGCTACACCAACGGCTCTTTGGTTATCGAATTTGTGCCTGGAGCCGGTCCGGCCGGTGACGGTCTACGGCCTGGGCAAGGTTCGTGGCTGGATCGCGGGATTCGACCAACGGAACCCCACGTACTCCAACAGTCCATCGCCGAGGATCAGGCTCAAGGCATCGTCGAATATCTCAATAGTCCTGATCACTACGCCACGTTTTACTGCGTCAACTCCGATCAAGGCTATTTTGCCGCGGGCAATTCCGAGCCTTTTATTTTGGGGGCAGCACCAAAGGGACCTGGTGGTCCGCCGGTCTGGGCCTCAGTGTTGAATATCCATGGCAATACCGGCTCGCCCGGTGGCAATACCGGCGTCGTCACTGGCGATAGAGGCGGCGTCGGCCTGGTAAAAGGTCATGAGGGAAAAGACCATCATGAGGAAGGTAAGGACCACCATGAAGCCGGCAAAGACCGTCACGAGGAAGGAAAAGAGCACCATGACAAGGGTAACCACGGCGGAGGCGACCATCATGGTGTTCAGCTCGTAAAACCACACCCCAAACCTCTGGTAAAGCAGAGGTCCCCGGCGCCCCCGAAACCCGCCCCTAAATCGGCGCCGCACGCCACACCGAAGAAGAAAAAGTAAGCTGGCCGCGCGCGTGGCTTAGTGGACTTAGTGGACAGAGAGGTAATCAGACGACCATCGGTACGCAGGTCCACTCAGGCCATGCCGTCCACTACGTCCACTCCCGTCTACTTCGTGCCACTTCTTAACCGCCGGCCATAGCTCCGACAATCAGGAATGGCTCCAGACCTTCGATGACGGCGGCCGGTAACACGGTATCGGGTGATTCGTGAGACAAGTCTTCTCTGCATGCGTAAAACCGCACAAACGGGCGCCGTTGCAATGTCAGACGATCGCGGATCGCTCCACGCAGCACCGGATAGTCTTGTTCGAGGGCGTCGAGGACGGATCCCAGGGTGGCTCGCCCATCAAGGGTCAGCCGCACTTCGCCGTCCACTCGGACTAATGCCCGCAGGTGGTAAGGGAGGGTCACCCGGATCATGGCAAGGTTTGGACTTCAACCGAGAGAACGGCCGGTAGATCCCGCACGATGGGGCTCCAGGTGTCGCCACTCTGGGCCGAGGCATAAACCTGTCCACCAGTGGTTCCGAAATAGACCCCGCACGGCTCTAGCGAGTCGACCGCCATCGCATCGCGCAACACGTTGACGTAACAATCCTTTTGCGGCAACCCCTTGGTCAGGGCTTCCCACTCGTTTCCGCCGGTCCTGCTCCGATAGACACGCAGCTTTGCGTCGGGCGGAAAATGCTCGGAATCGCTCTTGATTGGAACGACGTAAATGGTTTCCGGTTCGTGCGCATGCACTTGTACCGGGAACCCGAAATCAGATGGCAAATCGCCACTAACCTCCGTCCAGGATTCACCCGCGTTATCCGAACGCATGACATCCCAATGCTTTTGCATAAACAAAACTTCGGGCCGACTCGGGTGCAGACCGATGCGATGAACGCAATGGCCGACTTGAGCGTCCGGGTCGGGCAACTCCCAAGGAGACTTCAGCCCCTGATTAACCGGCTTCCAGGTCTGCCCACCGTCATCGGATCGAAATACCCCAGCCGCCGAGATAGCGATGAAGATTCGGTCGGTATTTTTGGGATCGAGCACAATGGTATGCACACACATACCGCCGGCGCCGGGTTGCCACAGATCGCCTTTCACATTCCGTAAGCTAGGAAACTCTTGCCAGGTACGGCCGCCGTCCACCGTCTTGAATAACGCCGCGTCCTCTGCGCCGGCGTAAGCGGTGTCCGGATCGGTCAGAGAAGGTTCGACGTGCCAAATGCGCTTGAACTCCCAGGGGTGCTGGGTGCCGTCATACCATTTGTGAGTGCCGGGTACGCCTTCGTACTTGAATTCATTGCCGACCGCTTCCCAAGTCTTCCCGCCGTCATCAGACCGCTCCATCATCTGGCCAAACCAGCCCGTGTTCTGCGAGGCATAGATCCGGTCCGGGTTTACCGGTGAACCTTTGACATGGTAAATCTCCCAGCCCGCAAAATGGGGCCCACTCACTTCCCATTGTTCGCGCTGCCCATCAGCGGTCAGGATAAAAGCTCCTTTCCTGGTACCAACCAACACTCGTACTCGGCTCATATGGTTTTTCTCTCTAAAACGTGACGAACAGAGAGGGCTAATTTGGACATTTATTTCTCGGTTTTTTGGAACGAACGCGGGATTCCGAGGTTGACGGTTTATAACGATAAGAATTAGACCCCGGTCGGGAAAGCAGAATCGACGCAGAGCAACCGCCAATGGACGCGAATCGACGCGAATTACGGAGAAATACAATACAACCGCCGAGGGACACAGATAGACACAGATAATTTGGCGTGTTGCTACGTTCAAAGGCGTGCAGAGTCACCGGACAGAAAATTATCTGCGTTCATCTGTGTCCATCTGCGGTTAAATCCTTGTTCGTGTCCATTCGTGTCCTTCGCGGTTGTTTCATTTCTACCGAGCCAAAAAAATCATGAAACCCCTATCCGAGAAACGCGATCGCAGAAGTCACCAACGCCGGTCCACCAGGAAGTTTTTGATGATCCTGTTTTGGGGTGCCTGCTTGGGACCCTTTCAGATCGGATCACTAAGCGCGGCTGATTCCGAATCCCCAGTTCCAAAGCATCTCTCGATCAGCGGCGGCGACTTTTTCACCGAAAATTACTACCTGGAGATTCAGGAAAACGGCGACTTGATCTACCGCACAACCAAAGGCGACCGGGGCGAGCTGATTTCGGAGGTTACTATCCATCCTACCCCCGACAAATGGCGCGAGTTCCGAGCTACCCTCGACCGGATCAATGTGTGGATCGACCGCTATTTCCCGTCAGCAACGGACTAGGGAACACAGATCCACAGAACAACCGCGAATGGAAACGCCTCCGCGACGTGCGCGCCGTCGGGAGGGGAGCCGCTTGGTAAGTTAGCAGCTCTGCAGGATGGCAGCAGGCGGCTCCCCTCCCGATGGCGGCACGTCGGTGAGATGTCCTGGCAGCGGGTGTCACGTTCGTCGTAGGCATGAAAGGACGAATATCCCCATGACCAACGACGTTGTTTTCTCCACCCTAACCCAATGGGCCGATGCTATCCGGAGCCGCCGGATCTCGGCCGAAGAAGCTCTACAGGCCCATCTAGCCCAGATCGACAAATACAATCCCACCTTAAACGCTGTTAGCCTCATCGATGCGGAAAAGGCGATGGCACGGGCCCGAGCAGCAGATGATGCCTTAGCGCGCGGTGAGCTCTGGGGGCCTCTCCATGGAGTCCCCTACACATTGAAAGATGCGCATTCAACCGGGGATATGCGCACAACAGTCGGCTTTCCACCCTTCGCGAATTACGTACCCGATGAAGATAGCACCGTGGCGGCGCGCCTGAAGCAAGCCGGCGGTGTGCTCGTCGGGAAAACCAACGTGGCCGTTATGCTCGCTGACTATCAAGCGAACAACCCGCTATTTGGGCGCACCAACAACCCGTGGGACCCGCAACGAACATCAGGAGGTTCAAGCGGCGGCGCCGCGGCTGCACTCGCCTCGGGAATGACGCCTCTAGAAATCGGTACGGATATGTCCAGTTCAATCCGAATTCCGGCACATTTCTGCGGCGTGTTTGGACTTAAGCCAACCGAAAGACGGGTTCCGTTAACCGGACTGATTCCTAACCCGCAAAACCTACCGCGACCGATCCGAATCATGAGCTCAATCGGACCGATGGCGCGTTCAGTTGAAGATCTGGAGTTGCTCTATTCGATTATTGCCGGACCAGACGGTCGCGATACCGAGGTGCAAACGGCGCCGCAACTCCCAGCCCCGGAACTGTCGCTGAAACAGCTCCGGATCGCGGTCGCTCCGACTTTCCCAGGTCTGCCGGTGGCGGCGGAGATTCGTTCTGCTATCGAGAACGCCGCATCAGAATTGGCAAAAGCGGGGGCAACCGTCGAGGAAGCGGTTCTGCCGAAGCGCGATTTTTCAACTGATCTGGCTAGCGGCGGAGAATTGATTGGAATGATGCTGAGCACCGTACAACCGGGCAACCAAGACGAACCGGTCACCCTCGCTCAATATTTCAAAGCGCTGGCCCAGCGCGACAAATCGATTTTTGCCTGGGAGCAGTTTTTACAGCCATGGGATGCGCTGCTTTGTCCAGCCGCCATGGTGACGGCTTTCCCTCACTGCGAACCGGGCGCCAACCTCCAATTAGATGGCCAACCGGTTAGTTATTGGCTGGTCAGTGCCCACGGAGCGATTTTCAACTACACCGGGCATCCGGCAATGGTGATGCCGCACAAACTGGATAGGGAAGGTTTACCAATCGGGGTTCAATTGGTCGGCAAACGCTGGGACGAATCACGTCTCTTGGGAGTCGCAAAAGCCGTGTCAACCATCACCGGTCAATTCCGGCGACCACCGATGTGTATCGGACAATAGATCGTAGGCGCCTTGAAATGGAGAAGGATGATTGGCGATGGGTGGGGCAGGCCTCTGCCTCAACGGATGGCGCGTCCTGACCGACGGCTCGGCGCGTTTTTCGGCGAGACTCGCTCCGCGGTGTCGCACGTCGTGAGCACTCAGAAAACGTTGACTTTTTTCGGGAGCCTCGCCCTACCGTTCACTGGAGACCAGGTGGTAGCAAAACTGGGAACTTGTAAACGCCCTGGGCTTTGGGATTGAAAACCCAATGATCCAAAACGAATTGGCAAATCTCTCTATCGGCTAGGATCGAGCCCGAAGACATTAAGGCGCGTACCTCTGTCGCTTTGCCGGCTTCAATCTTAACCAGAACGAGGGCATAACCGATATCGAGGCCTCCAATTTTTGCGGCTACCAAAGATCTCAGCGCGTCGGCTGAAAGTTGAGGACTGGGGTTTTGGAATACCACTCGATTGTCGTCGCCGGCCGGTTCGTTCCCGGCAATAGCCGGCGCCAACGGTATTAGCATGGTAACGCAGGCGAGCAACACAATCGGGATCGCCCGCCGGCCACGCGCACCTGACCGTCTAACGGTTCGTTCTAACAATAGAAAGCGCTCTAAAAGAAGTCGCATATTGAATTTTCTAATCTATGCCGGTCACCTAGCTCTCTCGCTCTTTAAACGGGCAGATAAACCTGCGCCTACCTTTCTATCCCGGTTTCTTCGGTGAGAGTTTCAGAAGACTCATTTCGTTGTACCATCGAAATCTTACGCTGCCATCCGAGGCGGCCGGCCAGGCAGGGTTCCAGGCGATTTCCGTTGCTGGAGTGCTGGTCGCAGCTTATCCATCAAGCGGCCTTGAAGCACGCTTTCTCGCTAGTTCTTAGTCTGACTTTACTCTGCTGTGGAGCTCACCAGGTCCGCGGCGGGGTAATGGATTCGGCTAATCATTCTGACGGCTTCCTCGATTTTGCATCCTCGATGGTTCAACCCGAGGTGCCGGACAAGTATCCGCTTCAGCTGCAAAGCACACCTGGCGTGGATATCGTCGTCGGACATGCGAGGAAGGACCAATCCGGAGCCATCCTGGTCTCTGGTTTAGCCCGACGAAGGTTTGGTTCAGCCTGTGGGCCCAATATGAAGATCGAAGTCGTTGTACGCGCACCAGATCACAGCATCCTGGAAGAAGCTGCTGCCCGTTGTTATTTGCATTCACCAGGGCACGGCCTAGCGGCGCAATGCCATTTTGCGGTCTATCTAAAAGCGGTGCCGCCTGCGGGATCGGCAGTCCAGATTTCCTGCCAGCCGGGTTAGCCGTAGGAGGCCACGGTCGCCAAACGCAGTGCCAAGTCAGGAGCCGGCAAGGGTAGTTGTTCTCCTAACGGAAATGCACTTAACGGAATTGAAACAGAAGATCACGAAGATCTCGATGTTGGCGTTGTTGATTGCGTTTGGGTCGTTGCCATCGGTCCGCGGCCAAACCAACGGAGTCCCTTCCCTGCTGCCGTCCATCCCGCAGCGAGATTACCTGGCGGGTGACTATGACGGTATCCGAACCCGATGGTATGCGCAGGGTATTGATTTCTTCGGTAACTACCAAGGCGAAGTCTTCGGCAATGTCAGCGGAGGAGCCGTGCTGGATTCTCTTGGTCAAACCAGAGACGTCGCCAGCTATGATGGATTGTTGACTTTCGGGGTTAACCTTGACCTGGACAAACTCACCGGTTGGTGGTCCGGCGCGAAACTCAGTTTCAGCGTTCTGGAACTGCATGGCTCCAGTCTGACTCATGAGACCCTCGGCGATATCGCCGGGTTCAGTAATATCTACGGCTACAATACGATCCGGTTAGGAGAGGTTTTTCTGGAGCAATCTTTCTTTGACAATCGACTGCGAATCCTGGTCGGCCAGATACTGAGCCACGACGAGTTTTTCGGCAATTCCTACGAAGAACTCTTTATCAACGGCACCCTGGACGAGTTCACGCTCCTCAGCGCAAACCTTCCCTTTTCGCCTTTGTTTCCCATGGCGACACCGGCGGTGAAATTCAACCTTGAACCGGGCAAAACGTTTTTTCTGAAAGCGGCGGTCTTTAGTGGCAGTGCTCAAGCCCAAAACGTGAACCGGCATAGTGTCGCTTTTCCAATCAGCAAAAGCACCGGAGCGTTCTTCTTTAGTCAGATCGGATTCCACTTAAACAGCGACAACGGCGGTTTGGCCGGGACTTACGCGCTCGCGGCATTTTATCATACGGCCACTCGGGCCGATGTAGGGTACACGCCAGGCGCCGTCAAAGATGGAGATTACGGTATCTTCGCCATCGCCGATCAAATAGTCTGGCGACAGAACAACGAACCGGGAAAGAAGGGTCCGGCGCTCGGCATCTGGAGCCGGATCGGCGGTGCTCCGGCCGAACGCAATCTAGTAACATTCTATGCCGATGGCGGCGTTAGCCTCCTCGCGCCCTTCCCCGGACGCAACGACGATATCCTCGCTATCGGCGCAGCCTGCAGCAAGGTGAGCGAGCATGCCAGCCGTCTCAACCAAGCCGCGGGCGGGCAGCCGCTCAGCACAGAGTCGATTATCGAAGTTACTTACAATCTTCAAGTAGCGCCTTGGTGGCAGCTACAACCGGATTTCCAATATTACCTGAAACCGAGCGCTGGTATTCACGCCGCCAACGCCGCTGTTCTCGGGCTACGCACGACGATAACTTTCTAAGGCACAGCCAGTTAACAGCTGCCTCAGAATTATCATTAAATATGATAATCATGGAATATGATCACGGTTTCGAAGTTCCGGCTACCTCCGGGGTGCAGTTCAAATGATCTATTAACTGTTTCTCTCGGCGGCGTCGGTACAATCGAGCACGTCATTAACGCAACTGGAGCCACGGCGAACACGGCAAACCAGGTCGTGGATTTGGTCAGCTTCCCGTAGAGGAAGCAGCCAATCATAAACGTTCTCAAAGAACCCGACGGCAGCTCCAGCAAAGCATCGCGGGCGGGGCGCCGGTAGGGCGAGGCTCCTGCACAACCGCTTATCGTTAGCAACGTTCCGGTTGTGCTCAGACCCATCGCGTACTGCGCTCATCGCTGCCGAGCCGCCGGGAGGGGAGCCGTCCCGCGGCCGCGGGATAGCGTGGCAGTTCTATCGGATTGCTGCAGGCGGCTCCCGAGCGTTACCGAGGACTCAGCATTTCTGTCGGCCACGCCGCGAGTCAATCGCCCTGTTAAGAAAGACGCTCGGCAAAGTAGGCGCTGGATCATTCGCGGGAGCCGCCTGCTGCCAAGACTCTGCGTACGGGCTCACCCGGGGCAAAAGCTACGTCGGACAAGTCGGCAGCGTTCAGCCCCGGCACAATAAATATCAGGTAGGCAACGCGCCACCTTGCGAAAGTGTTCCGGAGCCTCGCCCTACCAACGACGGTCCCAGGAGACGCAGAGCAGCGCGACTGCTTTAGTGTACCTTAAGCAATCGCTAGTCCTCGGGACCTATGAACAACAAAACAATGCTATTTGGCGTCGCTACCCTGCTCATACTAGCGACATTACCTCAATTGACAGCGGCTACTATCGATCTGCCGCTATACGGTTTCCAGATCGATCCGTTGGACGCGCCCGCCGGCCCAGCGCCGACCACAGCTTTGATGCTGTTTCTACCGGCGACAGAAGAATTCGCTCCCAATATCAACGTCCAGGTTCAGCCCTACACGGAAACCATTAAGGATTACGTGGCCTTGTCCAAACAACAGTTTGAACAGCTCAAATGGAAAATCGTCTCTGATAAACTGATCGGAGACAACGAGTGGAGTGTCGAATATACCGGTCAAGAAGAGGGCTCGGATTTACATTTTTACGCCCGAGCCGTTTCGAAGAGCGGTAAAGTCTACCTCGCGACCGGCACCGCCAAGGAATCCCAATGGGCAACGGTCGGTGAGACGCTTCGCCAGCACGTCGACAGCTTGAAGGTGGATTAGGTAGCCGCAAAAGAGCGCAAAGATCGTAAAAAAAACGACGGGCTGCGTTGCCACACGTCGGGAGGGGAGCCGCTTTGTAGCGTGGCAGTTCTAGTTGTATCTAGTAGGCGGCTCCCGTCCCGAGGTGTAGCAACGCAGCCCGTCGCGCTTTTTTTGCGATCTTTGCGTTGTTTTGCGGCTATTCGTCGCAGCGCAACACGACCCGATCCAGCCGCAAAAATTCTCCTACGGACCACGCTTGGAACGGGCAGCCGCGCGGGGTAAACGGCTCAACGGCATCGGTGATCTCAGGAAGATGATTCAACCCGCTACCATTCATCAAAGAGCGTAAAGGCTCGAGGTAACGCCCGCGTGCTTCCTGTTTGGCTTCCGGCGTGTTCCCACGGACTCGTACCCAAGCCTCAATGAACGGTCCGGCTAACCACGGCCAAACGGTTCCTTGATGATAAGCGGAATCGCGAGAGAAAACATTTCCCGAATAATGCGGCGTGAATCCAGGTTCATCCGGCGCCAACGATCTTGGACCAGTGGGAGTCCAAAGTTTGGTTTCAACCCGATCAACAACTTGGCGCGCCCGCGGACCTGATAAGAGAGCGATGGGTAACCCGCCAACGGCAAAGATCTGGTTCGGCCGGGGTGAAGCGTCGACCACCCCCGGGCGATGATCGACATCAATAACATCAAAAAGTTGGTTCCGGTCTTCATCCCAAAACCGGCTTTCGAAAGCATGCTCGGCTTTTTCGAATAGTGCTCCCCATTGAGGTGAGAAACGCTTTCCGATAGCCAGCGCGTTGATCCACAACGCCTGCACTTCAACCGGCTTGCCAACCCGCGGCGTGATTACTTTGCCATCCACCTTCGCATCCATCCAGGTGAGCTGGACCCCAGGAACACCGGCAGCCAATAAACCGTCTTGATCGAGCCCGATCTTAAAGCGAGTTCCGTTTTGATAGCCGGCCAGGATTGCTTCGGCGGCGGCTCGCAGCTTTTGCTCGCCCTGGCCATCGATCAAGCCAGGATGCTCGGACGCCGCATCCAAAAACTCGCCCACCACAATAATGAACCAAAGCGAAGCATCAACCGAGTTGTATTGCGGATCAGCGCCTCGGTCAGGAAAAGCGTTCGGGAGCATCCCTTGGGAAACGTGGTTCGTCCATTCGAGCAGGATATCGCGTACTAATTCCAGGCGGCCGGTGGCGAGCCCGAGTCCACGGATCGAAATGAACGTGTCCCGGCCCCAATCGCCGAACCATGGGTAACCGGCAATAATACTTTTACCGGTTCCACGACGAACGAAATAAGCTTCCGCCGAACTTTCGATCGGATGGCGGTGCTTAGTCCGGCGCCGGCGTTCACCATCACGCAGGCTTTCTACCCATTCCTCGAGCGAGTCCGAACGACCTTCGGCAAAACCTTCAGCTTCGATAGTCAATATGGCTTCCCGGCACCGGTCATCCAGTTCCCAAACGAACGTGCCCGGCGCAGCCAGATCCTCAACAAAGTCGAGACCACGATCTCGCTCGCGGGTATAAAGAAAACTCCGGTACCAATTCGGCTCATGCCGGTAGGTTGCACCGGTGCGACAAACCACCGACGGCACGCCCACATATGGTTGCCACCGGATGGTGTCGCCCTGGATCGCAGGTTCGAATCGGAAAGCCCCGTTTTCGTGATGGGTTGCATGAAAATCGCGGCCCGACAAAAATGGTTTCACCGAGAGCACGAGCCCTTGGCTGACCAGCCCGGAAAGGCGCCAACTTAAGACCACTAGCGATTGTCCGTAAGGAACGAATACCTCGTATTCAACGGTGAGCTCAGCCGTTAACCGATAACTCCACTGGGGCCACGGTTGAAACTGAAAGCTCTGTAAACATTCATTTTGACCGACAAAATCCGGGGCGTAACGCTGGGCTGAAAGCCAGAATTTTCGCCCTTCCCGGTCTTCAATCCAGGCATCGAGCCCGTTCACCAATACCATCCGACCCGATGGCGGTGTCGTGGCGGTGAGGAGCAGCGCATGGTAGCGCCGGGTCCGAATCCCGGAAGTCGTTGAGCTGGAAAAGCCGCCCAAACCGTCGGCTTCAAGCCACTCATGGATATCAGATATCTCCATAGTTTGAAAATCTCACGAGAACGGGAGTTAGCTAGTACTACTCCCAACCAGAGCAGAAAGCCGCAAGATGCAAGGCCAACGAGGAAAGTGTCATCGCGCAAATCGTCAGACATTCAGCGCGAAAAAAATCCTGACCTGGTCCCCATATAAAGAGTTCGATGGCGTTTTCGGCCGCATCTATGTGGCCGCTACTAATAGCGAATCGCAGAAATAGTTTCGTAGTCGGTTATCTGCTCCGAGAACGACGAAATGTTGCTCGATCGAAGCCCAACAGGTAGGGCGGAAATCCCGACGCGCGGTGGATGAGTTTTTGTCCCAGTGGTTTGCCGCGCCGAGTTTTTCGCCCTGCTATGGGGGTTGTCAAACTACCGGAGAAGGTGGCAGCTAGGTTTTCATTTTTAATGCGACGTTAGTCGCCTCAAATTTTGGGTTGAGAGGGGAAGGTTTAGTCTTTGGTGGCGTCT
>Ga0185299_10001299_pt1 | contig 49882 bp, 39 predicted proteins | sample PaiPotPPA55metaG_FD_128002 | JGI IMG/M metagenome (GOLD analysis project Ga0185299, IMG submission 128002) | Iron sulfur acid spring bacterial and archeal communities from Banff, Canada, to study Microbial Dark Matter (Phase II) - Paint Pots PPA... ... | reverse complement strand
AATCAGTTGACACCCGGCGGGACATTCTCTATTCTACCATTTCGTCATGATTTCTCGATCGCATCGGCACCATCATCATCACGGCCAGACGCCGCGTCCGATGAGGTGTGCATAGCGATTCGCTAAAAAAAGCACTCATCGGCCCGCTGGCGCAACATAGCCCAGCGGGTTTTTTGTTTTTCAGGCGGCACGTTCCTGGAACGCGCCCAAGAACAAGGATCGCCAAGGAAAAGGAGAAGATACGTGGAGATTGCATTCGCAAAGGCCGCCGGTCTGGTTCCCGCGATCGTGCAGGATGACCGCACCGGCGATGTATTGATGCTGGGGTCTATGAATGAGGACGCGCTGGCGGAAACGCGACGAACAGGCGAGGTGGTCTTCTACAGCCGGTCGCGAAATCGCCTCTGGAAAAAAGGCGAATCGAGCGGTCACGTGCTGAAAGTGCGCGAGGTGCGCATCGACTGCGACGCCGACGCGCTCTTGGTTCGGGTGACGCCCGTCGGGCCGGGGGTTTGCCACGAAGGCTATCGCAGCTGCTTTTTTCGCCGCATGGAAGAGGACGGCAGCGCGAAAGTGATCGAGGAACGCTCCTTCGAACCAGATCAGGTGTACGGACAGGAGAAGAAGTAATGAGCCGGCTTAAGCTGGGCATCCCCAAGGGCAGCTTGCAAGACGCGACTCTCGATCTATTTGCGCGGGCCGGATGGAAGATTGCGGTTAGCTCCAGGAGTTACGTCCCCTCGATCGACGACGCGGAAATCGAATGCCTGCTGGTGCGCGCGCAGGAAATGGCGCGTTATGTCGAAACCGGAGCGCTGGATGCCGGAATCACCGGCCACGATTGGGTCGTAGAAACGGGCTCGGCAGTCGACGAGTTGGCCGAACTCATTTACGCAAAGCAACGCTTGGCGCGCGTGCGGTGGGTACTTGCGGTGCCGGAGGATTCGGCAATCCACAAACCGCGCGACCTGACGGGTAAAGTGATCGCCACCGAGGTGGTGCGCATCACCGAGGCTTACCTCACCCGGCATGGCGTCGCTGCACGGGTCGACTTCTCCTGGGGCGCCACCGAGGTCAAGGCCCCCCAACTGGCTGACGCTATTGTCGAGGTCACCGAAACCGGCTCCTCCCTCCGCGCCAATCGCTTGCGCATCATCGATACCGTCCTGGAGTCGGCCACGGTATTCATCATGAATCACCACGCAGCAGCCAATGCCTGGAAGCGCGAGAAAGCCGAAAATTTGATTCTGATGCTGCAAGGCGCAATCGCCGCCGCCACTAAGGTCGGTTTGCTCTTGAACGTTCGACGCGATGATCTTCCGCGCGTGCTCGACGTTCTGCCGGCACTGAAAAAACCTACTATTTCCACCCTTAGCGACCCCGAGTGGGTAGCCGTGAATACCATCATTGAGGAAGCCGTGGTACGCCAAATTTTGCCAAAGCTGAAAGCCGCGAACGCGCAGGGGATCGTCGAGTATCCCTTGAACAAGATTGTGCTCTGATGCACATTCTGAAACTGACATCGGCCGTCGAAAAGCAACTTCTTCGCGCGCGATACCATCACGACGTTGAGGCCGAGCGCGTCGCTGCGCGAGTCGTTGGCGACGTACGGCGTCGCGGGGACTCGGCACTGTTTGCCTGGACGAAGAAGCTGGACGGCATCGATCTTCGTAGTGAAGGCGTATGGGTTTCACGCGGTGAGATTGCCTCAGCCGCTTTTCACGTCAATGCGGACTTTCTGCAAGCCGTGAAACACGCAGCGCACAACGTACGGCGCGTGGCGGTGAAGCAACTGCCTGGGCCATGGACGTTGGAAGTGGAACCCGGCGTAAGCATCGGGCAAGTTGTGCAACCCATTGAAACCATCGGGTGTTACATCCCCGGTGGTCGCAACGCCCTTATATCGAGCCTGGTGATGACCGCTGTACCGGCGACCGTCGCTGGAGTACCGCGCATCGTAGTCGTTTGCCCCCGGCCCAATGAGGAATTGCTCGCAGCTGCGAAACTGCTGGGAGTTAGCGAGATTGCCAGAATTGGCGGCGCTCAAGCTGTCGGGGCACTGGCTTACGGAACGAAAAGCATCCCGCGCGTCGAGAAAATCTTCGGGCCGGGCAATCGCTACGTGACCGCGGCGAAGCAGCTTGTCAGCAGCGATTGCGCTATTGATCTCCCGGCAGGCCCCACTGAGGCGATCGTTCTGGCGACGCAGGGCAACCCTCAGTGGTTAGCCGCAGACCTGCTGGCACAGGCCGAGCACGCTCCGGACGCAGGGAGCTTGTTGGTCACCACTTCAAAAACGTTGGCGGGCAAGGTACAAGCTGCCATCACAACTCAGCTGCAGCAATTGCCGCGAACAAATCCAGCGCATGTGTCGATCAAGCGATGCGGGGCGATCGTGCTAGCCTCGTCCATCGAAGCGGCTTGCGATTTCGTCAACCGTTTCGCGCCCGAACACCTCAGCCTTCTCAGTAACGGATCAGCCTTGCTGAAGAAGTGCAAAGCGGCGGGCACCGTCTTCGTCGGCACGTGGGCCGCACAACCTTTGGGCGACTACGCCAGCGGGAGCAATCACGTGCTGCCCACCGCCGGATGGGCGCGAAGGCGCGGCGGACTCAGCGCCGCCGACTTCGTGAAATGCATCAGCGTACAATCCATCACCCGCAAAAGGCTTCTGCGCCTTGCTGACGACGTGCAAACGCTGGCGGCCGCCGAGGGATTACAAGCACACGCAAATTCCGTAGCTGCGCGGCGAGCAAATGTCGCGGCGCGCTTTAGTGCGTCTCCGCTTGACGAGGTAGAGCGATGAACGTGCAGCTGCCGGTGCGTCAGGCCATTCTCAACCGTCGCACCTACGAGCCACCCGGTGAGGGCCGCGCAAACAAACTGCGCCTCGATTTCAACGAAAACACCGCGGGCTGCTCCCCCGCTGTCAAACGCGCATTGGCGAAACTCTCGCCGAAGCAACTCGCCATGTATCCCGAGTACGAGCGCGGAACACGACGACTGGCGCGACACTTCCGAGTCAAACCAAGCGAACTTCTGCTTACGAACGGTGGCGACGACGCCCTGCGGCTGTTCTTCGACGCTTTCGTCGATTTTGGCAGCAACGTCGTAATCTGCGAGCCGACTTTTCCCATGTATCGCTACTGGGGAGAAGTCGCCGGAGCCAAAATCGAAGCATTGCGTTACGGATCGGCCATGGAATTTCCGCTCGAAGGTGTGCTGAATTCCCTGGATGCGCATCCTCGCGCCCTGTTTGTCTGCAACCCAAACAATCCGACAGGTACCCTGTTGCCCAAGAATACGATCGAAACGATTTTGAAAGCGGCGCCCAAAACCGCGATCGTAGTCGACGAAGCCTATGTCGAGTTCTCCGGCGTCACCGTCCTTCCCCTCATCCAACAATATCCCCAGCTTTTCGTCGCACGCACTTTTTCAAAAGCCGCGGGGCTCGCCGGCTTGCGTCTGGGGGCAGTGATTGCCTGCGCCGAATCGCTGACGATTCTCCGTCGCGCGACCGCTCCCTTCCCTGTCAACGTCGCGGCGCTGGCCGCGGCCGAAGCCGCCGTCGGCGACCCGCAAACTATGAAACGATACGTGCGCGACATCGTCCGCATGCGCTCGTGGTTCGAGATAGAGATGAAAAAACTCGGAGTGAAGACCTATCCGAGCGCAGGCAATTTCCTGCTAGCCGATTTCGGCCCTCGGGGCCCAGAACTGTGTCAGCTCCTGGAACAAAAAGGCATCTTGTTGCGAGAGCGGTCCAAAGATATCGGGCCTGGTTTCGTGCGCGTCAGTATCGGAACCAAAGCCGAAATGGAGCGATTGGTCCGATTGATCAAGCTATACCGGTAATACAGCGATGCCAAGAACCGCGACTATTCATCGCAAGACCAATGAGACGGATATCCGCATTCGCCTCAACCTGGACGGGCGAGGCACCTCGCGCGTCTCGACGAGAATCCGTTTTCTCGACCACATGCTCGAGCTCGTTGCACGCCACGGAGCCTTCGATCTGAAGCTCGAGGCGAAAGGCGATCTCGACGTCGATCAACATCACACTGTCGAAGATGCGGGAATCGCTCTGGGAGAGGCTGTATTGAAAGCGGTGGGAACGAAACGCGGTATCTTGCGCGCTGGATATTTCCTGATGCCCATGGATGAAACGCTAGCGGCGGCGGCGGTCGATCTGGGTGGACGCCCCTACTGTGTGCTCGGCGGCAAAATCAATGCCGCCCGCGTCGGTGACTTCCAGACTGAGTTGACCGAGGACTTCTTCCAGGGTTTCGCGCAAGCCGCACGCGCTAACGTCCATCTGCGCATCGTATATGGCCGCTCGTCTCACCATCAAGTAGAAGCCATATTCAAAGCCTTCGCGCGAGCGCTGCGTTTCGCGGTGTCCCGCGACAAGCGTTTGCGAAATGTGCTGCCGAGTACGAAAGGCCTCCTGTGAAAGTCGCGCTGATTGACTACGGCGCCGGCAACGTCGCTTCCGTCGAGCGAGCGCTGCAACGTCTCGGCGTCGAATCGGTGAGCGCAAGCACACCGAAGCGCATGGCGGAGGCTAGCGCACTGATTCTTCCGGGGGTCGGCCACTTCGCGGCTCTTATTCGTGCTCTAGATGAGCGCAACTTGCGCGCGCCGCTCCTGGATGCACTGCATCGCGACGTGCCGTTCCTTGGGATTTGCCTGGGATTGCAAGCTCTCTACGACTCGAGTGAAGAGGCGCCCGAACTATGCGGTCTGCAACTCTTCGCCGGAAAAATCCAGGCGCTTCCAACGAGGGTCAAGCTGCCGCACATGGGCTGGAACCAATTGCGGCTCAAAAATACCTCGCGGTTGCTTGAGGGCGTCGCCCCGGAGGCGCACTTCTATTTTGCTCATTCATACGCCGCAATGGCCGGAGACGGAAACGCCGCCGCGGTGGCCACTTGCACCCACGGGTCGGAATTTACCGCAGTCCTGGAAAGCCGAAACATCAACGCGGTCCAGTTTCACCCGGAGAAGAGTGGCCCCCCTGGCGCGCGATTGCTCCAAAATTTTCTGAGGCTGGCAGCATGACCCTCGCTCATCGGATCATTCCCTGCCTCGATACGGACGGGACTCGCGTCGTCAAAGGCGTGAATTTTGTTGGCCTGCGCGACGCTGGCGATCCCGTCAGATTAGCGGCTCGTTACAACGCCGAAGGTGCCGATGAACTGGTCGTCCTGGATATCGCCGCCTCGCGCGACCGCCGACCCACCTTCCTGGAAACGATCCGCCGGGTAGCCGCCGAACTCGCAATCCCGCTCACTGCGGGTGGCGGAATTCGCACTCTGAACGACGCTCGAGCCGTAGTGCGCGCCGGCGCGGACAAAGTCACCGTGAACACCGCCGCCGTCGAGCGCCCCGCTCTGATCTCCGAGCTTTCCAATCAATTTGGCGCGCAAGCCGTGGTCTTAGCGGTCGATGCGAAGCGCAACGGCGAGCGATGGGAGGTGATGGTCCGCGGTGGCCGCGATTCCACCGATCTCGACGCAATCGCATGGGCCGAACAAGGCGTGTCGCTTGGCGCGGGAGAAATCCTACTTACCTCGGTCGACCGCGATGGCACTCAGCAGGGCTTCGACTTGCCGCTAACCTCAGCGATCTCGCACGCTGTCACGGTACCGGTAATCGCGTCCGGCGGCGCGAAACTCCCTGAACACTTCGCCCAAATCTTCACCGAAGGCGCAGCCGACGCAGCCCTAGCCGCTTCCATTTTTCACGACAGCGTTCAACCGATTCGCGAGCTAAAGGAATTCCTCGCGGCTAGAAGCATCGAGGTCCGCCTACCGTGCTGATTCCGTGCATCGACCTGCAAGACGGGCAAGCCGTGCAGCTCGTGCACGGACGGCGCCGCGAACTCGCGGTCGCTGATGTATTCGGCCTCCTTGACAAATTCAGTAGCTACCCGTGGCTTCACATCATCGACCTCGACGCAGCGATGGGAAAGCCTGCTAACGACGACCTCTCGCACGACCTGTGCGTCAAAGCGAGCGCCAAATACAAAATGAAGGTTCGCGTAGGCGGCGGGATTCGAAGTCTCGCCCGCGCGATAGCCATTACAAAGTGGGGCGCCGCACAAATCATCATTGGCAGCGCTGCCTTCCACGCAGGAAGAGTAAACGCGCGATTTTTGGGTCAGCTGGTGAAGAAAATTAATCCAAGCCAAGTCGTGGTCGCACTCGACACCGAAAAAGGCCACATCGTAACCAACGGCTGGCGCCGCCGACTTAAGCTCCGCCCCGAAACGGTAATGGCGCAACTCCAACCATTTTGCGTTGCCTTCCTCTGCACCGACGTCGATCGCGAAGGGACCATGAGCGGCGCGAATCTAGAATGGTTTCGCACGCTCCGCAACGCCACTTCGCACCCAATCGTCGCTGCCGGTGGAATCAAAACCCACCGCGAAATCACTGCGCTAGAAAAGATAGGTATGGACGCCGCCGTTGGCATGGCCGTCTACAAAAACCGCCTGCGCTAGCCGCCACGCAAACCCCTCTAACGCAAATAAGCATCCGTAACGTATTGCTGCACCATGCGTTGGGTATTAAAGAACGATCCATTAATCGCAATCGCATGCTGCATCACCGTCAGATAACGGCTGCGTTCCTTATAAAACATTGGCAAAATCACATTCTCGAGCTTCCCGTAGAGCGACTGCACCTCCGCAGCCCCGTCCGTTGCCGTAGCTATGCCCGCCGATAGGCGTGACTCTCCGATCGACCATCCGGTGATCCCCTCGATATGCCCTTCCACCCACCACCCGTCCAGAATGCTCAGACTCGGCACGCCATTCAGTGCCGCCTTCATCCCGCTCGTCCCCGACGCCTCCAGCGGAAACTGTGGCGTGTTCAGCCACAAGTCCACGCCGGCCGTGATCTTTCCGCCCACTTCCATGTTGTATTCATCCAAAAACACCACGGGCACAGCCTTGCGCAACGCCTTCTTCGCCTGAAAAATGTGCCGAATGATCTCCTTACCTCCGGCGTCGTGCGGATGCGCCTTCCCGGCATAAACAATCTGAAATTTCCCCGCCGTCTTCGCAATCTGCCGCAACCGGTCCAGATCGCTGAGAATAAGGTCCGCCCGCTTGTACCCGGTAGCCCGCCGCGCAAACCCAATCGTGAATACATCGGGATCCAGCTTCAGCCCAGTCTTCGTCCGAACTGTTTCCAGCAACGCGTGCTTGGCAATCAAATGCGACGCCCAAAGCTCCTCCGGCGGCAACCCCAATGCACTCCGCAAGCTATAGTTGTCTTCGCGCCAGGACGAAATGCACCGGTCAAAAAGCTCCTTAAACGCGGGCGAAGTCCAGGTCACCGCATGCACCCCGTTCGTAATGGATTCCACAGGCACTTGCGGGAACATCTTTCGCGAAGTTTCCCCGTGCAACTTCGCTACTCCATTCACGTAATTGCTCAAGCTCAAAGCCAGGTAGGTCATGTTGAGCGAAGCTCCGGCCCGTGCCGCCTGCTGCATATCCGGAAAGTCCTGCTCCGCCTGCAATATCCGCTTCACCAAGTCCGCCGACGAAGCGTCCTTCAAATCAAAAAATCCGTTCTGCTCCGGGAACGCCCGCGTCAAATACTCCATCGGAAACCGGTCGTGCCCCGCCGGAACCGGCGTATGCGTAGTAAAAATGCACTTCTTCCGGACCTTCTCGATATCTTCGCCGCGGATCGACGTCCGCCCAGCCTTCTCCGCCTCCTCACCCAACAATTCCAGAGCCAACAGCGCCGCATGCCCTTCATTCATGTGGTATCGCGTCAGTTCCGTGTACCCCAGCGCCCGCAACATGCGTACCCCGCCAACGCCAAGCAACACCTCCTGGCACAGCCGGTAGTAGGCATCCCCCCCATAAAGCGTACCCGTCAGCGCTCTATCAGAATCTTGGTTGTCGGGCAGGTCCGCATCGAGAAAATAGACGGGCACTTCGAAACCGCGTACACCTTTTACGTCATAGCGCCAAGCACGGAGCTCCACCCGCCGATTCTCCAGCGGCACGCTGACCCGCGCCGCCTCTTCGTGCAGAAAGTCTTCGACGCGCCAGATCGCCGGCTCCTCGGTTTGCGTGCCGTCTTCGGCAAGTCGTTGAGTGAAATAGCCTTTGCGATACAGTAGGGACACGGCAACCATTGGCAGCCTAATGTCCGCGGCCGCTCGCACCGTATCTCCAGCCAGAACACCAAGCCCGCCGCTGTAAGTAGGCATGGCGTTCTCCAGCGCTATCTCCATGGAAAAATATGCGACTATCCGCTTCGGCGAACGAGCTTGCTTTGCCATGTCCCTCGACATCCCGCGAGCACACACCAAGGCTCGCCCAACCGGAAAAAGACACTGCCCAAACACCCCATTGTCGGGGAATACCGTGAAGCACGCAAGGCAGCCGCCCTGCGGAGTTGCCAAATTAGAGTCGCCGTTATCCCGCCAACCCCAAGCGACTCCGCTATAATCTCGCGGTGCTGACCTCGCTCGATTCCGTCCGTGTCGTAGAACTTTCCGAAGCCCTTGCGGGCCCATACTGCGCGATGATCCTTGGCGACCTCGGTGCGAACGTAATCAAGGTCGAGCACCCCGGCACGGGCGATCAGACGCGCAGTTGGGGGCCCCCTTTTATTGGAACGGAGTCGGCTTACTTCCTAGCGACCAACCGTAATAAGCGCTCGATAACCCTCAATTATGATCATCCTCGCGACACCGAGATCCTCCAGCGCCTGCTCTCAACCTCTGACATTTTCATCACCAACCAAGCGTCCCTAGCCTCCCTGCAAAAGCGCGGACTTGATCCAGAAACATTGCAGTCCAAATATCCCCGGCTAATCCATTCCAATATCTCTGGCTACGGTCTAGCCAGCCCGAAAGCTGGCCGCCCAGGCTATGACATTCTTGCGCAGGCCGAGTCCGGGGTGATGACCTTCACCGGCGCGGCGGACGGCGAACCCATGCGCTACCCAATCGCCATCGCGGATATGACATGCGGCATGTACGCGGCGATGGGAATTCTCGCCGGCTTGTTTGCCCGGGAACGCACTGGCCGCGGCCAGTTTCTCGATATGGCTTTGTTCGATTCGCAGCTAACTTGGTTAGCCAATGTCGGGAGCAACTACTTGAATGCAAATGCCTTACCTCAACGGTGGGGTAACGCGCATCCCAGCATCGTGCCCTACCAGGTGTTCCGAGCGGGCGACGGCAAATTCTTCGTGGTCGGTGTCGGCACTGAACCACTTTGGAAGAAATTCGTACAGGCTTTGGGCGCGGAATCGACTCTCGGCGTGGATCCCAGGTTTCAGACCAATGCGGTGCGAATCGCAAATCGCGCTGAACTACTCGCCGCGTTGCAGGTGAAATTTGACAGTGAAGCGGCATCGGTATGGTTGGAGAAATTCGCGAGTGCGGGCGTTCCCTGCGCACCCATCAACACCGTCCCCGAAGCTCTAAACGATGCTCAGACCCTCGCACGCGGCCTAATCGTCCAACTTGAACATCCCTCGCTCGGCCAAGCACGAAGCATCGCGAACCCCATCCGACTCTCGGACACGCCTGTGAGTTACCGCCTGCCGCCGCCATTGCTGGGCGAGCACACCGCACAAATTTTGCAGTCACTGGGATATTCGGTCGATGACAAGGCTCCGACAGCGTGAGCCCGTTGCTCCGCCGAGCAAATCCTGAGAGATTCGCTACGCGCTTTTCGAAAATTAAACGAAAAAGTCCGCTGGCTACAAGTCGCGCTGCTTCATTTCCGAAACCGCAAAATCGCACGCCCGCGCGGTCAACGCCATGTAGGTCAACGACGGATTCACACAAGCCGCCGAGGTCATACAGGCGCCGTCGGTCATAAACAGATTTTTCGCGTCGTGCGCTTGATTATGTTCGTTTAGCACTGAGGTTTTCGGGTCGCGGCCCATGCGCGCCGTGCCCATCTCGTGGATGCCCAGTCCCGGCGTGGAAATATCCTGGTACACCCCGATGTCCCGGGCACCTGACGCCGCGAGCATTTCGGCAGCCTGCACCGCGATGTCCTGCGACATGATCTTCTCGTTGTCGCCCCACTCGCAATGAATCGTCAGTGTCGGGATGCCCCAAGCATCGAGCTTCTCTTTGTTCATCGCCACGTAGTTGGTGTGATACGGCAGGCACTCGCCAAAGCCCCCGAGGCCCATGCGCCAAGGACCCGGCGCCTTCAAAGCATTCTTGAAGTCTACTCCGATACCCGCCATAGCGGCGCCGCGGCCCCAGCCTTCGCGGCTGCCACCGCCCTGGTAGCCGTATCCGCGAATGAATTCTTTCTGCTTGGTTTTGACGTTGCGGAAACGCGGGACGTAAATTCCATTCGGACGGTTGCCGAACGGCATTTTGTCTTCGTGGCCCGGCATCACCCCGCTTGCCCCCGCGCCCATGTGATGATCCATCAGGTTGTGGCCGAGTTCCCCGCTGCTGTTGGCGAGGCCGTCGGGAAATTCCGTCGTCGCCGAATTGAGGAGGATGCGCGTGGACTCCAGTGTCGAGGCGCAAAGGAAAAAGACGCGCGCCTTGTATTCCGTCGTGGCCTTGGTTTGCGCATCGATCACGCGGACGCCGCTGACTTTTCGCGTGTTGGGATCAAATACAAGGCTGTGCACCACGCTGTACGGACGAATGGTGAATTTTCCGGTCTTTTGCGCGGCAGGCAAAGTTGAACTCAAGCTGCTGAAATAGGAACCCGTGATGCAACCGCGATGACACACGCCGCAGTAATGACAAGCGGCGCGCCCTTTGTGGACTTGGGTAAGTACCGCGGAGCGGCCGATGGTCAGGATGCGATCATCAAAATGCTTCCTGAGGCCGTCGCGGAAATCGATTTCCGCGCAGTTCATTTCCATGGGCGGTAAAAATTTTCCGTCGGGTAATTGCGGCAGGCCTTCCGCCTGCCCGCTGATGCCGGCGAACTCTTCGACGTAGTCGTACCACGGCGCGACGTCCGCGTAGCGAATGGGCCAATCGACGGCTACTCCATCTTTCAGATTGGCTTCGAAATCGAGATCGCTCCACCGATAGCTCTGACGTCCCCAAGTGAGGGACTTTCCGCCAACCTGGCGCCCGCGAATCCAGGAAAATTTTGTGCCCGCAACGTTGGTGTAGGGATTCTCGACGTCGCTAACGAAAAATTTGGAGGAATACTCATCGCACGCGTAGTACACCTCGCGCTGCACCGGCTGGGTTTTCAGGCGCTTGGCTCGATCGTCCCAGTTGCGATACTTCAACTCCCAAATGGGCACATGCTCGACATAGTCCTGCTCGGGCACGATGCTGCGACCCGCTTCCAGAACGAGAGTGTTCAATCCCTTTTCGGTCAGCTCTTTCGCCGCCCAACCGCCGGTGATCCCAGACCCCACAATGATCGCGTCGTACGAATTCGCTGGCATGTGATCTCCCTAAGCCTTTTTCTCGGCGGGCATTGGCACGCAGCCATGATAGGTGCCCGGAATAATTTGCAGATTTTCCTCCTGCGTAAAGCCAATCTCCGAGGTGTAATAGCCGTGAACGGTCAGGCCTTTGAAGACGTCCCAGAAATTGCCTTGCAGTTGTTTGTCGCGGTCTACAGGAATCGTATTGCCGTGGCGCACCCTGGCTCGATTGGGGCGCGCGGCAAATGCGGCGTCGTCCATGGAGCGGAGCAAAGTGTTCTGCTGCCCGGCCGAACTGTCGACGAAATTCTTGCCGAAGAGTTCGTTGCTGCGCTTATCGACCCCAGCAAGCCCGTCTAAGAACGTCTGCCGTTCGGTTTCCGTAGCCCAGTCGGTAAGGATCACGTCAATGAATTCATTCACGCGAGCAGCCTTCGCACCGGGAGTATCCGTCACCGGAATGATCAGATCCGTCATGGTCACTACGAGGGCGTTTTGCGGAGGGCTGAGCGTGCTGAGCTTGTAATTTGAACCCACCTGCGCGTGGGCTTCTTGAAGATGAGCCAGCAAGCTTGGCGACAAGACGGGAAGAGCCGCCCCTGCCGCAAGCAGCCTTAAAACTTCACGACGCTGCATAGTTCCCCCTGGACATCGTGGTCCTCGGTAAACGCATACTCAAAAATAGACGCCCTAGAACGCAACCGGTTTTCAGGGCGGATACCGTCCGAGGACCAGAATACTACCCCATAGGCCCGCCATCCAGCAGCGATTGTTGTGGTGGACCAGTACCGTAGGGGATTTTGGAGCCGGTCTGGTCCGTGACCATCGGCGGCGCCCGGATCCATTCTTCTCGTAGCCCTGGGGGAGCTAGGAGACGGCGAGTAACAGCAAGGTAGCGTCGTCGTGCCAACGGCCGCGGCAGAAATCGCCAGCCGCTTGCAGGATCTTACTCTGGAGTTCGTTGGCGGTCGACGCGGCGTTTTCCTGCAACAACCGTATCAGGCGCTCCTCACCAAACTCTTCATAGTCGGGATCGCTGGCTTCGGTGACGCCATCGGTGTACAGAACCACGCGATCACCCGGATCCAAACGTGTCGTTCCCAGCGCGAACCGCTGGTCGGGAAAAACGCCGAAGACACCGCCGCCTTCCGTCAACCGGTAGTGGGAGCCATCTTGATGCAACACGATGGGCGGATTGTGGCCGGCATTCACGTACTGCAACACGCGCGACGCGCCTTGGAGCTGGGCGTAGAAAAACGTAATGAACCGGTCACTGGCCATGTTATGGCAGAGAAGTGCGTTCAAACGCGCGCACAATTCGTCAGTCGGCAAATTCGGGGAAGCTAGCCCCCGAACAGCGGCTTGCAAGTTCGACATGAGCAGCGCGGCGGGTAAACCCTTTCCCGCAACGTCGGCGATGCACAAACCTAAGGTGTCGCCTCCGAACGAAAGCACGTCGAAATAATCGCCGCCAACGATGCGGGCCGACTGCCAGGCGCTGGCGAGTTCGTAGCCTGGGAGTTGGGGTATTCTTTTGGGAAGAAAACCCTCTTGAATCGAACGTGCCTCGCCGATTTCTTGCTCGTGCCTGTGCAAGAGGGATGCAACCTCTTGATGGGCTTGGTTCTGCCGCACGGTGCTGCGCGCCAATTCCTTACGCTCGCGTCCAAGCACCACCTGCTTTTGCAGGCTTTGCAGGAGCTTAGCGTTGGTCCACGGCTTCTCGACGAAATCGGTGACACCGTGCTGCATCGCCTCCACCGCGATGCCCACGGTAGCCCAGCCGGTCATGACGATGATCGGCGGCACACCTTCGACCGAAGACAGATGCTCCAAAAGGTCGAGTCCTTCGCGGCCCGAAGTCGTGTCTCGCGCGTAGTTCAGGTCCATTAAAATCAGATCGAACTCCTGTTGCGTGATCACTCTCAACAACTCAGCGGGGGAAGAAACGGATTCAGTGGTATAGCCGTTCGCTTTCAACAGAAGATGCAAAGCGCCTACGACGTCGGGCTGATCATCCGCGATGAGGATTCGGGTCTGCATCGTTTCAAGTTGCCTGGAAACCGCAGTCGCCCCAGCCGCCATGGGTCGCAACCTCCGATACCTTACACCGGCTTACAGTTCGCCGACGAGCGTAATCAGGGCAGGCCAGCTTCCACTGTCGACAATGATGTAAGCCACTCGTTTGATGGAACTTGTCGCGCATAGGTTATTTCCAAAACTGGACCTGCTGCGCACTTGCGGGAATGCGCGTCCCGATTTCGAACGAGACTAGTGTTACGAATTATGGCCGGCGAACACCCGCCGAACGGCAAAAAAATGCTAGTGCGCGACTTTGAGAACAGCAGCGCCTTCAATAGCGTCGCTTTTTAGAGCATTCAAAGCGCGGTTCGCGTCCTGAAGGGGGAACAATTGCGCGCGGGCGTGAATGGGAATTTCCGCCGCGATCCGTAAGAAGTCTTCGCCGTCCTTCCGTGTGTTGTTGGCGACGCTACGTATCACACGCTCCTGGTAGAGCAAGTCATAGCTGAACGAGGGGATTGGGCTCATATGAATGCCGCCGAGAACCAGGGTCCCACCCTTGCGAAGATTGTTGAGCGCGGCCGGAATGATCGCTCCGGCGGGAGCAAAGACGATCGCGGCGTCAAGCTTTTGGGGCGGCTCGGCGAAAGTGTCGCCAGCCCATTTCGCGCCAAGATCGAGGGCGAGACGCTGGTGGCGGGCGTCGCGGGTCATGGCGTACACGTCTACATTCCAATGGAGCGCGACTTGTATCGCGAGGTGCGCGGCAGCGCCGAAACCATAGAATCCGAGCCTCCCGCCTCCTTCTATCCCCGAAAGGCGCAAGCAGCGGAATCCGATGATCCCAGCGCACAGCAGGGGAGCCGCTTGCACGTCGGAAAAACTTTCTGGAATCGCGTAGACGAAATCTTCAGGAGCGACGAGGTACTCCGCGTATCCGCCGTCAACGCTGTATCCGGTGAAGCTGGGGTCGTCGCACAGATTTTCAGCGCCACTGCGGCAGTATTCGCAGGTGCCATCGGTGTGGTGCAGCCAGGCGATTCCGACGCGGCCACCCGACGGGAGTTTTCGCCCGACACCCTTACCTGCCGCTTCGACGATGCCCACGACCTGGTGTCCTGGAATTACGGGCGATTTGCGCGGCGGCAGCTCACCCTCAACGACATGTAGATCCGTGCGGCAGACACCGCAATAGGTGACGCGAACGAGCACTTCCCCGCCGGCGGGCTGCGGTACTGGCACGTCTGTGAAGGAGAGTGGATTTGTCTCCACGGGTGCGGGCGCTTTGAGGATGCAGGCCTTCATGACGTACTGATGTCCTACAGACTCGTTTGGATGCGTGTAAATTGCGATCGGAACCGCCGCTACTTGTTCAGTCGCGAGAGGGCGGATCGCGCCGCGTGGTATCCACACATTCCATGAACTCCAGCCCCGGGCGGCGTCGATGAAGAGCACAAATAGAGGTCGCGCGCGGAAGTCGCGTAGTGCCGCCACGTTGGGCGAAATACAAACTGCCGCACGTCCAGAGCTCCGCCCCCGATGTCGCCTCCGATGAGGTTGGCATCCATTTCTTCAAGCGCAGCGGGAGAGAAAACGCGCCGCGCTAGTACGGTATCTCGAAAACCGGGTGCGAACCGCTCGATTTGACGCTCGAGTCTCTCCAGCATGTCGAGCTTCGATCCGTGCGGGAGATGGCAGTACGCCCAGGCTACATGCTTACCTTCGGGCGCGCGTGTCAGATCGAAAAGGCTCGGCTGCGCCAGCAGAACGAACGGGCGCTCCGCATGCTCTCCACTACGGACTGCGGTCTCGGAAGCGGTTATCTCAGCGGCGCTCCCACCCAGGTGCACAGTGGCAGCGCGGAAGCACTCACGAGCCTTCCACGGTATCGGACTGGAAAGCGCGTAGTCCGCTTTGAAGGTGCCGAGTCCGTAGCGAAACTTCTCGAGTTGACGACGATAGCTTGCCGACAGCTGGTCGGGCGTCATACGCAACAACTGCCTCGGCGTTACATCGCACAACATCACATGGGAGAGAGGAAGATCCTGCAACTTCTCGACACGCGCCGAGGTCGTGATCTTCGCCCCCAGTTTCGTAAGGTGAGTGCACAGCGCGCTGGTAATGGACTGCGCCCCTCCCCGTGGTATCGGCCAACCGACAGCGTGCGCGGCGGCTCCCAGCAATACTCCGAACCCAGCGCTGAGTGGTTCGTCCAGGCTCAGAAACGAATGCGCCGCCAAGCCCGCGAAAAGCGCCTTCGTCCGTTCTTCACGAAACAAAAAACGACTCAGGGCATTCGCGGAAGGCAGAGCGCTCAGACCAAACCGCGCCAGCAACCAAGGGTGGCGAGAGAAAAGATGGACTGGGCGCAATATCTCCTGCGACAGTGCCGGCCAGTTTGCCGCCAACGGCTCCATCAATCGGTGCCAAGACTTGCCGTCTTTTCCGAGAGCGGCATCGTTCGAAGAGAAATCGCGCTCCAGCGTAATTGCGGTGCCATCGTCGAAAGGATGCGCAAGCGTCGACGGCGAATGAATCCACTCCAGCCCGTAACGTGCCAGCGGCAGCGACGAGAAAAATGGCGAGCCTGCGGCCAGGGGATGCACTGCCGACCCGAAATCGTGGAGAAAGCCCGGGAGTGTCAGCTCGAGAGTACGGGCTGCGCCGCCTGGTTGAGGCTCAGCTTCGAACACATCGACCTGCCATCCGGCATCGGCAAGAACGATAGCTGCCGCGAGTCCATTGGGCCCTGCGCCGATCACAGTGGCTCGTCTCATCTCGAGCCTTGCTTTCGCCGGAGGATAGAACGGGTCCCTGAAGACCACACTTCGCTATCTTCGTCGAGCCGAAGGATAATCATGCGTACAATCACGCGTTGAGTCGCCGGTTCGGTCGCGCGGTTCATTCTCGCGGCGTTCCTGCCGTCGGCCATTCGACGACCGTAAGCTTCCCGTCGGCCTCGCGCTGTAAGGTCGGAGCGTAAAGCCCGAGTAACTTCCGCCTCCACCAAATACCCTGGGTGCGCTTTTCTTGTGGCGTGCTGAACCAATACTGCCAAAGCATCGCGCGAATTTGGTGCGGCGGCTGCTGCGGGAAGGGATTCCCGGCGAAGAGCGCAATAACATCGGCGCTTCCCCTCAGCAGGCGCTCTTCCGTACGCGGCACGATGGGATTCGAGCGCCAATCGCCAAGCGACGCAAACCACAAATTCCAATCGAATCGCGGCTGATAGGGAGCATAGATACCGGGTGCCTTGCGCGGATCCTGCGGCTTGTAGCGAAAGGGATACGCGATCCATGTTTGGCCGTCCATCGAGCCTTGAAACTCGATCTCGTAGCGGCCGCGCGTCATGGTCGCGAACAGCCCGTACCGGTCTGCAATTCGAAACGGCTCCAGAGCGACTACCGGCGCACTCGGCAATGGTGCGCCTGGCCAAAGCATCCACACCAACAGTGTCGTGCTGACGTAAAAAATCCAAGCAAACATCACGCCAGTGAGAGCGAGTTGAAGCGATGACAAATGAAAGCGCAGCGTTTCGGGCCAGGGTCGTGCGCCGCCTTCGTTATCCATACCAGGAGCTTGCATCCCGCGTCCGTGCGATGCATCGGGTGTACTTGTTGGAGGCGTGCCATTCGGTCGCAGTAGTGACGGAGAATCAAATTTGTTCGGCTCAGCCTCGATAGCTATAGGCACAGCCGCCGCCAAGGGAAACCGCTCTCGCCATCCTCTTGGTACGAACCGAGCCAAAAAGTGATCGTCCAACAACAAGAAACCCAACGCCAGAACCAGATAGTTCAGAAACGTGTAGTTCGCCGTCAGGATGATTCCGATTTGCCAGGGAGTCACAATGAAAAAGCACACGATCCGCCACCGGCGCGGCAAAAACGACATCCACACCAGTACCAATTCCAGCGCCAGTGTTCCAAACGCGGTCGCGGCATGAAACCAGTGCGGAAAATGCTGCACATACCAACCGATCCACGTCGGCAACGGACCATTCTGGTAATACTCGTCCATGGCGGTGAAGTGCCGCCATTCCGGATCGCCGCTGGCAATTTTCGCCACACCCGATTCGAAGTAAATCCGGAACCACTCCCACAGGAGCAAGAATACGCTGGCGCGGACCGGCGGATTCATCGCGCCCAGGCCCGGAAGGAATTCCGGCGGCGAGAGAAACAGTGCGATGAATCCCGCCTCCAACAACATCCCATCCGATTGATATCCGGAAAACTCGCCCGCAGCGCTAACGAACGAAAGGAAACACAGAAAGCAGATAAATAACCCCCCGCGTGGCCATACGTTTAAAAAGACCAATACCGACGCAACGAGCCCGATCCAGCAAACCGCCATCAACATCGGTGAATTGCTCGACACCCAAAAAACGGTAGGCGCGTACCAAAACCGCCCGCGCCCGGCCGATTCCGCCACCGCTCGCAAGTACTCACCTGCGGGCAAGATTCCGGCTGGCCCAATCAGCCCACGAATCTGAAAAATAAGGGAATAAAATGCCGAAAAATAGATCAGCCCAAGCGCCCGCAAAAATATCCATCGCGAAATCAGCCGCCCAGAATCCCCGCACGCTGGATGCAGCAACCACTGAATCACTGAAGCTGGTTTCCAGTCCTTCATCGTCGCCACTATACCCCAGCCCTAGCGGCTCAGTTGGTGTCGCGTCGTCCATGCTCAACGCCCGCGCGTTATTTTTATTCCGGCTGAATCTATACCGTGAGACCATACGGGCCCGGAGAAATTGCATGTCCTACCTACCCATCGAGGACTACGGCATCATCGGCAACATGCGCACCATCGCGCTGGTCGGTATGAATGGTTCTATCGATTGGCATTGCTCCCCCAATTTCGACTCCCCCAGCGTCTTCGGCGCGATCCTCGACGACAGCAAGGGAGGCCGCTTCCAGATCGCGCCCGTCGCCGACACGATACGTCACAAGCAGTTTTACTGGCCCTCCACGAACATTCTGGTGACGCGCTTCTCCCACGAAGACGGCATCGTCGAGATCGAAGACTTCATGCCCTTAGGTTTCAATCCGGACTCTGTCGCCTATCATCAGATACATCGACGCGTGCGAGGCGTACGCGGCTCCGTCCGTGTCTCCGTAGCGTGCCGCCCCTCCTTCAACTACGGCCGCCAACAACACGAACTGCGGCTATTCGATGGTGGCGCGAGTTTCGATACCAACGATTCCCACTTTAGTCTTGCAACTGATGTGCCCCTGCAAAGGGACGACCACGGCGGCGTGACTTCCGAATTCATCCTCGAAGAAGGTCAATCCAAAACCTTCATCTTCCAAAACAACGGCAAATCCGCGCCCGCCGCCACACCAGCCTCTGAGCGTGAAGCCAAAGAACCCTTCGAGCGCACGGTAAAATTTTGGCAGGACTGGCTCGCTCGCTGTACCTATCGCGGTCGTTGGCGTGAGCGCGTCGAGCGCTCCGCCCTCGTCCTAAAGCTCCTAACCTTCGAGCCCACCGGCGCGATCGTCGCCGCGCCGACCACCAGCCTCCCTGAGGTCATTGGCGGGTCACGCAACTGGGACTACCGCTTCTCATGGATCCGCGACGCCGCATTTACGGTATACGCTTTCGTTCGCCTAGGGTTCTTCCAGGAAGCGGCCGGCTTTATAAGTTGGTTGCAGCACTACGCCGCCAAGCATCCTCGCACCGGCGTGCCGCTCCCAACCGTTTTCACAATTTACGGCGAGCATCTCCCGCCCGAAGAAACTCTCGCCCACTGGGGGGGCTACATGGGCTCCGCACCGGTCCGCATCGGCAACGCAGCCTCGGAGCAATACCAGGCCGACATCTACGGCGAGTTGATGGATTCTCTCTACCTCTCCAACAAATACGTTGGCCCGATCGCCTACGATTTCTGGGTCCACATCCGTCATCGTCTCGATTGGATTTGCGACAACTGGCAACTTCCTGACGAAGGCATCTGGGAGGTGCGTAGCGGCAAACAACATTTTGTCTATTCTAAATTAATGAATTGGGTCGCACTCGATCGTGGTATCCGCCTCGCCGACAAGCGCTCCTTCCCTGGCGACCGGCATCGTTGGATGCGCGAACGCGACGCCATCTATGAAGAAGTAATGACAAAAGGATGGAACGAAAACCGCCAAGCCTTCACGCAATATTACGGCAGCGAAGATCTCGACGCCTCCGTTCTCATCATGCCGCTGGTCTTCTTCATGGCGCCCACGGACCCCCGCATGATCTCAACTCTCAAAGCGATTCTCGAGGAGCCGAAAAATGGCGGGCTCGTCAGCGATGGCCTCGTCTATCGTTATCCTCCGCAACCACGCGTAGACGGCCTCCCCGGTGAAGAAGGCACTTTCAACATGTGCACCTTCTGGCTGGTTGAAGCTCTCACCCGCGCCGGCACAACAAATCCCAAGTGGCTCGACGAAGCCCGCCTCCTCTTCGAACGTATGCTCGGCTACGCCAACCACCTGGGCCTCTACGCCGAGCAAACGAGCGCTCAAGGCCAGGCCCTCGGCAATTTCCCGCAAGCCTTCACACACCTGGCGCTGATAAGCGCCGCCTTCAACCTTGATCGCACCCTGGGCTCGAAGTAGCTCCCGCACTGTTGCCGGTGCGGGATGTCGCCGCGCTTAAAACTTCAGCCAATAGGAACTACCGAATCTATGTATCGAAAGTAAATCCTTTGGTATCTAAGAAAGAGCGTAAAAAGCAGAACGCGAAACGCCAAACGCTTAGCACTAGACGAATCCCAGCCCGTGCTCGCATGAGGGCGTGATGAAATTCAGGAAAATTGAACCACAAACTTTCGAATGCACGACCTCCGCAGCCCGCCCCTTCGGCTGCATGGAGCTTTGGGCCGGCAATGAAAAAGCCCACCGTTCGATCGAACTGGCGGGCCTGGAAGCCGACGTCATTGCAGTCCCCTCAGGCTCCGACAGCGGAGGTGACCTCTCCGCCGTCTTCTCCTGCACCGACGACATCGCTCGCGTAGTTCTGGCCGACTGCGTAGGCCACGGTTACAACGCCAGCGGCGTAGCTCGCCACATCCACCACCTCCTTCACAAATTTCAAGACATCCGGGACACAGCAGGACTGCTAGCCGCGCTAAACGACGAATTCACGCTGAATGCAGTAGACTCCGACGGCCCACTGCGCATGACCACGGTAGTCACCGGCACCTATGACGGCCGCACCGGCGAGTTCAATTTCGCCTACGCCGCCCACCCCCGCATGCTTCTCTGGCGCGCCCACGAAGCAAAATTCCACCAGATCGGCGACGGCATGGAAAATCTTCCGCTGGGCTACATCACCGGAGAGCAATACACCGAGCAGAGCATTCGCCTTGATCCCGGCGACATGATCCTCGCTTTTTCCGATGGTGCCACCGAGGTGAAATCCCCGAGCGGCGATCAACTCACCGCAAACGGCTTCCTGGATTTCGCCCACGCCACGCTCGACAAGCTACCGCAACCTGTCGTCCTACCGCACTTCTCAAAATCCCTGCTCGAAGGCATTCACAACTATCGAGGCCACCACGAACTCGACGACGACATCACCCTGCTAACTCTCCGCCGCCTCTTGTAGGGGCGGGGCTCGCTCCGCCCGGCGTCAACACGACCACAGACCGCGATTATCTCTTCTCCGCGACATCTCAGCGCCGTCTGCGTCTCTTCACCCTGAGCGTCGAAGGGCTCGTTATCTTCTTTTCGCCCCGGATTATTGACCCGCAGCAGGTGCAACCGGATGCCCCGCAAAATACTGCTCCAACCCTGCCTTAATCTGCCCCACAATCCCCTGAACATTCCGGTCCAACGCTGCAACCACCGCGCTTACATCCTTCCCGCCTGCCGGTTCGTCGTGCGAATAATAATGCGACCACACGGTCGCCCCGCTCTTCAGGTCCCGCAATTCGTATTCCACCGCCACGCGCGCCACCAGCGGATTCGTCGACACTTCCTTAAAATCGTACAGTTGCCCCTGCAAAATAAAATCCCCTCGCGCATTGCTGCGAAGCGTATTCACAGTTCGGAATCGCCCCGATGCCCGCAGTTCACGAAACAAAATTTGCTGCATCATTTCCGTCGGTGGTTCAGCCCAACGTTGAGACTCATACATGCCCATGTTTTCCCCGGGCGTGCTATATATGATGTGGTCTTCGCGATACAGATGCGATCCGCTCAGCGGTCCCAACAAAAGCGTGATCGGAAGAGGGCTAGGGTCGGTCGCCGGCGTCAAATCCCCGGGCACCGTCAGTTGGTAGTATTTGATGGGCCGTGCCGCGCCGCAACCGCCCGACAGTAACGCGGTAAGCGCAAATGTCAAAGCTACGAATGGGGACTTTGTCATTGCTGCTCACCCGGTCTGTGTTCTCGAGGGTTAACCGCGCGAATTAAAGAGTACGGCCGGGCCTTGATCGTGGCCGAAAATTCCCGCAAATTCTCGCTGATCTGCCGAAGGTTATCCAGGAGTTCGTCGATATTTTCAGAGTTGACGTTCAGCGTCTGGTCCAGCCGTTCCGTAAGGCTAGTCGTGTTCCCCAGCGTTCGCCGAAGCTCCAACACCGCTTTGTGAACATCCTCGCGGTTCTCTCCGATCGTCCCGTCGATGTGATCGAGCGTCTTGTTCGCCTCCGCCGTCGTGTTCCGGAAGTCCTCAAGCAGCGGCTGCAACTTCTCGGTCACCGTGTTCAGGTTCTTTAAAGTGGATTTGATCTGTGGGCGGTTCTCTTCGATCAGTCCCCGCGTATTTGCCAGGGTGGCAGCCAGGTTCGCCCGGTTCTGCGCGCTCAATAAATCGTTCACGCGGTCGACCGTCGCCTTCAGTTCCGTCGCCCGGTCATTCAGTGTGTGCAACAGTTGCTGAACATCCGGCGCAAGGTCGTTGATGCTCTTTGTCAACGCATTGAAATCCAGGTAGTTCTCCGACGGCAACACCGACCCGTCTTTGGCGAGACTTGCTTGAGCGCTGCCCGGCACAATCTCCAGGTGATTCTCGCCGAGTGGACTCAGACTCATGATCTTCGTCTTGCTGTCCGTCTTGACCGGCACGTCCGACTGCACGCTAAAGGTAACCTCGATACGCGCCGGATTCTGTGGGTCGATTTTGAGCTTTTCCACTCGCCCGGTCTTCATTCCGCCCGAGTACCGGACCGTCGCGCCAGGCTCCAGCCCGCCCGCGAATCCAAAATATGAATGGAACGTCTTCACAGAACGCCCGAACGCCCCGCTGATCATGAACACCGTGCCGATCAACACACAAACGGCCACGATCACAAACATTCCCACCAGCGCCTGCTCGCTCTTTGCATTCATCAGGTTCCCCTTTTCCCCCCGGGCACGCCAACAGACCGCCGGTCCTCCGTTAGCATCTGCAAATAATCCAGCTCGCGAGCCACTTCTGGCTCGGCGACGCGATCCAGAAACTGCCGCACGCGCGGCTGCTTGCTCGCCCGCATCTCCTCTTTCGTCCCAATCGCCACAACGTTGCCTTTGTCAATCAACACCATGCGGTCCGCAATCAGAAAGGCGCTCGCCAACTCATGCGTCACCACGATGATGGTCATCCGAAATGCCTTCTTCAGTTCCAGAATCAACTGATCGATTCCCGCCGCAATGATCGGATCCAACCCCGCGGACGGCTCGTCAAAAAACAAAATCTCAGGATCCATCGCCAGCGCCCGCGCCACCGCCGCCCGCTTCATCATTCCTCCGCTGAGCTGCGAAGGCATGTAATACTCAAAACCCGCTAAACCCACCTGCTCCAATTTCAACCGCAACATAATCTCAATGGTCGAATCTTCCAACTTGGTATGCTCACGCAACGGCAGAGCCACGTTCTCCCCGACCGTCATCGACCCAAACAGCGCGCTCCCTTGGAAGGACATCCCAATCCGCTTGCGGATCTCATCCATCTCGTCGTTTGAAAGCTTCGCGATGTCTTTGCCTTTAATCCAGATTTCTCCCGAGCTGGGCTTCTCCAATCCGACCAAGGTCCGCAAAAGCGTGCTCTTGCCCGACCCCGATCCACCCAAAATGACCAGCGTCTCCTCACGCATCACATCAAAAGTGATCCCATGCAAAATCTCCCGGTCCCCGTAGCTAACGCGCAAATCCCGCAGCGAAAGCATCGGCTCCGAATCAATGAACTCCATGCTTTCCGCATCCATCAACAAATCCCTTTTCTCTTCTCTTCCTTCTTGATTTCACTACTTCTTTACTTCTTCTCGCTTCATCCCCCGATAAAGAAAAACAACAACGTAAAAATCAAATCCACCACCACCACCATAAATATCGACATGACCACCGCCCGCGTAGTCGATCTCCCCACCTGCTCCGCGCCCGCTCCCGTATTCAAACCCTCCAAACACCCCACCGCCGTAATCGTAATCCCAAACATCACGCTCTTGATCAACCCAGTCACGATATCGCGCAAAAACAGCGCCTCAACCGAAGTTCGTATATACCGCCCCCAGGTAAAATCCGCCTGCGCCACACCAAACGAGGCTCCCCCCAGAATTCCCATCGAATTTGCCCAAATCGTAAGACAAGGCAGCATGACGATCATCGCCAGAAATTTTGGCGTCACCAAAAACTGAATCGGACTAATCGCCATCGTCTCGAGCGCGTCAATCTCCTCAGTCACCTTCATGGTCCCAATTTCCGCTGCAAACGCCGACCCCGACCGCCCAATCACCACGATCGCCGTAATCAGAGGCCCCAATTCCCGCGTCATCGAAATCGCCACTGCGGTAGCCACCAAATCCATAGCCCCGAACTTTTTAAGCTCGTAAGCGGCCTGCAGCGCCAGAATCAACCCAATGAAAAACGTAATCAGGGAAAGAATCGGCAAAGCCCGGACGCCTACTTCCAAAGCCTGCGAAACCGCGCGTTGCAAGCGCAAAGGCTTCCCGCGGAACGGCGCCACAAACGTGAAGTAAGCCGCCCGACCGGCCAGCGATGTCAGCGATCCTATGTAGGCGAGCCCATTGGTAACGCCCCCGCCAATTTGCGAAACCAGTTCCATCCTCACCCAAGTAGCACAGGCACTCCTGTTTACCCTGAGCCTCGAAGGGCCTGTGTCCCGTCAACCCAGGCCACCACCTAATCCGACAAACGCAATACCAACCAGGCGCAGTACGTTTGCCGTGGCCGCCTGCTAGGCTTGCCCAAGCATCGTCGTCATCCCGCCAAAGCCTGCTCCTCCGTGTCATGCACCTCAAAAATCTTCAACAACCTCGACAACTGCAACACTTCCCGCGCCGCCGGGCTCAATCCAAACAAAACGAATCGCGTCCCGGCGTCCCGCGAAGCCTTCAAACCTTCCACGAGAGACGCCACTCCCGAGCTATCGATGTACCGCACTTTGACCAAATTCATCACCACCCGCGGCGTCTTGGTTTCCCTGATCTCCTTCAGCAAGGCCTTGCGAATCTCCGGTGAATTCGCCAGGTCAATATCCCCAGTCACATCGAAGATCGTCGTCGTATCGATTCTCCGCGCCGAAATTTGCAAGTTCTTGTCTCCTCTTCCCAAGGTCAACCCTGTTTCTCAGCCTGCAAATATTTAATCAACCGCAACAGATTCACGTCCCGCTCGCGCTTGAATTCCACGACGTCCATGCTTTGCCGGATAAAATGAAGCCCCAACCCTCCGGGCTTAATCTCATCCAGTTTTCGCCCCTGCATTTTCGCCGGGTCCACTGCGGGCCCGTGGTCGCTCAATACAACTTCAAATCCGTCTCCCGTGCCGTTCCGTCTCGGCGCCCGTTGACACAGTACCTCGATCGGGCGGTCCAGCTGACCCGCGTAACTATGCCTCATGATGTTGGTAAGCGCTTCATCGACCGCGCGGGTCACGGACCTGCAATCGGGTTCGGAAAATCCGAACGCCTCGGTCAATCGCTCCATCGCGGCCCGCACGACGCACAGCATACCCGGATCGCTGTGCAGTTCCACTTTCAACAATAAATCTCGGCTCATGCGCCGGTCCGTCCCTCAAGCCCCCGCGGTAGGCGAAAAGTTGTCGTGCGCGATCTGCGCCGTCTTTTTGGCAAAGTCATACGTCGCACGCAAATTCCCCCCAAAGAATCGCACATTCCCTTTGACGTCGCTTTCCAGCAACGATTTGCCGTCTTTGTCGCTGAACACGCAGTGAACGGTGATGGACGTTGCGCCCGCGACAGTCGTCACCTGCCGCAACCTCTCACTTCCCTCCTTAAATCCACTTACCGTGCTGTGCAGCACCACCAGATCCACGGCATTCTCAGCGTTCCGATCGCCCTCGCGGTATACCCGAGTAAAACCGCCCTTCTTCTGCAGTTGCTGAATCAAATCTTCATACAGCGCCACCTGGAATTCGGCCGGCAGCTTGATCTCGTCGGACTGAATCATCTGCACCTTGATCGCCGCAGCCTTGATTTTTGCGGGTTTCTGTTGCTCGGCGCGCAAGAACGTTCCGGCGGCCAAAATCGTCAATCCCACCACACCCGCTGTCCCCCATCGATGAACGGTCCTCATTGCTTTTCCTCCTTCGCAGCCGGGGCGGAGTTTGCCGCCTGTTCGGGTGCAACGCTAGTGTGCGCCCCTTGCGCTAACAGATCCTTCTTGAACTCTTCCGCCTTGCCGGCAGGCATCGTAAAAATCGCGCCGTGTAGCGCTCCGTCCGCGTCGCGGTATTTCACCGTGAGCGTGTCCAACTTGGTGCGGAACAAACTCAGGAATCGTCCTGATCCATAGGGCGCAGCCAACAAACCTACTGACCCCAACGTTCCATGAACCACTCGCTGGCTGTCCGCGCCAGTAACCACGTCTTCCATCGACGCTGCGGCCAAATCCACTTTTATCTTTCCGTGGCTAAATTGCAGATTCCCACCTTCCACCGCGAGCTTCCCACCGGTATTGTTTTTCATGCCCGCCAACCCGGTGACCTGCTGCACCTTCACTGATTCGCCAGCCTTCTGCGCCAAGCTTGGCGGAACTAATGCGACAAACGCCGCCAGCGACACAATCGTTAAGACTTTTTTCATTCCGGCCACCGTTTAAACCTTTCTCGCTTCCGGGTCCACACTGTCCGCGTCGTACAGCGCGCATTGTTTATTTTTTGCTCGCTGGCAGTCCTTACTCCGCAATCGTAGGTCCCCGCAATTCTGGGATTTCGAGCTCTGCGGTCCGCAGTGCGGATGAAATGTGCACGGGAGCATAATCTATAGAAACGAAAAAAGATACGACCAGCACAAAAATCGAACCACAGCCTCACCCGCATGCCCAAATGTGGCGCAACGCGGCAGCGCCCCAACGTGGCTACCAAATCCCCGTCACATTTCCTCGTGTCGCCGAATCGAAGTCCTTCGGAATCGCACTCGTCCCCTTCGAAGCTGCCTGGCAGTAACTTGTCTGTATCCGGGCGCTCCCCAAACGCATCTGACCTGTGCCTTCTGGCAGAATGCTAAACTTGTGTCGATGCGACTCCTATTTCTCAATCTCAGCGCCGAATCCTTGCTCGAGGCCAACAATGCCTTGGCCGGACAAGGCTACGACATCGCCACCGAAATAGGCCTGACCGTTGATCAAGTCCTGGCGCTTTCTCCCGAGGTGTTGATCACCGAGGCCTCTCCGACCGACCTGGCATGCTGCGGCCTGATCACCCAGCTCAAATCCCGACCCGACCTGAAGACGCTGAAGATCATCATGATCGTCCCGGGCGGTGCGCTGGAACGCGCCCGCGCCCTCGATCTCGGCGCCGACGACGCGGTTTCCCTTCCCTTCGACAGCGCCGAATTCGCCGCGCGCGTCCGTACCCAGTTTCGCGAACGGCAGCCCGAAGAAGACCTGAAGAAAATGCTGCAGTACGCAACCCAGCGCGAGCAGCTCACCGACCTCGCCGTGGAGTCCCTCAACGACGCCGCCGTAGTCACCAAACGCCGGCGGTGGCTGCTTCCAGCAATCTTCGGTGTCAGCGTAGCCGCCGTGCTCGCATCGCTGTCCATGCTGGTCTCCAATCATCGCAGCCGCAAAGACACGCTCCAGCTCAAAGCCGAAATCGCCCGCCTCAACTACGGTCTGGGACAGCAACAGAGCGGTCTGTTCGAGCGCATGCAACAGGCACGCAATTCGTTTGAAGCGCAATCCCGCTCCGATTCCGCCGCGCGGGATTCCCTGAAGGCGCAATCTGCAGACTTACGCAAAAAGATGGCGGTCGCCGGCGGCTCGGACTCCGATGCGCTGAAGCAACAGCTGACGGAAACGCAAAACCGTCTGAAACTTCTGGAAAATGAAGGAAAAGTTGCGGAGACGGTCGTGCACAGCTACGGACCAAGCGTCTGCTTGCTGCACGTAGTAGTGGAATTTTTGGACAAGCAATCCGGCAAGCCCATCCAGATCGCCGTAGACGCCCTCGGTAAACCACAAGTCGACGACCAAGGCATGGTGCAACTCGATTCCGGCGGCACCGGGCCGCATCTACAAATCGACGTTTTCGGCACAGGCTTCCTTGTTCGCCGCGACGGGCGCATCGTCACCAATCACCACGTAGCCGAACCCTGGTGGAACAACGACGAGTTGAAGGAACTCCTCGATCGTGGCGCAGCAGCCTACGTGCTTTCCTACAAAGCCTACTTCCCAGGAAGCGCCGACGGCATCGCCGCGAAACTCGACCGCATCTCCTCAAACGCGGACGTCGCGACACTGAAACTCGACGGCCCGGTACCAACCCGCGCGACCCTTCTGGAGTTGGACGACCGCCGCGAAGCCACAGTCACGGGAGATCCCGTGGTGCTGATCGGCTATCCGACGGGCATCGAAGGAATTCTGGCGCGCGCCGGCTCCGACGTTGCCAATAAAATTACCGACACCCAGAACGTAACCCGCATCGTGTCCCAGCTCGCCTCGCAGCAGTTGATCCGGCCAACCACGACGCAAGGCCACATCGGCGACATCCTCCAAGACAAAATCGTCTACGATGCGGCGACCACTTCGGGCGGCTCCGGTGGTCCGCTATTCAACCGCAGCGGCAAGGTGATTGGCGTAAACTTCGCTATCCTAAAGGGTTTCGGCGGTTCCAATCTCGCGGTCCCGGTCCGCTACGCCAACGAACTCCTGAAGTAACCCTGGGCAACGACCATTTCAGCCACAGCAAGCTTGCATGGCAGCGCCGGCATCCTGCCGGCTCTCATCAGCCCGACTACCCCGACGCCCTGACCTCGTACGGTTGGCGATTACTTCAGACGGGCGCCAACTTCTACATCTTCGGCGAACCCGGCTAGAACTGGGCGGCCTTCGGGACCTATTGAGGCGGCTACGATCATGCCGTTGGACTCGACGCCGCGAAGTTTACGAGGGGCCAGATTTACCACCACTACCACTTTGCGGCCGATCAGGGATTCGGGTTCGTAGTATTGGGCTATACCTGCGCAGATTTGGCGGACTTCGGTGCCGATATCTACAGTGAGTTTGAGAAGCTTGTCGGCGCCTACGATGCGCTCGGCGGTTTTCACTTGGCCCACGCGCATTTCTACTTTGGCGAAGTCTTCGATTGCGATTTTGTCGACGCCAGCGGCAGCGGCGGCCGGCGCTGCGCCTGTTGCCACTGGACTAGCTGCGGACGTCGTGGCAGCTGTTGGCGCTGGTTGTTTCTGCGCTTCTTGCTCCATAGATTCCATCCTCTCTATCGCTTCTGCTTTGTCGATGCGTGGGAACAGCGCTTGCGACTTTCCTAAACTTGTGCCGGCTTTCAGCTGGCCCCAGCTTAGGCCTTCGAGTTCGAAGTGGCCTAGCTGGCCCGATTGACCGAGTAGGATCCAAACCTTCGCGGTGCTTTCGGGAAGAACCGGAAAGGCCAGAGCCGTGACGATGCGCAGCACTTCAGCGGTGGTCCACAGGATTGTGGCTCGGCGCTGTTGATCGGCTTCGGAGTCGCTGAGCGCCCAGGGTTGTTCGGTGGTCACGTATTTGTCCGTCGCTGCGATCACTGCCCAGATTTTTTCGAGGGCTTTCGAGAAGCCGAGGTTGTTGTACTGCTCCAGCACTTCGCCGATGGCTTCTTGCGATTGCTTTGCCAGAGCTGTGTCTTGAGTCTGCAGTGCACCCGGCTTGGGAATTTTGCCCGCGCAATTTTTCTCAATCATGGCGGCGGTGCGGCTGGCCAGGTTGCCCAAGCCGTTGGCGAGATCGCTGTTGTAACGCTGGACTAGGGCGTCGTAGCTGAAATTTCCGTCCTGGCCGAAAACGGTTTCACGCAACAGGTAATAACGCAGCGCGTCCAGGCCCAAAACGTGAACGATCGGTCGCGGCTTGACCACATTGCCAAGCGACTTGCTCATCTTGGCGCTGTCCATCAGCAGCCAGCCGTGCGCCCAGATCTGTTTCGGAACCGGCAGGCCTGCAGCCATCAGAAAAGCAGGCCAATAGACGGCGTGGAAACGGATGATCTCTTTGCCGACTAAATGCAGATCGGCCGGCCAGAAGCCGCGGCGCTCGTACTCTGGGCCGCCTACGGCGCTGAGGTAGGCAGTCAAGGCGTCGAACCAGACGTAGAAGACGTGGGGCTCTTCGCCGGGGACTGGAATGCCCCAGCGGATCGACGTGCGCGTGATGCTCAAATCTCTCAGGCCGCCTTCTACAAAGGCTAGCACTTCGTTGCGGCGGGCTTCCGGTTGGATGAAATTCGGATTCTTCTTGTAGAAATCGAGTAGGACATTTTGGAATGCGGACAGCTTGAAGAAATAGTTGGCTTCGGTGACGGTTTCGGTAGGGCGGCCGCAGTCGGGGCACGGTTCGCCGGGCTTCACGTCTACATAGGAGTTGTCGTAGATGCAGTATTGTCCAGTGTAGTGGCCGGGGTAGATGTAGCCGTTTTCGCGGCAGAGTTTGAACAGCCACTGGACCGTGCGGGCGTGGCGGACTTCGGTGGTGCGGATGAATTCGTCGCCTTGGATGCCGAGTTCGTCCCAGAGGGATTTCCATTCGGCGGCCACTTTTGCTACGAATTCGGATTCGGGGACGCCGGCTTTTTTTGCGGAGCGCTCCACGTTGACACCGTGTTCGTCGGTGCCCGTGGTGAGGATCACTTCGTAGCCGAGCATGCGCTTGTAGCGGCGGATGGTGTCGCACACGATCGTGGAGTAGGTGTGGCCGATGTGGGGGAGGCCGTTGGTGTAGTAGATCGGCGTGGTCAAGTAGTATTTTGGTTTGGTTGGCGCCATTTTATTTTTCGAGTTTCAAAATCAACAGCGAAGAGTTTTGAAGCAAGCGCGTTGCACGTGCCTTGCCCCTACGAACCTCCCTGGTAGCGGCGGAGGGCTTCGTTGATTACTTGTTGTAACGGCACATTTTTTTCTACGGCTAGTTTGCGACAGTCATCGAATTCTGGGGAAACGTGCAGGATGCGGCCGTTCACTCGCGAGAGCTTGATGCGGACGTCGCCGAAGGTTGTGCTCACGCTGACGTGTTCGCGGGGGAGGATGCGGCGTTGGGCGCTCGTGGTGCGGACGCCGAACGTCGTGGTTTCCGCGAAGATCAATGACGTGAGCGCATTCCCGTCTTGCGGTTTGCAGAGGACCGTCAGCAGCGTGCCGGGGCGGTTCTTTTTCATTTGGACTGGCGTGGTGTAGACATCGAGTGCACCCGCGGCCAGTGCTCTCTCGAGAAAATAGCCGTAGATCTGCGGATTCATATCATCGAGGTTGGCTTCGATCACGGAGATTTCTTCATCGTAACCAGGGACCGCTTTTTCGGCGGACTCGCCAATCATGATGCGGAGAACATTGGGTTGGCCCTTGAGGTCGGCCGTGCCCGCGCCGTAACCGATAGCGGAAACAGTCATCGGTGGTTGCGGCCCAAAGGTGTCACACAGCGTGGCCACAATTGCCGCACCAGTGGGCGTGACAAGCTCGCGCTGGACGCCGTTGGAATAGGTCGGCTTGCCTTGTAACAAGTCCGCGGTAGCTGGCGTAGGAACGGGCAGAACGCCGTGGGCCATTTTAGCGGTGCCACTGCCCACGTTCAGCGGAGAGCAGGCAAATTTGTCGATGCCGAGAGTGTGAAACCCGATGCAAGCTCCAACGATGTCGACGATCGCGTCGACGGCGCCGACTTCGTGAAAATGGATCTTTTCCAGCGGTACGTCGTGAACGCGGGCTTCGGCCTCGCCTAGCTTCTGGAAGACAGCGCTAGCGCGATCACGGACCTGCGGAGCCAGATCGGAGCGCTTGAGAATTTCAAAGATGTCGTTCAGTGATCGATGCGCGCGCTGATCTTCCGTTTTGACTTTGGCGTAGGTCGCAGCCATGCCGTTCTTCCAGACTTTTTCGGCAGAGAGATCCCATCCCGGCACCTGAAGCGCCTCGAGCTCGCTCCGCAAACGCGCGACATCGCAGCCGGCGTCGATGAGCGCGCCGAGCGTCATGTCTCCGCTGATGCCTGAGAAACAATCGAAATATGCGAGATTCATGGGAAGCCGCCCGCGGTGCGCAGGATGTTTACCTGGAAGAATCTCTGCGCCGGGGTGCAGATTGATACTATCGGCGGGTGGGAACAGTGTCAAACAAGGCAGCGTGCCGACTGTACGCGGGGTGGGTAGCGGTTGTACGCTAGCCGTGCCGAGACAACCCTGGATTTTGGATCAGAGCCGCTCGGACAATCACATCAGGACTGGATGGTCTTCCTTGACGGAAACTTTGTCGACTTCAGAAGTTAAAGAGATCACAAAAAAAAACACCTATGGCACGTGGCGCCGGCAAAAGGGCTGGAATCCACTCCACCTGGTCGATGCGGAAGGTTGCTACTTCACGGATGCGGACGGGAGAAAGTATCTCGATTTCTCCGCGCAATTGATGTGCGTCACGTTGGGTCACAAGAACAAGGCGGTGATCCAGGCGATCCAGGACCAGGCGCGTGACTTGGCTTATGTCGGGCCGGCCTGGGCGACGACCATTCGTGCGGAATTGAGCAAGCGCCTTCTGGAAGTGCTCCCGCGCGGCTTGGACAAATTCTTTTTCACCACGTCGGGGACCGAGGCGAATGAAGCGGCTTTCAAGATCGCGCGCATGGTGACCGGTAAGACGAAGATTATTTCTCGCTACCGTTCGTACCACGGTTCGACGATGGGTTCGATCGCCGCCACAGGCGATCCCAGGCGTTGGGCCATGGAGCCAGCCGGCAAGATACCAGGCGTGATCTTCGCGCCGGAAGTGAACTGCTACAAATGCCCGCTGTTGCACGAGTATCCCGGTTGCGGTATCGCGTGCGTGGAATACATCGAGCATATGATCGCCAATGAAAGCGACGTGGCGGCGGTGATTATCGAACCGGTGGTGGGCACGAATGGCGTCTTGATTCCACCGAAGGAGTACATGCCGCGCCTGCGGGAGATTTGCAATCAAAACGAAGTCCTTTTGATTGTGGATGAAGTGATGACCGGATGGTGCCGTACCGGAAAGTGGTTTGCGGTGGATCACTGGGGCGTCGTCCCGGATATTCTGACGACGGCCAAAGGAATCACGAACGCGGCGATTCCGCTGGGCCTCTGCGCGACTACCCAAAAGATCGCGAGTTATTTCGATGATCATTTCTTTTCGCACGGCCACACCTACGAGGCTCACCCACTGACGCTAGCGCCCGCCGTCGCCTCAATCGACGAAATGAAGCGGCTGAATCTGACGGCGCGAGCGGTGCAAATGGGCGCCTACATCGCACCCAAGCTAAACGAATTGAAGCAACGGCATCCATCGATCGGCGACGTTCGCGGGATCGGAATGTTCTGGGGCGTGGAACTGGTTCGGAACCGCAAGACCAAGGCGCCGTTCAATACCATGAAGGACAAGGTCGCGGGCACCCCGTTGCTTGTAGACAAGGTCGCTGCGCGTATGATGAGCAACGGCGTCTACCTGCAGGCCTGGGTGAGTCATTTTGTGATTGCGCCGCCGCTCATTGTGACCGAAAAAGAGATCGACGAGGGTTTGGCTGCGTTTGACGAAGCGCTGAGCATCGCGGATCAGGAAGTCGCGGCGTAACCTCGTAACCCAGTTAGGCGCGACTCCGCGAAGTAAGCGCCACACGGACAAAACGAGAAGGGCTTATTGATTCACTCCGCTGGCTAGAATCCCGCCATCGACCACCAGCAAGTGACCGGTGACGAAACTAGCGGCGTCTGAAGACAAAAATACGGCTGCACCTACAAGTTCTTCCAGTTTTCCAAAGCGGCGCATCGGAGTACGCATCAGGAATTCCTGGCCACGCGCCGTGCCATCGAGCAGCGCTGCGTTCAAATCCGTTCGAAGCACACCCGGCACAATGGCGTTGACGCACACATCATAGCGAGCCCACTCGATCGCCAGCGATTTCGTCAGCGAAGCCACTCCCGCTTTGCTTGCCGCGTACGCGGCAACTTCGTACAAGGCCACGAACGAAGATAGCGAAGCTATGTTGATGATGCGGCCACGCTTGCGCTCGATCATGTGACGCCCAAAAACCTGACACGCGCGAAGCGTACCATTCAAGTTCGTCTCCAAAATGGAGTTCCACTCGGATTCCTGCACATCAAGCGTCGGCGTGCGCTTGGTGGTGCCGGCAGAGTTGACCAGAATATCGACGGCGCCGAATTCCGTGATAGCCGACTGCAACAACGCTTCCAAGCTGGCACGATCATTTACGTCGGAAGGGATGGCCAAGGACCTGCGGCCAATTTTCTCGATTTCCGTCGCCGCAGATTTGACAAGCTCCGCCCGTCGACCGGTGGGCACTACACTAGCGCCCGCCTGCGCCAAGCCCTTAGCGATTGTCAGGCCGATCCCGGACGTCCCGCCGATCACAACAGCGGTCTTCAAGGTCAAGTCCAGCGCGGGATGTCCCATCAGGTAAGCCTCGTCGTCGTGCAATTTAGAAAACAAAAATCAATCTGCGGAACGCTTCCGGCAAGGCCGAGTTTACGAGTTGAAGTGATCTCCCGCAAGCTTCGCGGCGCGGGCGCGCGCTCAATGCTTTCTATTCCTGCGTAACTTCAATGTAATCCAACACAGCATGTTCGTCGCGATCCGGTATTCCCTTAATCCGGATCTGGTCCCCACGATGCAGCTCGACGCCACCGATCCGGCGACGTACTGCGGAATCGCCACCGATTTTCGTAGCCGGCAGCTGATCACTGGCGACCCATTGATCGACCAGCTTGTCCCCGACAAAAATACGAAATTTCGATTCGCCATTTCTCTGGTCGAAGTAGAGCACATAAAGTGAGTAACGTCCGGCGTCACCAGAGAACGAGAACGAAGCGCTACAGCCTTGCGGCCGCGTGCACTCGATGGCCTTGCCACCCGAAGCATTCTCCCAAGGCGTCACATCCACCGGAACGTATCCTTGCAACTCCATCGCTTCCGCCTCGACGCGATGCGGAAAATGTCCCGCACGCCCCTTCGCATCAGCGATGCCAGATTTGCGCAGAAAATAGTTACAAATCGCGTCCCGCCAGACGACAGCGTGGCCCGCCTGATATTCCAGCCGTGTCAATATGTCGGCATAACGTTCGGCGTCCACATGCTCCTTCAGAGCTTTCCACTGACGAACGAACTCCTCAACGTGAGCCGCCCCTTCATAGTGCGAGTCGTAAATATGCTGGATAATCGTCTTCCCGGAATGAAGGACGTATCCGTACGAAACGTGGTGAAAAAATAGAAGCAATTTGTCAGGGGTGCTTGCCAGCGATTCGTAAATTCGCGCCACTGGCACGCGGTATTGACCAATGAATCCGGTTCCAGTCGCCACCGTGCGGTCCATTCCGATGCCCTCTTTATCGGCGCGGTGCCATTGACCCCAGCCGTTCTCTTCCGACGATTCGATGCCAGGCCCGTAGTGGCTGCCAAGAATGTCCGTCAGCGTTTGCGCGCCGAGCGGACCCGTATAGCTTTCGTAGACGGGCCACGACGAGCGCTGCATATCCACGATCGTCCTCACCACCAGCGGATCGTTTCCGAACGTCAGCCGTGTCCACTCCTCCGCGATTGTTCCCGGATCTAAATCCGGATTCCAAGCAAGCCTACCGAATCCGTAAAGGTTTGCCATCGCCAGCGGATGCGCCAGCCAGTTCGTGTCAAGGCCCGCGTTTACGATACCGACGAAGCCGCCAACCGGTCGACGAAATGTCCTGCCCGACACGATATCTTTAACCGGCGTTCCATCTCTTCCCGCGTGCATGTCGAACTCAAGCACCTGTTTCCACATCGGCGCCAGAAAACAGAGATGGCGTTGCTGACCGGTGTATTCCTCGGTGATCTGCAACTCGATGGCTTCGTTTGTCTTTTCGAGTCCGCTGAAGAGCGTCGACACCGGTTCGCGAGCCTGAAAATCAATGGGCCCGTGTTTGATCTGGATAATTACGTTGTCATCGAACTGGCCATCGAGCGGATGGAAATTGTCATAGGCCGCTTTAGCGCGATCATTCTTGAGGTCACGCCAATCAAGATGATGGTTATAGACAAAGGCGCGATAGAAAACGATGCCGCCGTGCGGCTTGAGCGCGCCAGCGATCACGTTGGCAGCATCCGCAGGAGTGCGATGGTAGGTCGAGGGCCCGAGGCGGCCCTCGGAATCCGCCTTCACAACAAAGCCGCCAAAATCGGGAATGATGCGGTAAATGTCGTCCGCTTTCTTTCGCCACCATTGCCCGGCACGAGAGTCTAAAGGGTCAAATGTATCCAGTCCTCCGATGAGTTTCGGACTGCTGAGATCGACAGCAATCGAAAGACGAATGCCCCAGGGACGGAACACATCCGCAACGCGAGCGAGTTGCGGCAGAAAATCGGGCTCGAGCGCGCGAGGATTCGCATTCACGTTGTTGATGGCGCAGCCGTTAATGCCGACCGAAGCGAGCAAGCGAGCATAATCGCGAACGCGAGTGAGATCGTCGCGAACATTGCCATTATCGAAAAAGATGGAGCGGCCCGCATAACCGCGCTCGATGCTGCCGTCTAGGTTGTCCCACTGGTTGGCCCACCGGATTGGTGCGGAAGGCTGCTGCATCTCGTCGAGTGACGCAACGTCTTCGCCGCGTGCGATTTTGCTGAGGAGCCCAAAGACCCCGTACAGGACCCCGCGGTCACTGCCGCCCGCAACGACCAGGCAATCGAAGCCGTGAAGTTTGGCGGATTTGAGCCAGAACCCCTCATCGCCTAGTTCTCTGCTCGGACGAAGATCGACGCCACGGTTACGGATATCTTCGATCGTGCCCAAGACAATCGCTGGTCCGCCCAGTTGGCGCGCAACATCTACCAAAGTTGTGCCCAACATTCTCTGAATTCCGCGGATCAATTCCCGCAATGCGGATCGCAAGACGACGGAGTCACCAGCAGTGATTACATTCGAAGGCAACGCATCGTATTTGCGGGCAAGAGCTTTTTCGAGCGGCGCATACCGTAGCCAGGCTTCATATCCGGTTTCCGCGCGAGTGCCAACTGCATCCGCGGCCGTGAAAAGAAAGAGCGCGACGATCGCGGCAAGTAGGCGAAGCTTCACGGATTGGCTCGCGTGCCCATCATAGCCGGTAGATCTCCAGCCGACGCCAAAATCTAACACGAGTAGCACGGAATACATTTGCCCATTCATGCGCCACGACGAATTCATTTTCCGCCGGGATACTCTTATGGCACTCTTGCCCGTGAACTCTGACGCGACCTAACGGCCCTGGAGAAGGGATTCGGAACGATGAAAATTGTGGATGCAAAAGTGATCGTGTGCAGCCCGGGACGAAACTTTGTCACGTTGAAAATTGTGACCGAAGACGGCATTCACGGCCTAGGTGATGCTACGCTGAATGGACGCGAGCTCGCCGTCGTCGCGTACCTCAAAGACCACGTGGTGCCGCTGCTGATCGGCCGCGACGCCCGCCGCATCGAGGACACCTGGCAATTTTTGTATAAGGGTGCATATTGGCGCCGCGGTCCGGTGACTATGGCGGCGATTTCGGCGGTCGACATCGCGCTGTGGGATATCAAAGCAAAGAGCCTGAATACTCCGGCGTATCAACTGCTTGGCGGCGCTTCGCGGGATGACGTGCTGGTCTACGGACACGCCAGCGGCGGCGACATCGAGGAAACCGTGCAAGCCGTGGCGAAATATAAGGAAGGCGGTTACAAAGCGATTCGCGCGCAGTCTGGAATCCCCGGGCTAACAAGCACCTATGGCGTCGGCCGCGGATTGCTTTACTACGAGCCGGCGGAAAAAAATGCTCCGCTGGAGAGTCTGTGGTCCTCCGAACAATATTTAAATTTTGTACCGCAGCTTTTTTCCCGTTTGCGTAGTGAGTTTGGACCGGACGTGCACCTTCTGCATGATGCACATCATCGGCTGACACCGATCGAAGCCGCCCGTTTAGGGAAGGAACTTGAACCGTATCATCTATTCTGGCTGGAAGATCCAACCCCGGCGGAATTACAAGAAAGTTTCCGATTGATTCGTCGCCACACCACAACGCCATTGGCCGTCGGCGAGGTATTCAACAGCATCTACGATTGCCAACAGCTCATTCAGGAACAGCTGATCGACTACATTCGCACCGCGGTGGTCCACGCCGGCGGCTTTACGCAGATGCGAAAAATCGCTAGCCTCGCGGAGATGTATCAGGTGCGCACAGGATCGCATGGTGCAACGGATATGAGCCCGGTGTGTATGGCTGCCGCCCTGCACTTTGATCTCAGCGTGCATAATTTTGGAATCCAGGAGTACATGCGGCATTCGCCCGAGACCGACAAGGTATTCCCTCACTCCTACGCCTTCAGAGACGGGCTCATGCATCCAGGAGACGCGCCAGGGCTAGGCGTGGACATCGACGAAACGCTGGCCGCGCATTATCCGTACGAGCGAGCATACCTGCCGGTAAATCGAAAGCTGGACGGTACCGTGCACAGTTGGTAGTGAGTTTTGATTGAAGGCTTAAAGGCTTACGCGCGAGCGGCCGGAGCGCTTTGTATTTCCGACGCCGCCGGAAGTTCGAGACCTAAATACCGGCGTGCATTCTCGAAGCAAATATTCCGAACCAGGGAGCCAAGCAGTTTCTCATCGTTGGGCAGTTCGCCTCTTTCGACTTCCTGCCCCAACAGATTGCAAAGAACGCGGCGAAAATATTCGTGCCGCGGGAAGGACATGAAAGACCGCGAATCGGTAAGCATGCCGATAAACCGCGAGAGCAATCCATTGTTGGAAAGCGCGTTCATCTGCCATTCGATGGCTTCCTTTTGATCGAGAAACCACCAGCCGCTGCCAAATTGAATCTTTCCCGGGATCGTGCCGTCTTGAAAACTTCCGACGATCGTCGAGAAAACGTAGTTGTCGGCGGGATTGACATTGTACAAAATCATTTTTGGCAGCGCGTTTTCCCGATCTAGCAAATCGAGATACTTCGACAGACTCTCCGCTTGATTCCAATCGCCCACCACGTCATAGCCGGTATTCGCGCCTAGTTGCTGCGTAGCCCGCGTGTTCACGTTGCGCAGCGCGCCCAGGTGCAGCTGCTTCGTCCAACCCTTGTCCGCGTCCAGCCGCCCGAAGAAAATCATCAGGAAGGACGCAAACTGCTCGTGGTCGCCCGGTGTCGCACCCCTTCCCGATCGCGTTTTCGCAAAAATTGCTTCGGCTTGCTTCTCTGCGCAAAGAGTTGCGTGACACTGCGCCAGGCCATGGTCCGAAAGCCTGCCGCCGTTCGCATGGAAAAAATCGTGCCGTTGCGTAAGCGCATCCAGAAAATCGCGCAACGACGAAACTGCTACATTGCTGGCGAGCTCCAAACGATCGATCCAGGCATTGAATATCTCCGGTTGGTGAACCTGCAGTGCAACGTCCGGTCGAAAAGTCGGGTACATCCGAAATCCGGCCGCGGACTTGGCGACTGCTCGATGATGGGCGAGGTCGTCGCACGGATCATCGGTCGTGCACAGCGCCCGAACGTTGAATCTTCTTAAAATCCCCTGCGTCGTAAAATCGCCATGTTTGAGTTGATCGTTCGCGCGTCCCCAAATAGAACCGGCTGTAGATTCATCCAGAAGCTCACCGATTCCGAAGTACCGCTTCAGTTCCAGATGCGTCCAGTGGTAAAGCGGATTGCGTAAAGTAAAAGGGACCGTTCGCGCCCACGCGAGAAATTTGTCGTAAGGCGCCGCATCACCGGTAATACAGGATTCGGGAATTCCGTTGGCGCGCATCGCACGCCATTTGTAGTGATCATCCTCGAGCCAGGGCTCGGACAAATTATGGAAGCGGCGGTCGCCCGCAATGTCGACTGGTACCAAGTGCGAATGGTAGTCGAGAATGGGCTCCTGCGCGGCGTACGTATGATAGAGATTTCTCGCTGTCTTGGAATGCAGCAGGAAATCATCGTGGATGAAATCCATCAATCGCGCTCCCTCGGCGACCTGAACTCGTAGCACCCAATAAACAAAGGGGCGGAATCCGGTCCTCACCAGGGACATAATATCGCACGAATGATTCGTTGCTACCGCACCCCGGTAAGAATGTCGATCGTCAGTTGGTCCAAACGTTCGTACGGCAAGCGCTTCTTCATGATCGCGTCTTTGTCGAACGAATGCGCCAGCAAGGCCGCTGCACCATTGTTCGAATAGCTACCCACTTTTGGCGCGCCGTTTGCGTTTGAGCTGAGCTCTTTGAGAATCGCCCGGATCTCCTCGTCAGCGTTCCATTCCGCTGCCTTCTCCTTGAAAATCAGATAATTGCGCATGCAGCCGCGCGCAAAATCTTTCACTCCCTCGTAATCTTCCGTGCGGTAGGCGTGAGCATCGAAATGCCGCGGCCCCGCATAGCCAACATCCTCTAGGAATTTCACCAGCCAGAAGGCCGCCTTGATGTTCACTGATCCAAACCGCAAATCCTGATCGAAACGCCCGGGCATCTGGTCGTTTAAGTCGATGTGAAACAGCTTTCCGGCCTCCCACGCCTGCGCAACGCCATGCAGAAAATTCAGGCCGGCCATCTGCTCGTGCGCAACCTCGGGATTGACCCCCACCATCGCAGGATGATCGAGCGTGGCGATAAAACCCAAATAGTGACCCGTCGTCGCCATGTAGATATCCCCGCGCGGCTCATTGGGCTTCGATTCCAGCGCCAGCTTGTACCCGTATTTGCGGTCCATGTTGTATTCACACAGGTAGTTGACCGCCTCGCGCAGGTGTTTGATGGCATCGTCCGCGCGCCGGCAGGCGTCGGTTTCGACTCCCTCGCGGCCGCCCCATAGGACAAAGATTTTCGCTCCAAGGTCCGCCCCAAGGTCCATCGCGCGCATCGTCTTCTGCAGCGCATAGGTGCGTACTTCGGGATCGTTCGAAGTGAAAGCACCGTCACGGAAAACCGGATGAAAAAACAGGGACACCGTGGCCATCGGCACCACCAGCCCGTGTTCCTTGCAAGCTTTCTTGAACTCCCGCACGATCGTGTCGCGTTCCGCACAAGTTGCGTCGATCGGCACTAAATCGTTGTCGTGAAGGTTGACGCCCCACGCTCCGACTTCGCCAAGCATGGCCACAATGTCCACCGGCGAAATAACCGGCCGCACAAAATCTCCAAACGGATCGCGCCCGCGATTTCCCACGGTCCACAGCCCGAACGAAAATCTGTGTTCAGGCTGCGGCTGATACGAACCATTCCTCGACATCAAAAGCCCCCTGTTTGCCCTTGGTCTTCCTAGGCATTCCCTCGACGAAAATGCCGCTAAGCCCTGAAAATAGACTTCATCGCTGGATAAATCCGCCGGTAGGCCGCGTAATTCTTCTCCATGACCTCGGCGTTTGCCGGATTAGGCCGGATTCGCTCAACGACGCGCACTACCGAATCGCAGGCAGCGTCCACTGACGGCCAAACCTTCGCGCCCACCCCAGCGAGAAGGGCTGCGCCGTAAGCGGCTCCCTCTTCCGCCTCCACGATCTCCACTTCGTGCCCGTAGACGTCCGCCTGGATTTGCCGCCATAAAGGCGATCTTGCTCCCCCGCCACCCAGGCGGATGCTCTTCACCGGAACATTCATTTCTTCAAAGATCGTAAAGGTGTCTTTCAAGCTAAAAGCCACGCCTTCCAGAATCGCTCTCACAACGTGCGCCCGGGTATGCGATGCGGTTAAGCCCACGAGCACTCCCCGAGCTTCCGCATCCAGATGGGGAGTCCGCTCGCCCATCAGGTAGGGTGCCCAAAGCAGGCCGTCGGCACCCGCCGGCGCGCTTGCCGCCTCCGATGTGAGTCTTTCGTACGGATCAACGCCTCGTTGCGCAGAGCGACAGTCAAAGCGATCGCGAAACCATCGCAGGGACAATCCAGCAGCCTGGGTGACGCCCATTACGTGCCAGCGACCCGGAGCCGCGTGGCAAAACGTGTGCAACCGGCCTCGTGGATCGAGCGCCGGACGATCGGTGGCCGCAAAAACTACTCCGGAAGTTCCAATCGTCGCACTCACCGCCCCCGGTGTGACGATTCCCATTCCGGTTGCTCCTGCCGCCTGATCGCCGGCACCTGCAACCACCGGTGTTCCCGCAGCCAATCCCGTAGCCTCCGCTCCCGCGGAAGAGATTTTCCCGCAAATGTCGGGTGATTCGTACACGCCCGGCAACAACGACTCATCGATTTCCGCCGCCTGCAGCACCTCGGCTGACCACGTGCGCCGGGCCACATCCAGCATCAATGTCCCGGAAGCATCCGCGACGTCGATGGCTCGCTCCCCCGTAAGCCTGAATCGCACGTAGTCCTTCGGCAACATGACTGAGCGGACGCGTTTCCAATTTTCCGGCTCGTTTTCGCGCACCCACAGGAACTTCGTCAGGGTGAAATTGGGTAATGCGGGATTACACGTGAGTTGAATCAGGCGCTCGGCGCCGATCCGCTCGTTCAGCTCTCTGCACTGCTTTTCGGTGCGCACATCGCACCAAATCAGCGCCGGCCGAACGACTTCCCCCGCCTCGTCCAACATAACAGCGCCGTGCATCTGGCCCGAAAATCCGACACACGAAATCTGATCTCCGCGTAAGTTCCCTGCTGCAAGCGCCTTACGAACCGCCACCCCGGCAGCGCGCCACCAATCTTCCGGATGCTGTTCGGCCCACCCAATCTTGGGCGAAGCGAATGGCTGGTGCTCTTCCGTCGCCGACGCGGCAATCTGGCCGCGCTCATCAACGACCAGCGCGCGAGTGCCGCCAGTGCCAATGTCGATTCCTAGAATGTATGAGCGCACAGTTTAGTCCCGCGAAAGCGCAAGCGCCGGCGATTCGAACACGTCTGCAACTCTGGCAAGGCTCCCAGTCGGGCTCGTGAGGCGTTTCGAGCGAGGAATGCCTTCACCAAGGCGAGGTGTTGGCTCTGGATTGTACACGGCTGTCGGTGGGATAAGCACGGTTTGCCCGCAATTCTCTTACCGTGTACGTTAACGGTAGTGGTATAGTACCACGCACTTTTCGAATTGCAAGCATCGAGATTTTTTCTGGAGGCCTCCTTGAATCTTCGACGTAGCACCTCCGCGCGGGCATTCCTTCTTCTGGTTGCATCGTTCTCATCGATTCCCGCAGCCAAGGCCCAAAATGTCCCTCCGTACCGCGATGGCAAGCTGCCAGTGGAGCTGCGCATAAGCGACTTGCTCTCCCGCATGACCCTCGAAGAGAAAATCGCGCAATTACAAGGCGCCTGGGAGAACAAGCAATTTTTCTCCGACCCGCAGGCTCTCTTCGTCGATGAAAGCGGCAAGTTTCTCGCCGACCGCGCCGCAGTCCTCATAAAAAACGGCCTAGGTGAAATCTCCCGCCCCAGCGAGAATCGCGACCCGCGCGCCATGGCCGATTTCACCAACACCGTTCAGAAGTGGATGCGCGAGAACACCCGCCTAGGCATTCCCGTCCTGTTTCACGACGAATGCCTGCACGGACACGTCGCGCCCAAAGGAACTTCGTACCCACAAGCCATCGCCTTAGCCTCGACCTGGGACCCCAGCCTGCTTCACGAAATTTTCACCGCCACCGCCGCCGAAGCCCGCGCCCGCGGCGTGCAGCAGTGCCTCGCACCTGTCCTCGATCTAGCACGCGACCCACGCTGGGGCCGCACCGAAGAAACCTACGGCGAAGATCCCTACCTGGTCTCGCGCCTGGGCGTCGCGGCCATCACCGGTTATCAGGGCACCGGCCCGGGAATCGACAAAGCCCACGTCATGGCCACGGCAAAACACTTCGCAGTCCACGGCCAGCCCGAAGGCGGCACCAACGTCGGCCCTGCAAACTATTCCGAACGCACCATCCGCGAGTACTGGCTGAAGCCCTTCGAAGCCGCCGTCAAAGAAGCACACGTCGCCACGGTGATGCCCTCCTACAACGAGATCGACGGTATCCCCTCGCACAGCAACAAGCACCTGCTCCAGGACATCCTGCGCCAGGAATGGGGATTCCAGGGCCTGGTGACCTCCGACTATTTTGGCCCAACAGAATTGCGCACCGTCCACCACATCGTCGCTTCCGAAGATGAGGCCGGCAGATTAGCCTTCGAATCAGGCGTCGATGTCGAGCTCCCCTTCAACCAGGCCTACGGCAGCCTGGTGCAACAAGTGAAAGCAGGAAAAGTCGCGGAAGCCAGTGTCGACCGCTCCGTAGCCCGCGTCCTGCGCGCGAAGTTCGCGGCAGGCTTATTCGACGACCCCTACGTGAGCCCGGACTACGCCGAAAAAATCACCAACAGTTCTGAACATCGGCAACTCGCTCTGAAAGCCGCCCACGAAGCCATCATCCTGCTCAAGAATCAGGACAATCTCCTGCCGCTACCAAAAAATAAGTACAAGCGCATAGCCGTTATCGGCCCCAACGCCGCCGACTTGCATCTAGGCGGATACAGCAACCAGCCGGGGCGCGGCGTCAGTCTACTCGCAGGGATCAAGAACAAAGTAGGCTCGTCCGCGGAAATTCTGTACGCCGTAGGATGCAAGATCACCGAGTCCGACCCCGACTGGAACGCCGACAAGGTCGTTGTGGGCGACCCAGCCCTAAACACCAAGCGCATCGACGAAGCCGTCAAAGTCGCCGAGAAAGCAGAAGTCGTAATTTTGGCCCTCGGAGGAAACGAGCAGACCTCCCGCGAAGCCTGGGCCGTCAACCATCCTGGCGACCGCGACAACCTCGATCTACTCGGCAATCAGGACGATCTCGTGAAAGCAATTCTCGCGACCGGAAAACCAACCATCCTCTTCCTTCAACACGGCCGCCCAAATTCCATCAACTATATCGCCGAGCATGTCCCAGCGATTCTGGACGGCTGGTATCTAGGCCAGGAAGGCGGCACCGCTATCGCCGACGTTCTCTTCGGAGACTACAACCCGGCCGGGCGCCTTCCCATAACGGTCCCGCGCTCAGCCGGCCAACTACCCGACTACTACTATCAAAAGCCATCCGCGAAGCGCGAATATCTCGGCAGCACCGTCCTCCCGCTCTTTCCCTTCGGCTGGGGACTCAGCTATTCCACCTTCAAGTATTCGAATCTCCGAGCGACCCCGGATTCCATCGGTCCCCAAGGCCGCACCACCATCTCCGTTGACGTCGCCAATGCAAGCGCAATTCGCGGCGATGAAGTGGTGCAACTCTATATCCGCGACGAAGTAAGCTCAGTCACGCGCCCCATTAAGGAACTTCGCGGGTTCCGCCGCATCACACTGAATCCGGGCGAAACAAAAACGGTGGAGTTCTCTCTGGGCCCCGATGAACTCTCCTTCTTAAATAGAGATATGCACCGCGTCGTCGAACCTGGCGCGTTCACCATCATGGTCGGAGGAAATTCCGTAGACCTGATCACCACGGAGCTCAACGTCAAGGAATAAGGTAGACGCCGTTGCAGCCACATCAGCGAAACTGTCGGTGGCGCCGCGCATCTCCTTTTCCAATTACTTGGCTCCATGTACCCTAACCTGCATTCAGCACCGGAGCACCAATGTCCAAAGAACGGCGCGGCATCCATCTGATCGCCGAAATGGCGAACGTCTCGATCGGAACGGTCGACCGCGCCCTGCACGGCCGCGGAGGCATCAAGGATGCCACCCGCCAGCGTATCCTGCAGATCGCCAAGCAAATCGGCTACACCCCGAACCTCGCCGCTCGCGCTCTGTCCGTAACCAGAGCCACCGCCATCATCGGTGTCTGCATGCCCCGCGAAATCCATTTTTTCTACGATCAGCTTTGGAGTGGGGTACTGGAAGAAAGTCAACGACTCGGACAAGTCGGAGTCCAATTTGTCCATCGTCCGGTGCAAACGCTGGGCCAGCAGGATACCCAAGCTTTCAAGGAATTGATTGAAAGCGGCGCCGACGGGATCATCCTAACCGCCGGCAATCCCAAGGATCTCACGCCCCTTATTAATGACGCCGAAGAAAACGGTATACCGGTAGTCTGCGTCTCGACCGACGCCCCCGAGAGCCGCCGCTCCAGCGTCGTCTGCGTCGAACCTTGGCTCAACGGCTGCCTTGCCGGGGAGCTCATGGGCAAGCTCCTCCCCCCGGGTTCCAAGGTTGGCGTCATTGCCGGTATGCTCACCGCCGAAGACCACCGCAAAAAGACCGACGGCTTTTCGGACACCTTCCCCCGGCACTGCCCGGGAGGAAAAACGGTCGCCGTCGTTGAAGGTCACGAAGACGAAGACGAAAGCTTCCAGAAGACCTCCGACCTGCTCCGCCGCATGCCCACTCTCTCCGGTCTGTACGTCAACACCGTCAATTGCCTTCCGGTATGCCGCGCTTTGGCAGTTCGCGGCCTGGCCGGCAAAATAAAACTGATCACTACCGATCTTTTCGCGGAAATGTCTCCCTATTTCCAAAAGGGAACAATCACCGCCTCGATCTACCAGCAACCTCATCGGCAGGGCCAAATCGCGGTCAGGCTGCTGGCCGACCACCTCACCAACAAAACCAATTTTCCGCCAGCCATTCACCTCAGCCCGGGCGTCGTCATGTCCTCCAACTTGCACCTGTTTCGCGAAATTCGACTGGCCGAGTCCAAGCTGCCCGACGCCATTCTGAAAGCCTTGCACTAGCCTGCTAATCCGTTTCAAGCGCTTAAAGTACATCTCCACCCGAAGCATCCTCAACGTCTCTACTTGCGTTTTTTGGTTCCAACTGAATCCCTTTATTAATCCGGGTCGCACCAGAACCGAACAAGGCATGAATCGTTTTTCGAGCCAGAATATCGATGTGTTCGAACTTATCCAGCAATAGCACCGCTGTATTAAATCAAAAAAAATGCTTGACAACAGTGCCACATTGGGAGGAATCTCCGTGTACGTTAACGGCGATACCAAATCGCCGTGGGGTGTAAGGAGGTCCGAATGTATCTGTTTTCCTCGTGTGGTCGTAGTGTGGTCTCTGCTCTGAAACAGGTTCGTTTGCATCATCTCGTTGTTCTTTGTTTCGCCTTGGTTGCCCTCTCGTTTACCGCGAAAGCTCAGGACGCCGCGATTGTCGGTACGGTCACCGATCCTTCCGGCGCCAGCGTCGCGAACGTCAAAATAACAGCCACGAACACCGAAACTGGTTTGAGCCACACGGTCACCACCAGTGACTCAGGTCAGTACGTTTTTCCTGAACTGAAAATTGGTCACTACGACGTAAAAGCCGAAGCATCCGGCTTTAAGACTGCCGAACAAAAAGGCATCGTTCTGCAAGTCGGCGATCGCAGTCGTATCGATTTCCAGATGCAACTTGGCGGTGCGCAGGAAACTGTCACCGTCGAAGCCAACGCCGTCCGCGTCCAAACTGATTCCGGTGAACAAAGCAACGTCATCACCGACCAGCAGATGGCACAGCTCTCGGTCAACGGCCGCAGCATTTATCAGCTCGCGCAGTTGACTCCCGGCGCCTCCAGCCAGATCAACGGCTTCGTCAACACCCCGGTCGGCGGAGACTCGAACGTCGAGTTCAACGGCATGCGTCAGAACCACAACATCTATTTACTCGATGGTGGCGAAGACGATGACCGCGGCGGCGCGGGTGGCATGAGCATTGCGCCCTCTACGGACGCCATCGCTGAATTTCGCGCGCTGACTTCGAACTACAGCGCCGACTATGGCCTGTCCTCGGGCGCCACCATGACCATGGTTCTGAAGTCGGGATCGAGCACCCTGCACGCATCGGCGTGGGAATTTCTGCGCAACGATGCCCTCGATGCTCGTGGCTTCTTCAACCCCGGCCGCAATCTCGATGGCACCCCCAATCCATTAGCGGAGCTTCGGCTGAACGTATTCGGCTTCAACGTCGGCGGTCCAGTGACCTTCGGTAAGCTCTACAATCCCGAACGCAAGAGGACCTTCTTCTTTTACAACATGGAATGGCGCAGGCTGATCCAGGGCAGCATTACCAATGGACAGGTCGTTCCACTTCCCAGCGAGTATGGCGGCAATTTCGGAACCACCGCAATCGGTGTTCCTTCCACCACCAAGGTCGCTCCCGGTGTGCTCTTCAAGAACTGCCCCGGCGGCGTTGCGCCTGCTGGCATCGTTCAGGGCTCGCCGTTTCCGGGTAACGTCATCCCTTCGTGCATGATTGACCCCAACGCGACGTCGCTTTTGGGCGCTGGTCTTTTCCCGGCACCCACGTCCGGTGACCGCTTCAACGGCCCGAGCACCACTCCCACGAACTTGAAGGAAGAGGTTGTCCGCATCGATCACAACTTCACCAGCAAGTTCTCCGTGTTCGGCCATTTCATCGCCGAGCAGGTCACGCAAGGCTATTCCATCAGCCAGTGGAGCGGAGCGAACATTCCCACGGTTGGCGACACCTTTGGCAACCCGTCCTACAGCGCCGTCGTTCACGCGACCTATTCCATCAATCCCAACTTGCTGAACGAGACCGCCTTCAATTACAACGGCAACCGCATCAATATTATTCCCTTTGCCGGTGCAGGTTTGAAGAGCTTGGCGCTCCCTGCAGGTTTCACCTCGAACAGGCTATTCACCGGACCTAACAACTTGGACCGCATTCCCAACATCGACCTCAACGGCTCCACCGGCACGCACTTTGAAATCTCCAGCTGGCCGTGGGTCAACAAGGCTGACGATTACCAGGTCCGCGACGACATCTCCTGGACCCATGGCGCTCACCAATTCAAGTTTGGTGGCAGCTGGGCTCTGTACAAGAAGGTGCAGGACCTCTTCGGGCAAACCCAGGGCGGCTTCGGCTTTGACGGTACCTTCACCGGCAACGACTTTGCTGACTTCCTCCTCGGCGATGCCAAGTCCTACCAGGAACTCGCCGTTCAGGACAAAGGCTTGTGGAACAACGTATCGTGGGCCTTATACGCCCAGGACAACTGGCGCGTAAATCGAAAGTTGACTCTAAACCTCGGTCTCCGTTGGGACGGTGTACCGCACACCTACGAAGCCAACAACCGCATGGGTAACTTCTATCCCAACCTATACGATCCGACCAAAGCGGCTATCCTTAATCCCGACGGCACCATCAATGCGGCGAGCCCAGGTCTGGGTACCAGCCCCAACCCCATTCTCGCCGGTGTGCCCCTGTACCTCAACGGCATCGGCATTCCCGGGCAAAACGGTATACCGAAGGGCCTTGTGGACAATCACTGGGCATCGTTCGGCCCGCGCCTCGGTTTCGCCTATGACCTAACCGGCAGCGGCAAGACCGTTGTCCGCGGCGGTTTCGGCATCATGTACGAGCGCATTCAAGGCAACGACATGTATAACGCCGGACCCAACATTCCCTTCAGCTTGCAGGTCAATGCGCCAGCTCCGGTCGAATTCGACAATCCTCACCTGTCGCTGGCGACCGGCACGACCGGTGTTTTGCCGATCAACCCGGCGGATATCACGGGCTTGAACAGATCAGCGTACAAACAGCCGGCAAGTTATCAGTGGAGTCTCGGCGTGCAGCACTCGCTGGGTGCACGGACGGTCGCGTCGATCTCCTACGTCGGCAACACCAACCGCTACCAAAACGACTACACACAATATAACCTGCCGCCTCAGGCGAATCTCATTCCCATCATCAACGGCGTCGCGGGCGCAAACTACGCTACATCCGGCGTGCCCTTTCCGGGCTTCCGCTCCGTCCGCCTGTCCACCAACGAAGCCAACTCTCACTACAACGGCTTGCAACTGGACATCAACTCGCAGGTCGGCAAGGATCTTTTCCTTCGCGCCTTCTACACCTATTCGAAGACGATCGATCCCGGTACCGGCAGCAATGGCGGACAGGACTTGCAAGACGTTTCCAACCCCTACCTCGGCTGGAAGTACGACGTCGGCCCAGGCGGCTATGATCGTACGCACAATGCCGTGGTCAACTTCATCTACGACATCCCGGTCTTTCGGCACAACGACAACCGTATGCTTCGAACCGTGGTGGGCGGCTGGGAAGTTTCCGGCATCATTACGCTGGAATCCGGCATCCCCATCAACATCGGCCTCAGCGGCGCCCAGGGCGGCAACGGTTTGCCTAACGCAACCAACCGTCC
>Ga0185299_10001298_pt1 | contig 49956 bp, 37 predicted proteins | sample PaiPotPPA55metaG_FD_128002 | JGI IMG/M metagenome (GOLD analysis project Ga0185299, IMG submission 128002) | Iron sulfur acid spring bacterial and archeal communities from Banff, Canada, to study Microbial Dark Matter (Phase II) - Paint Pots PPA... ... | reverse complement strand
CAACGGGATCAAAGCCTACTTCGAACTTCATCTAAAAGAGTGTGAGTGGCGCTACAACAAATCTTTCCCTCAACTGCGTTCAGAACTAATCTCCCTCTGCAAAAAACAAATCTCCTAGTCTTAAGCCTACTGATTACTGATTACTGATTACTTTGTGATTTGCTATCGGCTATTCGCGCAGCGCCCTACACGCGCAGCTTTCCCGCTAGAATGAAACAGGCCAGGGCGACGAGAACCGTGATCGCGACGATCCAGAGTGCAGCCTGTTGGTACCCAGGTAGCTCCGTCCACCATTGTTCGGCGTGGATCACCAGCACGTAGACTTTCCCAAATCCCATTTCGATCTCGCGGTCGGTTTTCCGTTGGCTTTCGAGTTGGATGGCATTGGTTAATGCATCCCTTGCAGCTTTGTCCGCATCGGCTCTTAGTCCGAACCAATAGATCCCTTCGGCGGAAGCAAGCCCAAACACCAAGACGATGAGCCCAATTAGGCTGACTCTGGAACGGTTCATATCGGGAAGGAGTTCAAGGAGTTGCAGGAGTTCGAGGAGTTCAAGGACCCCGGTATCCACCGGCTTTGATCCGTCCCATACTTGAACGCACGAGGCGCGTTTTCTTGCAATTCCTAAATCTATCGCAAGCTGAACTCCTTGAACTCCTTGAACTCCTTGAACTCCTTGAACTCCTTGAACTTCGCGCGGCGCTAGGCCGTCCAGGCGGATCCGCGAATCACTTTGCAGAAATTCATTGGCCGGAAAGCCGGATCCTTGTCGGCCAGCACATCTGTTTTGACGTTCCCAAAGGTAGTCTCTGGCTTGTGCTTAATTCCGTTATAAAAGGCTTGGATGATGTCTTCCTTGAAATGACCGGTTCGAGGGTGCGCCTCTACCACCGCCTCGCGCTCAGCGTTACTGTACTCCGAATACGCCAGACCGAGCACGTCCATCTCAACCCCGGCGGTTACCAAGGCAATGACGGGGTGCATATGTTGGGGAATACCGGGCGTCGTGTGCAGAGCAATCGCGGTCCAGACGGTATCGATATCCGATTGAGCGATCCCGTGCCGGCGAAGGAAATCGCGAGCGGCATTTGCGCCATCGACTTCGAACCTTTCGTTTTTGCTGCTGTGTTGATGGGTCAGCCCCATGTCGTGAAACATCGCCCCGACATAGAGCAGCTCAGGATCAAACTTCAGGCCGCGGTGCTTACCGGCTAGCGCGCCGAAGTAGTAAACCCGGCTGGAATGATGAAACAGCAGCGGTGATTCGGTGTCTTGAATTAGTTCCGTGACTTCTTGGGCAAGCTTGGTGTCAGGGATGGTGATTCCGTCAATACTGGTAATAGTCATATGAAATCTCAGGTAAATGAATTGTGGGAAACTTACGGTTCGCGGTAGCTTGTCTTCAACGGACGTAATACGTCCGTTTATGCCATTAGGCGTCTGAAAGAGCCTTGGAGCTCAGATGAAAAAGAAAATGACCATCGCCATCCTCGCCACACCAGGGGTTCAATTGCTGGATGTGTCTGGTCCTCTTGATGTATTTGCCGAAGCCAATGCGCAAACGGGGACGGATTTCTATCAGCTAAGGGTGGTTGGCATCGGGCTGGGCACGATTCGCAGTTCGTCTGGTGTTCGTCTGATGCCGGATCTGGTCATAGGTCAGAAGCTAACGGACACAATCGATACGCTGCTCGTGGCTGGAGCACCGAACCTGGCCGAAACCACGCTCGACTCGCGGGTCACCGATTGGCTGCGCGAGATCGCGCCTACGGTTCGTCGATTTGGCTCAGTTTGCAGCGGTGCATTTTTGCTGGCTAAAGCCGGCCTGTTAAACGGACGGCGAGTAGCAACCCATTGGGCAGTCGCCGATTGCCTGGCACAGACGTATCCCAAGGTAACGGTAGAGCCTGACGCCATTCATGTCCGCGATGGACGGCTTAGAACGGCGGCAGGGGTGACGGCTGGACTTGATCTTTCGTTGGCGCTCGTTGAGGAGGATCTGGGTCGAGAGGTCGCTAGGAAAGTGGCAGCGCAACTGGTTATGTTTTTCAAAAGACCGGGGGGACAATTGCAATTCAGTCGTAAAGGCGAAGCCGCCCCTGTTGGCAGATCTGCGCTGCAGGAAGCTCAACGCTGGATCGCGGCGAATCCTGCCGAGGATCTCAGCATTGCCAAACTTGCAAATAGAACGGGCCTCAGTCCCCGTCATTTCGCGCGCCTGTTTCAGCAAGAGGTCGGAGTGGCACCGGCAACCTGGGTAAAAGAAGCTCGGGTAGCCGCGGCGCGCCGGTTACTGGAGTCCGAAGACGCTTTTCCCAAACAAGTCGCCGGCGAGTGCGGATTCGCTAACGCGGATACTCTTCGGAGAGCATTCGTCCGGCTAGTCGGGATCACACCCGCTGAATATCGTAAAAGGATGATAGGGGCGGGCGGAAAAGGACCCTGGAACCCGGTCTAGCCTTAGTCCCGGAGGGACAAACACACATGCGTCCGTTTGTTGACGCGCATGCGCGGTCGAGGGAAGGCACGCTCCTCGGGCTCCGAGTCGGCCTCGCAAGCGAGGCAGCGCTCCAGGGGACACCCTGCACGCTTCGATTTGTTCCCGGTCCGAGCGATAGAGCTGCGACGCGCTGGGTAGTTCCCGGGAGCCGCCTGTTGCCCTGGTGTTCAGACAGATACGCGTGCACCCGAATACGTGAAGTCCTCGACTACATGATAAAGCGACTCCCCTCCAGGGCTTGAACTCCTCGAACTCCTGCCGTTTATTTCCCCCCACTTTTTCTCATGGCCGAAAATCCAATTCACGTAGCCAAGATTGCTCAAGAACTGAAACTGCAGCCCAACCAGGTTCGAGCGGTTCGCGCCTTTTTTGTGGATGGCGCCACGGTGCCGTTTATCGCTCGTTACCGAAAAGAAGCCACCGGGTCGCTTGACGAAGTTCAGATTGCCACAATCCGCGACCGATTCGAGCAACTCGAGGAAGTCGATCAACGGCGGGAAGCGATCATCAAGAGTTTAGAGGAACGCAACCTTTTGACCGATGAACTTAAGCGAAAACTGGGTGCGGCAGAGACGCTAACCGTGCTGGAGGACATCTATCTGCCGTTTCGTCCAAAGAAACGTACCCGAGCCACCATCGCCAAGGAGAAAGGGCTCGAACCGCTGGCCGATTTTCTCCTTCAAAATCAAACGGATACCGCGGCAGATCCGCTAACGGAAGCGCGGCGCTTTCTAGTTGAGACCGAAGAGGAAGAAAAAACCGTGCGCACAGTCGAGGACGCATTGGCAGGCGCGCGAGATATTCTGGCCGAGCGGATGAATGACGACGAGAACGCCAGGACCAGGATGCGCGCTTTGTTTCAGGCTAAGGGCGTCCTGACCTCCAAAGTGATGACCGGAAAAGAGGAAGAAGGCGCTAAGTTTAAGGATTACTTTGATTGGAGCGAGCCGGCAGGCAAAGCGCCGTCCCATCGGATTCTCGCGATCAGACGAGGTGAATCGGAAGGTTTTCTCTATTTCCGAATTCAACCACCGGAAGAAGACGGCCCCGGCATTATGGAATCGTTGTTTGTTCGGGGAAGGACCGGGTGCGCCGAGCAGGTCAAGATGGCAGCACAGGATTCCTACAAGCGTTTGTTGAAAATATCGATGGAGACGGAGGCGCGGATCGCTTTGAAGAAGCGGGCCGATGAAGAAGCGATCAAGGTTTTCAGCGAAAACATTCGTGAGTTGCTCATGGCGGCGCCGCTCGGTCGAAAGAAGGTTTTAGCGATTGATCCCGGGTTCCGGACCGGTTGTAAAGTGGTGTGTTTAGATGCCCAGGGCAAACTGCTCCACAACGACGTCGTTTACCCGGAGCAGGGGACGCGGAACGCAAATGAGGCTGCCACTAAGATTCGCACCTATTGTGAACATTTTGGGATCGAGGCCGTCGCGATCGGTAACGGTACCGCGGGGCGCGAGACCGAATTATTTGTTCGCGGTCTGGAGCTACCGAAAACGATTGCCATCGTAATGGTGAATGAAAGCGGCGCCTCGGTTTATTCGGCGTCAGACGTCGCCCGCCAAGAATTTCCAGATCACGATGTAACCGTGCGCGGCGCTGTTTCTATCGGACGAAGATTGATGGACCCGCTCGCGGAGCTAGTGAAGATCGATGCGAAGTCGATCGGGGTTGGCCAATATCAGCACGACGTCGATCAACGCGCATTGAAACGCTCGCTCGATGACGTGGTGATGAGTTGTGTCAATAGTGTCGGCGTCGAGTTGAACACGGCTAGTCCGCAAATTCTCGCCTATGTTTCCGGTCTAAATGCGCAACTTGCAGAAAACATTGTGGCTTACCGCAACGCGAACGGAGCGTTTGCGGACCGGCAACAGTTGTTAAAAGTCCCACGCCTGGGACCAAAAACGTTTCAACAGGCAGCCGGGTTCCTCCGGATCCGCGAGAGCGCACATCCACTGGACGCAAGCGCGGTTCATCCAGAAAGTTACTCAATCGTGGATCGGATGGCGGCGGATCGCGGCTGTACCGTGCGTGATCTGATGCGCGACGATGCGGTACGCAAAGGGATCAGCCTCGATCGTTATATCACCGACGCGATCGGGCTTCCCACGCTAACGGACATCATGAACGAGCTGGCGAAGCCCGGACGCGATCCCCGGGAGCAATTCGAAATTTTCTCGTTTACCGAAGGCGTCAATAAACTTGAAGACCTAAAGCCCGGACTCAAACTGCCTGGCATCGTGACCAATGTTACCGCCTTCGGCGCGTTTGTTGATATCGGGGTGCACCAAGACGGCCTGGTGCATATCAGCCAGTTGAGCGATTCTTTCGTCAAGAATCCGGCTGACGTTGTCAAGGTGGCCCAGAAAGTTCAGGTAACGGTTCTAGAAGTGGATCTACCGCGTAAACGGATCGCACTCTCGATGAAGAGCCGGCCGGAGATTGGATCGACATCGTCCAGATCGAACGATCGCAGCCAAACCACCAAGGGACAATCGAGCAATCGCTCCGAGCCAGGGAAGCCGTCTCAACTTGGCGGTGATTGGTTTAGTCAAGCGCTGCGCAAGGGTGAGAAGTGACCCTTCGTGGAGCGCTGCCTCGCTTCCGCCTCCGCCAGGCCTACGGCGCGACAGGTTTGCGAGGCCGATGGTGAGCAGGGCGTCGGCTAAGATCCAGACCAGAAAAACCGAAAGAAATTGCATCAAAATAGCCGGACCCAATTCTTGAATGCGGAGCCCAATCGGAAGGGAAAGACGGGCTAGAGCAAAGCCGACAAAAACGCTGGCCACGCCGGCCAATAGAAGAGACGGGATTTGACCCGTGACCGTTCCACTGGCGGTGACGCCGACGGCTGCCCGATAAATAAGCAGGGCGCTGGCATCGTTGAAAAGGCTTTCTCCTTCTAAGATGACCAGGACTCGATGCGAGGGACGTAACACCCGCAAGACGGCAGTTGCGGCGGAGGCGTCTGTCGGGGCGACGATGGCGCCCAATGCAACCGCCGCAGCCCAAGGGATATCAGGCAGAAATAGCCGGATAACCAGCGCCACGGAAACCACGGTCACACCGACAGCGATTAACGTAAGCGTCGCTACTGGCCACCAATGGTCTTTGAGATCCCGGAGTGACAAATCATAGGCCGCATCCAAAAGGACGGGAGCAACGAACAAGGTAAGTTAGCTGCGGATCTAACGTCAAATCCGGGAGGCCAGGAGCAAAGGCTAAGCCCAGCCCGATCAGAGCTAGCAGCACCAGGTACGGCAGCTTCAGCCGGCGTGCGAGCACGGCCAAAAGGGCTCCTACCAAAAGTAAACCTAGAATGAGTTCGAATTGTGCCACAGCGCTGCGCGAATAGCAGATAGCAGATTACAAATAGCAAATAAAGGAGTTCGCGGCAGCGTGCTAGCGAATGGGCGTGAAACCGTCTTGAGCTCGTCGATTTTCTGACGTCGGTTTAGCAGCTCCAGCGAAAACCAGTTGCGGCGCAAACAGGCTTGCGCCCGGAAGAATGCCGGATGTCTTTAACAGATCGCGCCGAGTAAGTTCATTCGACATGATGGCCTATCAGCTCGTCCTACTTATTCTACAACTGTTCCAGGTCCTATTTCTCTGGATTCACGATTGGGTTCCGCTCGGACGTTTGAACGATGTGACGGCGGTTCGCAACCAGGATTCGTTCGGACGCCTCCTGGTGGTGACCCTCGTACAAAGTGTCCCGTGGACATTCGGCCTCGCTGGCAGCGCCTGGTATTTAGGGCGAGCGTACCCGCGGTGGCTCGATCTCTGGCTCTGGATCACGTACGGCCTGCTATTTATCGGCCAGATCCGCGCCTGGTGGATCCCTTATTTGTTCAAACCCGAACCGAAACGGGCAGAACGTTACCGGCAGATGTTCGGTAACACCCATTCATTCCTGCCGAAGAAGAACGGGATGGTGCCGAACACAGCCCACTTTTTACTACACGTCGCAACGGCTGCCACATTAGTGATGCTTTTCTTAAGGGGCGTTAGTGTGATTTGATGTTAGGTGTTGCGGTTGGATTCTAGAGGATAATCTTTTAGAGCTCGATCCAATCCCCCTTATGAGCCCAAACAAAGAAGACCCTAATCTCGCCGCTAAACTAGAGTTATACCGGGCCCTCGTGCAGACTAATCCGGAGGTCGAACTGAAGGGCGCTAGTCATCCGTACACATCGCTAAACGGGCACATGTTTTCCTACCTTCACCCATCTGGCTCGCTCGCTCTGCGTCTGGGAGAGAAAGAGAGGGAAGAGTTTTTAAGAAAATATGAAACGACCCTGTTTAAAGCTTACGGCGTGGTTCAAAAAGAATATGTCACTGTACCGGACTCCTTGCTCAAGAAGACGAAAGCACTAGCGAAATATTTCGAGCTCAGCTTTGCATACGTCCGAACCCTGAAGCCAAAGCCTTCCAAGAAAAAGAGCTAGCGCGCGAGAATTCTCACGCCAAGTCGCAACGCCGCGAAAGGGATGGGAGGACCGAGAAACGACACGTTCGCGTAGTTAGATGAGCTGCTGGGGGAGATAGGAAATAGCAAATAAGGAGTTCCAGGCAGCGTGCTAGCGAATGGGCGTGAAACGAGAGACCGGCGCCAGCCGTGGAGCGCTGCCTCGCTTGCGATGCCGACGGTGAGCAGCGTGAGATAGTAAGGCAATGGCCTGCGCTCTATCCAGTGGCATAAAAGGACGCACCTTTTTTCCCAAAGAATCTTTTGGGCCCCTCATCAACCAATAGAGCGCGGACAAGAATAAGGACGTGCCTCTGGTTTTCTCCTTGCTCACCATCGACCTCGCAAGCGAGGCAGCGCTCCAGGTTGTCATTCCTCGCGCAGCAGGCGCGCTGGATCGACTCGCAGAGCGCGATACACCGGGCTGGCCACCGATACGGAGCCGGTGATCAGGATAGTGAGCCCAACGGCGGCAAGCACCAACGGATCTTGTGCCGATGCTTGGTAAACGATCGCGGAGAGAATCTGGCTGGCGGCGAGACCCATCAGAATGCCCACTATCGATCCGGCCCCGAGCACAATCAGCATGCGGCCGAGCGCAGCCCAAAGAACCTGTTTCCCGTGGGCGCCGAGAGCGACGCGAATACTGAGGTCGCGCAATCGTCTACCGACGGTGTAGGAAGCCACGCTGAACGTACCAATGATCGACAGCAATAAACCGAACGCACCGAATAAGCCAAGGGCAACGGTCGCGATCCGAGACGGGAACAGCGAAAGGGTCAGCTGGCTGGTCCACGAACCTGAATCGCGGATCGGAATAGCAGGGTCCAGGTCCCGGATCACTTTGCGAATGGTGGCGGCCATCTCGCCGGCAGCGCTGTCAGACAGCCCGGGCTGGGTCCGGGCGATCAATACCGTATTGGTCTCCGGTCTTTGCGAGATAGGAAAGAAGGCCGCACCGGCTGGGTCCTCGCTCAGGGTCAGGTATTTTCCGTCTGCTACAAGTCCAACGATCCGGTAGGCGACACCGGACTGGTTTTTGAAATACCGGCCGATGACATCGTCCGAGTGAAAAACTTCCTGGGCGAATTCACGGTTTACTACTGCAACCGGCGGCGTATCGGGAGCGTCGGCGGAGCTAACATCGCGTCCGGACAGCAATGGAGTTCCAGCAGCGCTGAGATATCCCGGGGACACGCTGTAAATGTAAGCGTTGGTAATGAGGTTCGAGTCTCTGAAATCGGTGGTCTTATCGGAGAAAACCGGAGAACTAGTTAACTCCAGTGAAAGCGGGGTGACATTCGCGTAGCCGGCGGCTTGTACACCGGGTAGATGCGATACTCGATCGAGCAGTTCCTTTTGGAAACGGGCTGCATCGTCACCCTTGTAACTAGCCCAGCTCAAGTCGAATTCGGTTCTCACCACGTCAGCGGGTTTAAAACCGACATCCATATTTGTAGCCCTCGCCAAACCACGCAACGAAACAAAGGCGGCGGTAACCGTGACACAACAGAGCGCAATCTGGCCCGCCAGTAAGAAATCTCGCAGCGCCCAACGGCGACTGGTAGAAGCATGGATACCACCGGCCTTAAGGGCATCATTGGGATCGCTCTTGAAGATCTGTCTCAGCGGCATCAACCCAAAGAGAAGCGCAGCGCAAACTGACGTTAGCAGCGCAAACCCGACTAACGACGGCTGGGGCACCACGAGAAATTTAAAAGGGAAAGTCGTAGCCGGATGCCAATTGGACATGCCGGTCAATGCCAACCAAGCTAGACCACAAGCGCATGCGCCGGCCAAAGCGGAAACCAGCACTGCCTCTACCAAAAGTTGACGAAAGATGCGCCAGCGGCTGGATCCGATGGCGATGCGAATCGCGATCTCGCGACTGCGATCCATCGTTCGTAACGCGAATAAGCCGCCTAAATTCGCGCAGGCAGCGAGCAACACGACTCCGGCCAATCCCATTACCCCGGCCAAAAATCCGTTTAACGGTCCACCAAGAAACTCGCCGGCAAACCCAGGCCGCACGAGTTTGAATCCAAGTCCATCTTCCTCCGCCGGATGTTGTCTCTTTATCCGCTCGGCAATGGTATTCAGATCGGCCTGCGCTTGCGGTAAACTGATCCCGTCTTTGATTCGGAGCAGACACGCAACGCGGGCATCGTGACGGGCTTCAAGCCAATTGACACCGTGAATGGCTTCTTCATTCGCAATGGGGACAAAAATATCCGGCTGAAAAAATTTCTCGGTTCCATAAAAACCTTCGGGCGTAACGCCAACAATCGTATAAGGCCGCTTGCTAATTCGGACCTTCTTACCAACAATATTGGGATCCCCTCCGAAATAACTCTTCCAAGCGGGCCAGCTCAGTACAGCGGCATCCGAGGCGCCAGGATGAGTATTGTCTTTTGGTTGTAGTAAACGACCTAGGAACGGATCGATTCCCGTAACCTCGAAGTATTCTCCGTTGACTTCGTACGCCCAGACCGCCCGAGAAACGCCATCGGCTTCGAGACCGACATTGTTTGGGACGACAGCGCCTACCGCAGAAAAAACGGTATTATCATCATGAACATCACGTACCTCGGGATAACTGAAAATCGGGTAGGCTTGATCTGTACGGCCGAGCTGCATTACTTGGTCCGGGTGAGCCACATTTAACCGACGTAGCATTAATCCCTGCAGTACCCCGAATACGATGACATTGGCGGCGATCCCCAATGTCAGGATCAAGATCGCCGTAAAAGCAAAGCCAGGAGCATGGCGCAGCTGTCTAAGAGCGAACCGTAGATCTTGGATAAGGTTCATGAATGCCGCAATCGCAATGCACAAATTGTGCCACGCAACCGTTAACTATATCGCGTCGCGGTCTTCGCAGGCGGACTCGAGACCGAGCCCACATCATTGTCTCAAATTGAAAAGAACCTTTCTCATTCTGGGACGGGAAGGGGGGAGGCGGGAAGGTGAAAGGTGATTGGTGATTGGTGGCGACGCCTTGGAGCGCTGCCTCGCTTGCGAGGCCGATGTGGGCGGAACCGGGGAGCGCTGCCCATTCGCGGCCTGGCCTCGACGAAGGCCTTGCGTGGTTGCAAACACGCTGCGGGTTGAGCGGACCAAACGCCTGGAGGGGAGCCGCTTTGTAGCTTGGCAGCTCTATGGGTTGGTAAGCAGGCGGCTCCCGGGAACGTCTCGAGATGTGGCAGTTCTGTGGGCCGTTGTATCTGCCGCACGGAATAGACGCGATGGGCAAAACATTGCGCTGGGTCATTCCCGGAAGCCGCCTGCTACCAACTCATAGAGCTGCCACCTTATAAAGCGGCTCCCCTCCAGGTCGGTTGGGCATACGATCAGCCCGTGCTCCTTAGGAGAACGAAGCGCCTTTCAGGACAAAGAGACAATCTGTTCCGCCTTTTTTGTGTTCTTTGCGTTTTTTCGCAGCTATTTCTTGTCCTTCTGTGTTCTCTATTCGATGAGCTCGATTAGTGATGAAGAAATCCCCGCTGCGGCTGCGCCCCGAGCGACCGATTCGGGACGTCGCTGGTTCACTTGGAGGCTAGCGGGTAAGTTAACGCTGGAATTACTGGTCGTTTTCACCGGCGTGTTTCTGGCGTCTCTCGTTGATCAATGGAAGTCGGAGCAGGCACAAAAAACGAATCAAAGAGAGGTTCTAAATCTGTTAGAGCAGAGTTACCGATACCAGGCCGGCGAGATGGATGCCGGCTACACGGGTTTCCATCAAAAATACACCGAATTCATGAAGCAATATCTCGCCGGCAGCATGCCGGAGCTCGATTACGAGATCTATAACAGTGGTTTCGATAGCGGCTTTTGGCACGTGCTCTTGGCGACGGGAGCGGGAAATGGACTTGATCCCGCACTGCTTATGCAGCTGCAGCTTGGCGACGCCGAGGCTCGAATACTAGTGAACCTCTCCGATCGGATTAACCAGCTGATGACGACCATTCTCGCTCCAAGCCTGGGACTGCCCCGAACCGAGTTCTATGACGAAGCCAGTAAGAAGCTTCGGCCAAAGTATCAGTGGTACGTTGATTGTATGACTGATTTTGATACTCTGTTTAAGAAGGGCGCTGAATCAGTTCGCGCAAGGCTGCAAGTGGTTCAGGAGGCGGAACGGCAGCTGCGGTAAAAGCAGGTGAAAGGTGATTGGTGATTGGTGCGAGGCCTGTCATGAGCAAGCATTAAGCGCGTCGAAGATCCGTTCGGCGTTTGGCGTTCGGCGATACTGGCAGTCGTGCCTTGAGAACGACAGCTTATGAGAATCGGGTGAGAAGTGATTAGTGGAGAGCGCTAGCTCGCTTTGTGAGGCTGATTTGGTCGGGGCCGTGCCGCGTTGCTTTCTAGCAGCCGCGGGACGAAGCCGTAGGAGGCGCGAAGCGCTGAAAAGATTTAAGCCTAGTCCGGCAAACACGCTGCGTGTCGAGCGGACCGAACGCCTGGAGGGGAGCCGCTTTAGAACATGGCAGCTCTATCGGTTAGTAGCGGGCGGCTCCCGGGAATGACCCAACGTAATGTTTTGCCCATCGCGTCTATTCCGTGCGGCGGATACAAACGGCCCATAGAACTGCCACATCTCGAAACGTTCCCGGGAGCCGCCTGCTTACCAACCGCTAGAGCTGCCAAGCTACAAAGCGGCTCCCCTCCAGGCGTTCTGTCCGCTCAACACGCGGCGGCTGCAGGACTAGGCTTAACTCTTTCAGCGCTTCGCGCCTAGTTCGCGTCCATTCGCGGTTAGCTTTCGGTTCTTCGCGCGCAACCGCTACTTCGCGGCAACAGGCTCAGCGGGCGCTGCTTTGATGTCGAGACGCGATTCTCGGGCCCGCCGGCGTGCAGCCAGGATTTGGTCGAACACAACCGCAATCAAGATCACGCCGCCCATGACCACAAACTCGAGCGAGCTGTCGATCCCCTGCAGATTAACGATGTTTCGCAACAGCTGGATCATCGCCGTACCGATGAAAATTCCAAGAACACTACCTTCACCTCCACGAAGGCTACATCCGCCTAAGACACAGGCGGCCACGGCGTAGAGCTCGAAGAAACTGCCATGGCTGGCCGGCGAAATTGAGTTGGTGTAAAATCCCAGCAGAATAGCGGAGATACCCGTCAGAAAGCCGCACAGAATGTAGGCACTCGTGATAACTAACTTGGTGTTAATTCCGGAGTAAACCGCGGCTTCTTCATTCCGGCCGATCGCGAAAAGATAACGCCCATAAACCGACGCGTGAAGGACCAGCCCCATTATTAAACATACAACCACGAAAATGATAAACGGCGCGGGCACATTGAAGATGCTACCGGTGGCAAGCGTTCGGAGTAACTCGTAGGTGGTATCGCCGCTAAAGCCGACCGTCTGGTCATGCGAGATGAATCGGGCTAGCCCGCGGTAACCTAACAGGCCGCACAAGGTGACCACAAACGGCTGCAGGTTAGCTCGGGTTATGAGTAATCCGTGGAACCAGCCGAGCACCATGCAGATCAGTAAAACGGTCAGCACCGCGATCGGCCATGGCCAGTTATAGTTAACCAGCAAATAAGCCAAGATGACCCCCAGCAAGGCGAATTGCGATCCAATCGAAAGGTCGATGCCACCGGTGATAATCACCACTCCCATGGCCACGCTGAAAATCCCGAATAGCCCGATCGATCGCGTCAAGTTTAACAGATTTGCCTGACCGAGAAATACCGGATTAGAAAACGTATCGGCGGGACCTCGCTGTATTAGCTCCAACAATGCATAGCCAAAAAACAGCCCCAGAAAGATGGCTACCATTCCAATTTCTTTACTCGGTCTCAATTTAACAAATTCCTTTAACTGGCGAGTTCTAGAGCAGTCCGGACTGGAGCGACTGCGAGCTTCATTACGTTTTCCTCACTGAAATCATCGGCTTCTATGATTCCGGTTAGCATCCCTTCTCGCATGACCGCGATCCGGTCACTGACGCCGAGAACTTCTTCCATGTCACTGCTGATCATCAAAATAAAAACCCCGGCGTCGGATAAGCCTCGCATGAGACGGTAGATTTCAGCCTTGCTCCCGACGTCAACCCCGCGAGTCGGTTCGTCAAAGATAATCAGCTTAGGTTGCAGAGAAAGCCATTTCGCTAAGACCACTTTCTGCTGGTTACCGCCGCTCAGATTTTTCGCCAGAGTGTTAGTGGAGGCAGTTTTGATATTGAGTTTTTGCCGTTGATTCTCAGCGGATTTCAATTCCCGTTGGTAAGAGACCAGACCGCAAGTCGCATAGGTCCAGAGGTCAGGAAGGGTGACGTTTTCCCGGACGGTCATACTGGTGATCAAACCGGTCTTGCGACGGTCTTCAGGCACCAGGTAAATCCCATTCTGGATGGCGTCCTTGGGAGAGCGGATGTGAACCCGCTGGTGGTTGATGCTGATCTCACCGCCCAATGGTTTGACGATGCCAAAGATGGTCATCGCCAGCTCGGATCGTCCCGCACCAACCAACCCGGCTAACCCAAGGACTTCTCCCTGGCGCAGGTCGAAGCTGACCTTGTGTGACGGAAAAAACGGGGAGATGAAGTCACGTATCTCGATCCGGTTTTCGCGGTCTCCGTTTCTGGTGGCGGATTTCTTCAAATCCAGGTTTCGGCCGACCATGAGCCGGACCATACTGTCATGCGAGACCTCTGACTTCTGCAGACTGCCTGAGTTCCGCCCGTCGCGAAGCCCAACCACGCGGTCGGCGCATGCCTGCACCTCCATGAGCCGATGAGAAATAAAGACGACGCTGACCCCGCTGGATTTAAGTTCCTGGATCAGCTTCAGCAGCCGATTTGTCTCCGTCAATGTTAGACAGGAGGTCGGCTCGTCCATGATGATCACCCGAGCGTTGACGGAGAGCGCTTTGGCGATCTCGACCAATTGTTGTTGAGCAATCGAGAGCGAACTTAGAGGCCGATTTGGCGAAAACTCCAGCCCCACTTTCTTTAGGTAAGCGCGCGATTGTTCGGCTATTTTTCGCCGGTCGATCAGATGGAGGAAGCCGCCGGTGAGCGGCTCCCGTCCAAGAAAAATGTTTCCGCCGACATCCAGGTTATCCAGGTTGTTCAACTCCTGGTGGATCAAGCTGATGCCTAGATGAAGTGAGTCACTGACATTCCTGATCTCGACCGGCTTCCCGTCGATCCGGATTTCACCTTCATCCGCCCGGTGCAATCCACCCAGAATCTTCATCAGGGTCGATTTGCCGGCTCCGTTCTCGCCAATCAGAGCGACGACTTCGCCGGGGTAAACGGCAAAATTGACCTGATTAAGGGCAAATACACCGGGGAACCGCTTGGAGACGCCGACCACTTCAACGATCGGCGTCTTCTCAGTATCAGACATCACTCAAGATCCTGGAAAAGCTGATCCGGACTAGTGTCCCCGGAGCTTCTTCAAATTAGCCCAAAACTCATCGACATTGTCTTTGGTGATGGCGCGGGTGGGAACGATGAACGCTTTGCTCTCAGGAACATTGATGTCCTCTCCGCGAAGCTTTTTCGCCATAAGAGTCACCGCTTGATGGCCGAATTCATACGGGTTTTGCACCACGGTCGCTTCGTCGATTCCGTCTTTTACGGCTTGTAAGGTATCGTTCTCTTCGTCAAATGTGACGATTTTTACTTTACCAGTTTTGCCGGCATCTTTGACCGCGCCGATGATGGCCGGACCATTGTAACTCCAAAGACCAACCAGGCAGGCGACGTCCGGATATTTGACCAGGGTATCGGATACGTTTTGTTTGGCGCGCACGCGATCAGTGTCGTCGGTTCTGACATCAATGACGGTAATGTTTGAACCTTTGATCGCTTCCTCCAGACCCTGAATGCGCTCTTTCGCGTTCTGAGCATCGCGCTTCCCGACGAAAAGCATAATTTTGCCTCCGCTCGGAATCGCCTTTTTGACCAGTTCACCGGCTTGCCGGCCAGCAGCGACGTTGTCGGTCCCAACGTAAAAACTGCGTTTGCTCTTGGGCGCATCGCTATCCTGAGTGACGACCAAAGCCTTATCGGTGCCGCGATCAATCATTGCTGTCTGATTGGCAGGGTCCACCGGACTTAAAGCGATTCCGTTGGTGCCTTTGACCAGCAAATCGTCGAAGATCCGGGTCTGTTCAGCGGCCGTTCCATCTGAAGGGATTCGGAAATCGACCGATATATTGGGCACTTCTTTCTGAGCCTGCTCGCAGCCCGCTCGGGCAATCGTCCAGAAATCCGAGGCGTTATTGGTGAGGAAAGCCAATTTGAGGGGTTTGTTGTCTTGCGCATTGGCTGCGAACTGTCCAAAAGACAGCCCGAGCACCGCGAAAGAAAGCAACACTTTAGGGGGATTCATCATAGGGGAGGTTATTATGGTTTTCTTTTTTTTTACTGTTATCAGGGGTGAAGCATCATCGAAGCGCCCGCTTTTTTGCATTGGCCGGCTTTCAGAGGTCAATCACGATCCTTGCAGCACCTACGTTTGCTGGGAGTGAGCGGGCTGACAAGAAAAATGGAGCTGACCAATACAAAGAACAGCGGTTACCAGCGATTGCTGCGAACCTGGGTTGAACCCTTACGGCTAGGCTCTTGAGCCACTTCGGGGGAAACGGATTGTCAGGCATCGCGTTGCGCATGAGTGGCTGGCGGACTTATATACCGGAGCTGCTCCGCTGGCTACTGAAAGACCAAAATCGTGACGGAATATGGGTCAAAGGTATATGAGGTTTGGTTTACCGATGGTTTAAGACTCCACTGAATCGAAACCGGCACCAGCACGTCAGGCTGTTCGGCGGTATTTTCGGCATCGAGCGGACCACTGAGTTTCATGCCGGTCACCTCTGCTTTCGATCGAGAGAAACTCGCGAGGCTGATCGTTGCGGGCATTGGTTCGCCGCTGATGTTCACAACGTGTAACACCAGAGTCTTAGAATCGGCGCTCTCGTTAGCTGTCACATCTAGTACGTCCCCTGGACTCTGCACCGTTGAAGCGACCAATTTGGGCTCGTAATAGTCGCTAAAGAGCTGGGTAACGTACCCGGGCGGCTGCAGCCACACTTGATACGGGTTGAGGAAGAGCAGGCCTTGATCCCAGCCATTGTCGTTCTCTTTGTCGGGCTGCAGGCAATTGGCGGAGGTTACTACCGGGAGCTGATCGGTGATCCTCGAGATCGTGTTGATGGCAAGCGCGTTGCCGACTGCTCGCGTTTGATTGTGAACATCTGCATTTAACTCGAAGACAACGACCTTATGTGGAGCACCGTTTGCGACCTGATCCAGTGCGCTGACATACGTAGGAAGGGCAACCAAGGTCGGGTCCGCTCCTGGGCCAGGCGTATTAACGTGTACGTCGAACCACACTTCACGGCCATGCTGCTGCGCGAAATTCAGAATTTTCTGGTGGGCTTCCAAGCTGGTGATACCTGAGGCCGCTCCCGAAAAATTGAATGGATTCTGGATCGGCTGGCTATAACTAAAATCGCCAACGACAATGATTACGTTGGGGTCCGCCGCCCAGACCGCCGTGGCCATGGATTCAAACTTGGCGACGTACGCGTCATTGATGGTTTCCTCGTTGCCGAACTCGAAATACTTCAAATTATAAGGTTCAGGATGACCATCCGCGGCTCGTTGTTTTCCCCAGGTTGACGTCGACGGGCCGTTTACGTACTGCATGAAATCTGCCATGTCCTGAGGAGCTTCGTTGCTGTTCAGCGCTGGTACGCCGAGAAAACCGGCTTGCTCGCAAAAGTTCAGGAAATCGAATATGGCCCATCCATTTGAAGAGTAAGGATACCAGGTACCAACGTACGGTTGGCGGCGATCCGGAGAACCAATCATTTGTTTCCAGCGGTATTGGGCCGCATTGGTCATGGATCCGCCATACCGCAAGACGCGGATCCCCTGGTTTAGGAGCCCGTTAGCTACATCTCCACGTACCGGCAAATTCTTAAATTGGCCCCAGCTTCCCGGTTCGAGAAATGCGTAACCCAGCGTCACGGAGCCTGGAGATTTGAGCCTGATGGAGAAGCGAGCGTTTTGGTCGCTCTGGGTCGGGCGAAGCGTGAAGGTGAGCTTTTGCCACCCAGTCTTGGTGACACGCAATGCGGCCTCGGAGTAAATCTGGGACCCGTCCAAGCTCTCGGCTGCGACATACAGATTGGTATTTGGCTGGCCCTCAACCCAGACCTCGCCGTCGTAGCTCTTGCCCTTCACAAAGTTAAGCCCCCATCGGTTGAGGCCTTGATTGAATACCCCGACCGTTCCCGACCCGGTCGTAAACGTCATTTGCTGGCTCTGCGAGCCCACAAATGGGCTGCTGTTGACGAGCGAATAAGTGCCGGTGGCGGAGCCTGGTTGCGTTGCAGTCCACATGCCGCTGACCGCGTTGGTGGCGCCGGCAGGGGTGAACGCTACCTGAGTTGTGGTAGTACCGCTGGTAACCGAAAGCGCTTGGAAGGATGCGCTCCCAGCAAAGGAACGGAGTCCGATCATCCCAGGCCCGAGAGGGTACTGTTGGTCTGTGTAGGTTCCAACAATAGAGCCGTTTACCGATATTTGAAACGAGTCGTCCTGAAACTGGACGCTAAGGGTGACCCATTGGCCCGTCGGTGTATTACAAGGAAAGCTAGTGAGCGCCTCGAATCCATCGTTGTGCCGTCCCACAACGACCTGGCTTCCGGTCAGACTGACTTCGTAGCCAAAGAATTGATCGGGACCCTGGCTAGGGTCCTGAACATCCAAGATGAAGCCGGCTGCTATCGCGGTGCCGGTCGATGGAGTTAAGACCTGCACGCTAACCGTCGCGTTCGAGAAGTTGCCCCCGGTCCACACTAGCTTCTCATCACTCGAATTTGAGTTCGAGGCTAAAGTGACCTCAGATCCGCTGACAGAAACGCTACCTCCTCCATAATCTCGAAAGTTCTGGAGAACATACGAGGGTTCCTGAAAGCTTTCTCCGAAAAGCATCTGGCTATAGATGCCTCCATACACTTCGTGATTTACATCTTCCAGACACGCACCAGTGCCGAGATAGGGCGAAACGGAGTTGCTGACCTGGCTGGCATTGATCTGGATCTGAGCCGGTTGAGCGCAAACCGAACTCAACAGCGTAAACGGCAAAACGACGGCAGTTAGGGAGGAACGGAAATTCATAGACATGGGCAAGTAGAATTTCCGGGAGCATGCTCGGCACGTGCCGATATGCCCATGAGGATTTGCTGACTGGTTTTTGAACTTTCTTGCCTTCAGCGTCCCTACGACCGGCTGGAATTTGCCGAAAATATGGGTATGGGAAAAGGAGTGAAGCGAACCCCCCAGGTTGCTCTTATCATTGAAACCTCAGTCGTTTATGGCCGGCGTATTCTGGCGGGTATAGCCCGTTACTTGCGTTCGCATCATCGCTGGTCGGTTTTTATCGAGCAGCACGAACTGGGGACCCCGCCTCCGGATTGGCTTACTGCGGGGAGCTGGGATGGAATTCTCAGCCGCCCAACCGACCATGCCATGGCCCACCTTTTTCGCCGGATGGGCGTACCCGTGGTTGATCTCAACGATCTCCACGAAGACCTGGGTTTGCCTTGGGTCGGCTCTGATCATACGGCGATTGGCAATATGGGGGGTGCGCATTTGGTTGAAAGAGGTTTTCGGCATTTTGCGTTCTGCGGTTTTACCGGCGAGCTCTGGTCGCGGCAACGCGGCGCCGGATTTTTCAACGCAGTGTGTCGGAGCGCTGTAACCACCTCCATCTATGAAACGCCTTGGCGAGGCCCGGATACGCCTCGTTGGGACCAGGACATCGAGCAGATCGTAGACTGGATCCGGTCGCTCCCGAAACCGGCTGCGATTATGTCGTGTAACGATGTACGCGGCTTGCATTTGCTGGATGCCTGCAGCCGGGCTGGGGTCTTGGTACCCGAAGAAGTGGCCGTCTTGGGCGTCGATGATGAGGACACGATGTGTGAGCTTTGCAGCCCGCCGCTATCCTCCGTTGCACCGAATCCGGAGGGAATCGGCTACGCGGCCGCCGGATTATTGGACACGCTCATGTCGGGACGAACGTCGGCCCAAGATCGGATCTCGGTTAGCCCGATCAGGGTTTCCTGTCGCCAATCTACCGACACCATGGCAGTTGCCGATTGGGCTGTCGCTAGCGCTGCTCGCTACATGCGGGAGCTGGCTCCACAAGGGTGCCGGGTGAACGATGTTCTCGAAAAGGTCCATATGTCGCGCGCGGCTTTAGAGAAGCGTTTCCGCAAACATCTGAATCGTTCACCAAAACAGGAGATACGGCGCATCAGGCTCGAACGTATCAAACAGCTCTTGGTCGAAACGGATTTAACGCTCGAACGCATCGCGGAGCTTTCCGGCTTCGAACACCCGGAATATATGAGCGTGGTTTTTAAGCGGGAGACTGGCCAAACTCCAGGCCGTTACCGCAACCAATTCAAAAAGGAACCGAGCGGGCGACCAGCGAGTGGTTAGAGAGGGGTTCCCGCTCCTCAAGCAATTGACCATCCACGCCATCGTATCCTCGGCGTCAGCGGCACTTTTCTGATTCGCTCTCGTCGTTGTACTTGGCGATATCCCCAAAAGGTAAAAAAGCTCAAATTAATCGATCGGAATCCTCATGGAAACGAGCGCCTTTTCGAGCATGATCGGTAGCTCCGTCCCAGATGCTTAAAAATTTTTTCTTAATTTGAACCCGCTTACCCGGTTTCGGAACGATGTCTAACCCAATCCCTCCCAGCTGTCGGGTTCCCGCCTTCGTGGGGAACAAACAAATCAAGTTCATTGAAAAAGAAGTGCCGGAGCCAGGCCAAGGCCAGCTGCTGCTTCGGGTCGGCGCCAATGCATTGTGCGGGTCCGAACGCCCACAATTCTTTGACGGCTCGGTGGTAACACCTGGTCATGAGGCGGCTGGGGTTGTGCTTGCGGCCGGGCCGGGCACCCACACTGCTATCGGAACTGCTGGCGCCGTTTTCTTAATGGATTTTTGCGGTGAATGCCGCTCCTGTCGGCAAGGATTTACTAATCAATGTCTGCAAAAGCGTGGAGATATGGGGTTCAATCGCGACGGCGGCTATGGGCAATACGAGTTGATCAACGAGAATATCTTTTTCCCGGTCCCTGCTGACATCTCTGCTACTGAAGCCACACTGTTGCTTGATATTATGGGCACCGGCGGGCACTCCATTGCGAGGTGCCAGCTGATGCGGCCCGACATAGAATCACTGCTTGTCTTGGGCGCCGGACCGATCGGATTAGGCGTATTGGCCATGGCAAAAATCATTCTCGGTAACCAGCTAAAAGTGGTCATTTCAGATGTCGTTCCTTATCGGCTTAAGCTGGCTGAGCGCCTCGGTGGTCTACCGATTAACGTGACCCACGACTCGATAAGCGCCGGGTTAAAAACGCATGGACTGAATCGAGTCGACATGGCGATCGACACGAGTGGTAAACAAGCAGCGCGCCAGGAAGGGCTTGATTCACTAGCTCAACGTGGATCGTTGATCTGTGTCGGCCATGGCGAGGGGATTGCCGTTAAGATCTCACCTGATATCATTGCGCCGGAACGCAGCATCGTGGGTAGTGAATATTTCCGTTACAATGAATTGCCGGCCAATTTGGAGCGGCTACAACAACATCGCGCGTATCTAAACGAAATAATAACTCACCGGATGCCGGTCGACCAGATTCAGCCAGCGTTCGAAATGTTCTTCGGATGTGAAACCGGTAAAGTTCTTATCGAACAGTGATGGCAATCAGCGGAAGGATTAAGGTGTGCCTGGTGGGAGCGGGTGTCTGGGGTTGGCAACATGCCCGCGTTTTCTCGGGGCGACCGGATGTCACCTTGTGCGCTGTGGCGGGTCGCAACCGGGAAAAGACGGAGGCGCGCGCAGCCGAATTTGGTCTGCGCGCTTACACAAACCTGCCGGAGATGTTGGACAAAGAAAAACCAGCCTTGGTGAGTGTTAGCCTGCCCAATCTGGAACATTTCCACGCGACACTGCAAGTGATCGAGGCTGGCTATCCTTTACTGGTGGAGAAGCCGCTAGTCTTTGATCTAGCAGAAGCGGACCAGTTGTTAGCAGAGGCAGGAAAAAGAAACCTCTTCTTTGCGATCAACTTCAATCATCGGTACGCAAAACCGGTCCGTCTCGCGCATCAAGCAATTCAGGACGGCAAGCTTGGCAAGATAACACACGCCAGTTGGAGGTTTGGGGGTGAGGCTAACGTCAGTCCCCATCCACATGCTAATCTTATCGAGACCCAATGCCATGGGTTCGATCAGTTGGAGTATCTGTGTGGACCAATCCAGTCGGTAATGGCGGAAATGACCGACCTCACCGGAGGGGGCTTTCGCACCGTTACACTAGCGCTACGATTCGCGAATGGGGCCGTGGGCAGTTTGATTGGTACTTATGATTCTTCGTACGCCTACCCGGACAGCCATCGAGTCGAGATCAATGGAGATGAAGGTCGCTTAGTAATCGAAGACACCGTGCGCCGCTTCGCTTTGCAGAATCGCGGCAACGAAACCGCCCAGGTTTGGCAGAGCGGCTATTTCAACGATTTCGACCGGGAATTTCATCGAACGTTCGATCTCTATCTGGATGCCATGTTAGACGCGTTCAAACGGGATGAAGGGCCGCCCGTACCTGCCATCGCCGGGCGGCGAGCGCTGCAGTTAGCCTGGGCGGCTGTCGAATCGTTTGAATCGGGAAAGAGAGTGACCGTTGGTGAATAGCCGCTCACCGGCTTCTTCCGGTGAGATTTTCAGCCGCCTTCGTTCTATCTTTGCGTCTTGGCGCCGCGCCCGCATCCCCGGCCCGCAACGCTTCGCGTAGCGATGCGGGCGTGGGCTACGCGAAGCGTTGCGGGCTTTGGGTCTTTGCGTGAGATTCCACGACTTCTATGGCTATTCCACCCGGACCAGAGTGGCTTCAGACCGCGGTATTTTATCAGGTCTATCCCCAAAGCTTTCACGATTCCAACGGCGACGGAATCGGTGACTTGCCCGGCATCACCGCGAAGCTCGATTACATCGCTTCAATCGGCTGTAACACGATTTGGATTAATCCGATGTTCGAGTCCCCCTTCGGTGACGCCGGTTATGATATCGCTGATTTTTACAAAGTCGCGCCCCGGTACGGGACAAACGACGATTTCAAGCGGCTTTGCGCCGAGGCGCATCAGCGCGGTCTCCGAGTCTGTCTCGACTTGGTAGCCGGCCATACGTCGGTGCTGAGTCATTGGTTCCAACAATCTGCCCTCGATTGGCCCAACCAATATTCCAACTGGTATATCTGGACGCCGGCTGGGAAAAACGTTACCGGCTCACAACCGTATCCCGGCCAGGATCGCCGGTCCCAACGGTATTTACCCAACTTTTTTCATTTCCAGCCTGCTCTCAACTACGGGTACGCTAATCCGACAGAGCCTTGGCAACTTCCGACCACTGATCCCGCCTGCATCAGGGTGCGAGAGGAGCTCAAGGAGATCATGAAATTCTGGTTGGCGGCAGGTGCTAACGGCTTTCGAGTCGATTTGGCAGCCTCGCTGGTTCGCAACGATCCGGATCATCAAGCGATCACTGCGCTTTGGGGCTATTACCGAAGCTGGCTCGATCAAAAGCATCCGGATGCGGTCTTAATCTCGGAATGGGGTAACCCGGCGATTTCCGTTCCAGCGGGTTTCCACGTCGATTTTTTACTCCAGTTTGAGGAGCCGGCTTATGGATACCTCCTTGGTCCTAAATCGGAAATCCAAGGGGACGGACGCAAACCGCCTGCGTTTTTCGAGCGGGCTGGGGGAGGCAACATTCAGGACTTTGTTGATAACTATCTCAAGCATTACACCAAGACGAAATCGCTCGGTTATATTTCGCTTCCGACCAGCAATCACGATATGCCCCGCCCGACCTGGGGACGGAATACGCGAGAAGTGCGTACTATCTTTGCCATGCTGCTGACTATGCCGGGAGTGCCTTGTATCTATTATGGGGACGAGATCGGCATGCAGTTTTTGCCTGATTCACCAAACAAAGAGGGTGGTTTACTCGATAACAAACAGCGTTGCGGTTCACGTACCCCGATGCAGTGGTCGAAGGAACAAAATGCCGGGTTTTCCAGCGCATCAGCAGAAAAGCTTTATCTACCGATCGATCCATCTGAATCGCGGCCGGATGTCGCGACTCAGGAAGAAGATCCCGGATCTCTCTTGAACTTTACGCGCGACTTATTGCAACTGCGTCGCGAGCATCCTGCGCTGGCCAACGCCGCAGACTTTCAATCCCTTTATGCGGAGAAGGATCAGTATCCGTTTGTCTATCTGCGAGCTGCACCGACGGAACGGATTATCGTATCGATTAACCCGGCAGCGACAGCCTGCCCAGCTAATTTAGAACCGGCCGTTAAGCTTGGCTCCGTCCGTCCATTGCTTACTCAAGGCGCGGCATTCCGTAATGGACACTTCGAGATGGATCCTATCTCATTCGGGATCTTTGCGATCGAGTAAGACGAGAGTACAGAACAACAAGGGGCGCAAGGGCCACAAAGGGTTGGAAAACGGTTAGGAACAACCATTTTTGCGTCCTTTGAGATCTTGTTGTGAGATCGGGCATTCCGATTCTATTGCGCGGTGATAGCCATCGAGCCCGGCGAATTTCCGGTAGTGAATGGTGAACCCGGCATGGCCGTCAACCCACCGTTTGAACCGATAGTATATCCCGAAACCGTGGCCGCGGTGTAGTTTGTCACGTAGAGAAATTGCCCGGTCGGATCGATGGCAGCTGCGGCAGGGACGTCACCCGTTGCAAACGGCGAATTCGGTATGGGCTTGAGTTCTCCACTTAAAACGATCTCGTAGCCCGACACTGTATTTTTATTTTGATTCGTGACATACACGAACTTGCCGATTGGATCGACAGCAATAGCAGCAGGCATGTCTCCACGCTCTTTAAGTGGTGAACCAAGAGGCTTCAATGCGCCCCTTGATGTTATTCGGAAGGCTGAAACGCTGCCAACACGTGTCTTGATGCTGAAGCCCGTCACGTAGAGGAATTTCCCATTCGGGTCCACCGCGATATTACCGGGCCCTCGCGCAGTCGAATAGTGCGATAAGGGCGCCAACGCTCCAGTAGATTCTATTTGATAGACCCAAATCGCGTGAACACTGGCGCCGTCCCCATACGGGACAAAGGCGAAAGTCCCCGAAGGATCAATTGCAAGATAAACAGCCCTGGCGTTAAAAGGAGAGCCTGATACCGGCGTCAAAGCGCCATTTGAACCGATGCTGTAAACTGCGATGCCGGCTCCGCTCGGTACGAATAGAAATTGAGCGCCTGGGTCAACGGTCAATGAAAAGGGGGTTAAAACTGTCGGGAACGGCGACCCAGGGATCGCGGTCAACGCGCCGTCCGGCGCGATGCTGTAACCCTCGATGGTCATTACGCCGTTTCCGGTTAGCACGTACACGAATTTGTTCTGATCCACCACTGCCTGCGTGGGCTCGAATCCCGCGGGATAAGGAGATCCCGGTACGGGTGTCAGAGCTCCGTTCGTGGCGATGCTATAACCCCAGAGGGTGTTGTCCGCCCAGTTTGTGACATAGGCGAACTGCGCCCGCGCAGACGATGCTAAACCGATAAAAGCAATTGTGAGCGTCAATAACACCCTGAAGGCGCTTGATTTCATCATTCTTAGGTTAGGCCGGGACGCATTATCGGCCAAGGTCCGGTTCTATTGCGAGGTGATCGCGATCCCGTATGGCAAATTGCCTGCAGCGAATGGTGAACCTGGGATAGCCGTCAACGCGCCGTTTGCACCGATGACATATCCTGAAACGCCGAGCGGTGCGTCGTTTTTTTCAACATATCCGTTTACTTGGTAGAAGAATTTTCCAGTTGGGTCGATAGCTGTTTCGCCCCAGCCAGCCTTACCAAACGGCATTTTCGGGACTGGTCTGAGTTCTCCGGTTGAACCGATGCGGTACGCTAAAATCGAATTTATCCCCGGGGTCGGATCAGGGACATAGGCGAATTTGCCGCTTGGATCGATGGCGAACCCACCTTTGCCTGCGTGAAACATGGGGAAACCTGTAAGTCCTTTTAAGGCGCCTTTTGACGTGATGCGATATCCTGTGAAGCAACGATAGGCGGTCCCGTAGAGGAATTTTCCTGTCGGATCCACCGTGAGACTACTGGGGTGCTTCGCCGTGGCATAGTGCGTCACGAGTGTTAGGGCTCCGGTCGATTCTATTTGATACTCCCAAATAGCTTGCGCTTCACCGTGTCCGCCAGTCAGACCAAAGGCAAAAGTTCCCGACGGGTCAATCGCAAGTCCGTAGGCGCCTTTACCCTGAAACGGAGAGCCCGCTACCGCCGTGAGGGCGCCGTTCGAACCGATAGTATAGACATAGATCGCGTCCCCAGCCGGTAGGAATAAAAAACGGCCGAGAGGGTCAACGTTCAGGGTACTACAGCCCATAGCCGCCGGAAACGGGGACCCCGGGATGGTACTTAAAGCGCCATCCGATGCGATGCTGTAACCAATAATGGTCTCAACAGGGTCTCCGGTTACAACGTATACGAATTTGTTCTGAACCACACCCATGCCCTTGGGCTGGAATCCCGCGGGATAGGGAGATCCCGCTACGGGTGTAAGAGCTCCGTTCGAGGCGATGCTATAACCCGAGAGGGTGTTGTCCGTGTAGTTTGCTACGTACGCGAACTGCGCCCGCAAAGGCGATGCTAAAGCAATAAAAGCAATAGCCAGTGTCGATAACACTCTGAAGCCGGCTGGCTTGACCATTCTTAGGCCGGATGATCTGAGCGACCGTTCGAAGTTCATTGCCAAGGAGTACAGAACGTTGAAATCAAAAGCGATCAAAGAGTGTCCATAATCGCCCGTTTCGTTCGTTGTATCCCTGAAAACCCACCATCCACACCCCTATCACAACCATGAACGCAGAATATGATAGTCAGTCTGTTCAAACTTCAGCCTCTCCAGCTCCTGTCTCTCAGGGTAGACTCTGGACCGGTCGGATCCTCAGCATGTTACCCGCGCTGTTCCTACTCATGGACGGCGTCATGAAAGTGATGAAGCCGGACTTTGTCGTGAAAGCGACGGTTGAGCTGGGATATCCGGAGGATGTTATTTTCGGGCTCGGGATCGTCGTGCTGATTTGCGTTATCCTTTACATCATTCCTCAGACGTCAGTTCTGGGCGCGATTCTTTTAACCGGGTACCTGGGAGGCGCCGTCGCCTCACACCTACGACACGGTGATCCGCTCTTTTCGCACGTGCTCTCTCCAGTCTACTTCGCAATTCTGCTCTGGGGCGGACTCTACCTTCGCGAGCCGAGGCTTTCAGCTCTCGTTCCAATACGGAATTGAGCTATTGGCTATTCGCGAAGCGATGGGCTATTGACTATTGGCGAAGCGCCTATGGATGGTGATGTTACGACTGCTCAGATCAATAAATCCACGACTCCAGAGCCGGTCACCCCCTCACTGATCGCCGCTTGGATCCTCGCCGGAATCGCTCTGTTGCTGATCCCGTCCCTCCATCTGATCTCAGCCCTGGTCGCCGGCCTCCTGGTTTATGAGCTCGTCTTTTTGTTGGCCCCGATTATTGAGCGTCACTTGATCAATCGTTGGTCTCGCTGGTTATCAGTGGCCGCCCTAGCCATTTTGATCATCGCGGCTCTCATCGTCGCCGGATTCGCTACCACCGCCTTTATAAAGAGCGAAGCGAACACTCCGGAGGTGCTATCGAGCAAATTGGACCAGATCATTACCGAAGCGCGCAGCAAGCTGCCATCCTTCTTGACCGACAGCTTTCCCGGGAATGTGGATGACCTTAAGGCGTTCGCTTCCAATTGGCTCGATCAACACGCCAAAGAGGTACAGGAATTTGGTGAAAATGTTCTCCACTTTTTTGTCCGCGCTTTTTTCGGGATGATTATTGGCGGATTGATCTCTCTGCTTGAAGTCACCCGGACAACAAACGCTAAACCGCTAGCGGCAGCGCTGATCGAACGGAGCTCGCGGGTTGCAACTTCGTTCCGCCAAATCGTTTTCGCCCAGCTACAGATCTCGGCGTTGAACACGGTGCTCACTGCGATCTTTATATTTGCGGTTCTACCCGCACTCGGCATTCATTTGCCGCTCAGTAAAACCTTAATCGCGATCACCTTCTTTGCCGGTTTATTGCCTGTGATCGGTAATCTCATTTCCAACACCGCTATCTTCATCGCCGGTCTTTCGGTTTCACTCTACGCTGCCATCTTCGCCCTGGTCTTTCTGGTAGTGATCCATAAGCTCGAATATTTCTTCAACGCCCGAATCGTCGGATCAACTATTTACGCACGCGCTTGGGAACTCCTGATCGCGATGCTAGTGATGGAAGTCGCTTTCGGGATCGGCGGACTAGTGATTGCGCCGATCTATTATGCTTACATAAAACGCGAACTAACGGACCGAAACCTTGTATAAAGCGTCACGCCTAGATTCAAAGGACGGAAAAATTTAACAGAAGATCACAAAGGTCGCAAAGACAGACATCCTAAGGTTAAGCGTAGGGTCAGGTCACATATTCTGAACTCCTGCAACTCCTCGAACTCCTTTTCTCAAGGACTTGGCTGAGTTCACGTCGGAGGCTTCGGTTCAAAGATCCGCCCCCCTTTGTGAACTTTGTGACCTTCTGTTAAATCTTCTGTTCTACTGCTGCCATCTTCGCCCTGGTCTTTCTGGTAGTGATCCATAAGCTCGAATATTTCTTCAACGCCCGAATCGTCGGATCAACTATTTACGCACGCGCTTGGGAACTCCTGATCGCGATGCTAGTGATGGAAGTCGCTTTCGGGATCGGCGGACTAGTGATTGCGCCGATCTATTATGCTTATATAAAACGCGAGTTAACCGATCGAAACCTTGTGTAAGGGATCCGCTCACAAAACGGAAAAACCGTACGCTAAGCCCCCAGCGAGGGGTCGCGATGGAGTTTGCGCGTAAGCACGGCAACCACACCTCCATCTCAGCGCCGGAAATGATACGTCTGCGGAGAAGCTCAGGGCTTTTTTGAGTGCCACGATGTGAAGGTGCTGAATGTGGCCGTAGCCACGGGCGAGCACAGAGCCAAAGGTTGGTCAGTTTGTGATGGCGCGGTTGGACGAGGTTCTTGGTATGCCGGACTAACGGCGTCAGAGGAGTCACAATCCGGAACCGTCGCCAAGAGTAGCGATGTGTCGCTTGTCAGCTAACCGATTACATCGCCGGCGAAAGACATGGGCTTGTTAGCCGTCAATCCCGGGGTGCTAGTTCGGCTAACAATTTGTCAAAGCGCGGATCTTTCCTCAGTGGATCCCAGCCGGGATTGGTCTTGAGGTCTCCGTAATTGAGGAACAAACTTGGCATCTTGACGAGGATGTTTAGTTCTTCGAAAGCAGAGTCCGGCTGGTTCGCCCAACCATAAACTGACGCGGCATTGGCCGCTACAAGTGGGCGAAGAACGGCGCCCCAGAGACCCCGAATTGCCATCGCGTGGCGTGCTTCTTCTACGCCTTGCTCGTTTCGCCCGAGAGCGATATCGGTAAAAGCAAGGGCTAAGTATAGGAAAGGATCCCCTTGCATTACTTGGAGTTTTGGGTACAGCTCCTCACGCGCATCGCCAAACTCCTCCACAGTCGGATGATTTCCTTTAAGAAATTCGAGCCAGAGTGTGATGACTCGGGGTGGGACGTTCCCTGGTATCATAGGTGATCTCGTTGGAAAAGTGCCAGCGAAGGCGATCTCTTGATTTCGAGTTTTGCTGACAATTTCCTCCGCCGCGGTAAAGTCGCGTGCGCATATCGCATAATACAGTCGATTCGCTGTGACCTCGGGGTCATCTTTTACAGAAGGCGGAAGCGTCTCGTAGACGGCGCGAACGCCTTTCAAATCTGCCCTTTCTGCAAATATGGAGTCCGCTCTTTTGAGCCGAAACGACGGCTGATCGGGCTCAAGTTCGATCAGTCGCTCTAAGATCCGTTCGTGGTTTCGATACTGTCGAAGGCAGAAGTAGGTGTACTCTAGAGTGTCGAGAAGGTCTGGGTTTCGAGGGTCCAGAGTCGCCGCTTTCTCCAAACCAGCGATGGACTTTTCCCATCGCCCCTGCTCTTGATCCATTACGGCGCTGAGCTGAAGAAGCTCGGGATCGTTCGACATCGTTTTCGACGCGATGTCTATTTGAATCCTGGCCCTCACAGAGTCGTTGTAGGCAAGAAGGTGCTGCGCCATCGCCAAATGAACTTCAGAAAGATCCGGTCGAAGCCGAAAGGCTTCATTCGCGGCGGCATCACCTGCTGTGCACCTCTCTGCTATTCGCAGCAGACCGGCTGGGCCGTAGGGCTTCTCATAATCCAGGATGCAGAGGTAGTCGTGAGCCTTTACGAGCAGACAATATCCCAGTGCAAACTTAGGATCTCTCTGGGTCGCTTCTTCCAGTAAGCTGATTGCCTTCGAGTACATTTGCTTCTCGCTACTCACCAAACCCACACTGTTGATCAGTTGCTTAGCCTGAAGATAGAGATCATAGGCCTCCAAGTCATTGGTCGGCCTTTCCTCGATTTCTTTGCGTTCTTTTGGCGATAATTGGGCACTCAGACTCGACGCTACTCTCTGCGCGATTTCGCTCTGGATAGCAAAGATGTCGGTCAGATCCCGATCATAACTGTCCGCCCAAATCGTGTTGTCATTCCGGGCGTCAACTAACTCCGTACTAACCCGCACATGTTTCCCGTCACGGCGGACGGTTCCTTCCAGCACGTTCGCCACCCCTAGAGCGGTGGCGATTTGGCGCAAATCGCGTTTGGTATCTCCTCGATACTGCATCACTGAGGTACGGCAAATAACTTTGAGTTGGCCTACCTTAGCGAGATTATTGAGAATCTCATCCTGCACTCCGTCCGCAAAGTAGGCGTCACTTTTGCTCTCACTAAGACTCTCAAACGGTAGGACGGCGACACTCTTTTCGGTTGGTACCGCTTCGATGACTCGCTGGTTAGACAAGAATCCTGCGTGGCCGAAAAAGGAAAGCCAGGTAATTAGTCCTCCGGCAAGGCATAGGCCGGCACCCAGCACCCAACGAACGATTCGCCTTCTCGGCTTCCTTTTCGACGTGTTCGGGGTCACCTGAGCGCTCACCGACCGCAGCTCGTCCGCCGTCAAACCTGACCCAGAACCGATCGCTCCTCTGACTTTCGTGAGCGCCGGCTGCAATTGGGCAGGAGTTTGAAAACGCTGGTTTGGATCCTTCGCGAGCAGAACCTGGAGCAATAAGATAACCGGCGGAGGGAGGTTCTTCAATCTTTCAGTCGGCGGCGCGGCACGCTGATGTTGGTCCATCAATTCCGCGGCTGACCCTTTGAACGGAGGTTTGCCTGAAAGCATTTCCCAAAGCGTTACCCCCAATGAATACAGATCAGAACGGATGTCCGTCCCAAGTCCGGCAAACTGTTCCGGACTAGCATAGGTGGGAGTTCCAATAAAACTTCCCGCGATTGAAAGCGTGTCTTCCGTAACTCCTTTCGCTAAGCCCAGGTCGATTATCTTGACGTTTTCCAATCGACCCTCCTCCCAGCTGAGCATGATATTGCTGGGCTTAATGTCGCGATGGACGAGATGCTGTTTGTGGATCGCAGCTAGCCCTGCAGCGACCTGCGTCACTATGTCGAGAGCCAGGTCGATCTCCAGCCGGCCGGAACGACGGATGAGGGCTTCTAACGTTTCGCCATCCACAAACTCCATGGCATAGAAGTAGTTTCCGCCGCTTTCTCCCAGATGAAATACCGAGGCCACATTGGGATGGCGGACGCTGGCTGCGGCTCGGGCTTCCCGCAGGAAACGGCTCCGGGCAGATTCGTTACCGATGAATTGTGCACCGATGATCTTGAGAGCCACAGGGCACCGGAGGTGGGTATCAATGGCTTTGTAGGTTACTCCCATGCCACCGCGTCCGAGCTCCATCGGTGTTCCATCGTCGTTTTTGAGAACCTGATAGTGCTCAAAACAGAGCTCAGAAGAAATGGCGGAAAGTGACTCGGTCTCGGGTAAGATAGCTCCCCGCAGCGCGCACACCGGACAGAACTCACTGTTTTCGTTCAATGCAGTGCCGCAAACCTCGCAGGCGCGTTTGCCGTTGGTTTTCACTCCAAGCTCGCTTAGCTCTAGGATTCTAGCCGATTTGGTCGCTCATCGCCTGCGGAAACTGGTCTGTGGTCGCGGGTTACGTGGCGCGGGCGCCTCGACTGCTCTGGTCGAACAGCGCTCACGGACCCGCTTAGCTGCGGAACCACAAGAGCGATCTGCTGTTCGTGTTGGACAAAAGAGAATCGGAGCGCCGGCGCGTCTCAGTATGACACGACAAATATTTCTTCAGACCTCCTGCAACTCCGGGAGTGGAATTACTGTGTAAACTAATGAAATGCCAAACAAAGAGAACGCCTCATCAAAGACTAAAGAAACAGTTAAAGGAGACATAGCACTATGCCACATGAGAAAAGAGACGCAGAGAATGCGCCACGCACGGCTGGAGAACTCGGCCGTTTGATTGCGGAGAAGGGTGAGAAATGGACCGTGGATCCGCTTCGGGATAGCGATCCGCTGCTAAACTACGCGCGCGGTGGAAAGCAAGGTCAACGAATCGGTCAATCTCTTGAATCGAGTGGCCGTTTGAAGACCACAACGACGGAACATATGCGGCGATTGTGGCGAATGGCGTGGGCGACTGGAACACTGTTCCTATCGACGCAAATTCCGATTGCCGCCGCCGAGCCTGGCGGACAAGTTGCGTCACACGGTCTGGAGAGAGACGCAGTCAATGCAGACGGCACAGGTGAGGGGGCAGGATATTTTACGTTCATTCAGGGAATCGCCGGCTCTCTTTTCTCCGGACAGCCCAGCGAGTCGACCGCTTTTTTTACATTCAAAACGGAGCAGTTTTCAACGGGAGTTATCAGCAATGGATCTGTCATCGCGTTGCTTCATCCTCCGGGGCGCTTCACGATTTATCTAAACACTACTCCGGGCGGCAACTGGAACGACTTTACGACCTTTGCACAGGGCCAGGCGATTGCGATTGTGGAGTTTGGAACGACACAAGACATCAACACTGGATCGGCACAAATCGGATATACTTCTGCCAAGATAACTGAAAGCACCAGCTTCGACTTTCAGGGACAACGCTATAATTTGCGCGATCTATTTCCGCACGGCTTCACCATTGCCTTCAACACGAATCCGACGCCTATCAATAATAGCTTCCCTCTCATCTTTTGCCTTGGCTTTACCTCGTTCGCAATCGGATCCAACGCAGGCCAGACCGATTGAACAGCTAGTTATGTCAACCTCTGCCTGGCGATATTTGTCGGACGCGATCTTCAATGCTCATCGCGCCGCGCCTCGGTTTGTTCTAGGAGTCCAAGATCAGGTCATAGTTCTCAAAACCGGCGCAGAAGCGGCGGCATCTCGGGCTTGCCGGAGCCCTTCTCTGAGTCAGATTGGAAAACAGATCATGGACTATCGAGGCCTGGCCACCGACAGCTCTACGCGTGTGAAGGTGCTGAATGTGGCCGGGCAGCGGCCGAGTAAGGAACCTGTGGTGGGGGAGTTCGTGATGCGAACTCTCGACAAAGCGTTTAGTTAGATGCCATGCCGAATGAGCACGAAACGAAACTTGGTTCGCCGCGGTACCCTTGACAGCGAAAGGGTAAGGATCTTCCAGCAGTTGATGCGTGCGGCCAATCCCGACGTCATAGCCGAAAGACATTGATTAACTGATCCACTTCTCAATCCCGCGGCGCCAATTCGGCCAACAACTTGTCGAAACGCGGATCCTTGCGAAGCGGATCCCAATATGGCTCGCGCTTCAATTCGCCGTAGAAAAGACCATTTGGTATTTTGGTCAAAGGACTCAGCGTCTCAAAGGCGAGATCCAACTCATTGGTCCAAGCGTAAACTACGGCAAGAGCCAACTGCACACGAGGGCCAAATACCGCGTCCTTCGAGATTGGCATCAGTTCGACCGCGCGTTTCGCTTCCGCGATGGCGATTTCTTTGTTATTAAGCAGAACGTCGAGAGCTGCTAATTTGCTGAGAAAGGGTGCGTTTTCTGGCGCTTTCTGAACCGTTTCATTCAATTGCTCTCGCGTTTCGGCAAAGCTCCCGTTTGCGCCAGTTTCTTCACCTTGGAGCCGAGCGAGCAAGATGGAATAACAGCCGACCGGAACATCGGCGTCTCCATAAGCAAAGTCGCCTTCGTCGTCACCGCCGTCCAGCTTCTCGATGAGTTCTTTCGCTTGTGCCCAATCACGATCAACGAACGCAAAAGAGAGTCTCGTACAAAGCACAGCGCGATCATCGGATATCGACCCTGGGAACGCTGCGATTGCTGCCCGAATCGCTGCGTCATCTCCCGTCTCCTTATAGATTACAAGCGGCTTTTGCATCTTAAGTGTTGCGTGGTCTGGGCGGAGCGCGATCAACCGGTCGAACATCTGCTCGGCGGCACGAAACTGACGCGTCCGCTCAAGAGTCAACGCTAAGTTTTCCACTGAGACCGAATTACCTGGATCGCGCTCGAGGGTGTCTTTGAATTCCTGGATGGCTTTTTCCCAATGCCCCTGGCGGCGATCCATAAAAGCTTCGAGCGCGATCGCTTCGGTGTCGTTGGGTAGGTCGCGTCTAGCAATGGCCAGGTGTTCCCTTGCCCGCTCATAGTCACGAAAAGCGTAGTAAAGATGTTCGGCGTAAATAAGCTGAACCTCGGGCAGATCCGGTTCTGAAGCCAGCGCGCGGCTGATCGCCGCGTCAGCCAGGTTGCGTTGCTCCGGGGTGTGATCGTAAAGGTAGTAAACGAGGTCGTGTGTTTCCGCCAATCGGCAACAAGCCAGCGTGAACTTTGGATCCGCATCGGTGGCTCGGTCCAGCAAAGCGATCGCGCCCACCATCGGTTTCCGCACGCCTTCAACAAAAGAGGCAATCCTAACGTTTACCAGTAACTCCTTAGCCCGAAGATAAAGGTCATAAGCCTCAAGATTTTCGGTTGGCTTCCTCCCTATGTTTTGCTTTTCTTGCGGCGAAAGCGTTGCCGCCAGTTTAGCGGCAATGGTCTGAGCCACCTCGCTCTGGATGGCAAAGATGTCGGTCAGATCCCGATCATAACTATCGGCCCAGATCGTGTTGTCACTGCGGGCGTCGACTAACTCCGTACTAACCCGCACATGCTTTCCATCACGCCGGACAGTTCCTTCCAGCACATTCGCTACGCCTAAGGCGTTCGCGATCTGCCGCAGATCGCGCTCGGTGCTTGCTCGATACTTCATCACCGAGGTGCGGCTAATGACTTTGAGTTGAGCAATTTTGGCGAGATTGTTGAGGATCTCATCCTGTACACCATCTGCAAAGTAAGCATCGTCTTTATTCGCGCCGATGCTCTCGAATGGAAGAACGGCGACGCTCTTTTCAGGCGGTAAAGATTTGTTAACAGGCTGGTTAAACAAAAATGCTGTACGAGCGGAGAAGAAAAACCAGGCGATTGCTACTGCGGCAACACACAAACCTGAACCCACCACCCATCGAATAGTCCGCTTTTTCGGCTTGGCTTTTGGCGATCGTGCGGCAACTGGTTCGCCCGCCGATCGCAGCTCGTCCGCCGTCAATCGTAACCTGGAACCAATCGCTCCTCGAACCTTCGTTACCGCCTTCAGCAATTGAGCAGGATCTTGAAAGCGCCTGCTAGGATCCTTCGCGAGCAAAACATCGAGCAATGCGATAGTGGGCTCCGGGATATTCTTGAGTTTCACTGAGGGCGGCGCCGCATGCTGATGTTGGTCCATCAATTCCGCGACCGAGCCGCAGAAAGGAGGTTTGCCCGAAAGCATTTCCCAAAGCGTTACCCCCAATGAATACAGATCAGAACGAATATCCGTCCCAAGTCCGGCAAACTGTTCCGGACTAGCATAGGTAGGAGTTCCAATAAAACTTCCCGCGATCGAAAGCGCGTCTTCCGTAACTCCTTTCGCTAGGCCCAGGTCGATTATTTTAACGTTTTCCAATCGACCTTCCTCCCAGCTGAGCATGATATTGCTGGGCTTAATGTCGCGATGAACGAGATGCTATTTGTGGATCGCAGTTAGTCCTGCAGCGACCTGCGTCAGTATTTCGAGAGCCAAGTCGATCTCCAGCCCGCCGCGACGATGGATGAGGGCTTCTAACGTTTCCCCATCCACAAACTCCATCGCATAAAAGTAGCTCCCGCCGCTTTCTCCCAGATGATGTACCGTGGCTACATTGGGATGACAGACGCTGGCTGCGGCTCGGGCTTCCCGCAGGAAACGCTCCGGGCGGTTTCGTTACCGATGAATTGTGCACTAATGATCTTGAGTGCCACCGGGCATCGGAGGTGGGTATCAATGGCCTTGTAGGTGACTCCCATGCCGCCACGCCCGAGCTCCATCGGTGTTCCGTCTTCGTTTTTGAGAACCTGATAGTGCTCAAAACAGAGCTCAGAAGAAATGGCCGAAAGTGACTCGGTCTCGTGTGAAATAACTCCTCGCAGTGCGCACACCGGACAGAGCTGACTGTTTTCGCTCAATGCGGTGCCGCAAACCTCGCAGGCGCGTTTGCCGTTGGTTTTCACCTTTCTTCTGGCTAATCCGCCGGGGATAATTCAGCCAACAGCTTGTCAAAGCGTGGGTCTTTGCGCAGCGGATCCCAGTATGGAAGCTTTAGATCGCCGTAGTAAATTCCGTTAGGAGTTTTGGTCAGCGAACCCAATATCTCAAAGGCCAGATCTGCCTCATCGGTCCATGCGTAAACCGCGGCCAGATTGATCAATATTTGCGGGCCATTCACCGCATCCCTGGAGATCGGCAACAGTTCCACCGCTCGTTTCGCTTCCGAAATGGCCCGTTCTTTGTTATCGAGAAGGGAATCTACCAACCCTAGTTTGCTAAGCAGCAGGGCGTTCCCTGGAGAGCTTTGAACCTTGCGGTTTAATTGGTCGCGCGTCTGCGCAAAGCCGGCATTTTCTAGCTTTCCTTGCAGCCGAGCAAGCAGAATAGTGTAACAGCCAACAGGAACTGGCATATTTACATAAGCAAAGTTGCCATCGTCCTCACCACCGGCCATCTTTTCGATAAGGTCTTCTGCCTGCTGCCCGTCACGACCGAACAGGGCTAGCCTCAGGCGCCACGAGAGCACGCCGGTGTCGTTGGCCATTGATGCCGGGAGTTCCGCTAGTGCTACCCGAAGTGGAGTATAGTCTCCTCTCTCGCAGAAAGTTACCAACCACGCCTTTTCCACCTTGAGCATCGGTTGATGGGGGAGCAGCTCGATCAATCGATCGTACATCTGGGCGGCCGCGCGAAATTGGCGCGTAAAATAAAGGGTATTACCTAACTCTGCCATCGACTCTGGGTTCAGCGGGTCGCGCGCGGTTGCTTCCTCGAAACACTCTATTCCTTTGTCCCATTTACCCTGGCGGCGATACATTAATGCTGTGAGCGCGATGGCCGAAACATCGTTTGGCAGTCCGGGCCTAGCCATGGCCAATTGCACCCTCGCCCGTTCGTAGTCACGATAGATCCAGTACAGGTAATACGCGTAAGCTAGATGAACTTCACTAAGGTCAGGCTGCAGTCTTAACGCGTTGTTCATCGCCGCGTCTGCCAATGCACGCTGCTCGAGGGACCGGTCGTCGAAGTGATAAATCTCAGCGCTAGCCTTCGCGAACGCGCAAAACGCCAGCGTAAACTTCGGGTCGATTCTAACGGCTTGCTTCAGTAAAGAAATTGCCTCTTTCAGCGGTTGCGCAACGTTTCCAATAATCCCTGTTGCCCCACTTCTCAGGATTAGCTCATTTGCCCGAAGATAAAGATCATAGGCCTCGAGGTTCTCGGTCGGCTTTGCCTCGATCGACTTCTTCTCTTCTGGGGACAAGCGAGCACGCAATTTAGAGGCGACTACTTGAGCAATTTCGCTTTGAACCGCAAAAATGTCCTGTAGATCTCGATCGTAGCTCCCAGACCAGAGAGCCTTGTCTGATCGAGCATCGACAAGCCGGATCGTTATTCGGACACGATTATGGTCTCTCCGCACAGTGCCCTCCACGACATTCGCGACGCCGAGTGACTCCGCGATCGTGCGGAGGTTTCGATTGCCTCCAGGGCGAAACGTCATCACCGAGGTTCGGCTAATTACCTTTAGCTGCGATATTCTCGCGAGATTGGAAAGGATCTCGTCCTGAACGCCATCGGCAAAGTAGGCGTTTGCCTTACCGTGGCTCAGAGTGTCAAACGGAAGTACCGCAACGCTCCGCTTTGGGACTCTGATTCCAAGTGACTTTTGTTGTGGAGAGCCTGGCCTAACGACCAAAGTAACGCGTAAATCTTGACCTTTGATCATGCGCTTCGCTTCTGCCGCCCGATCGACCGTCGCAATCGCGTTCAACAGTTCATTCGGGGTCTGAAAGCGCTCTATCGGATCCTTTGCAAGGAGCATCTTTAATAGAACGATCAACGGCTGTGGAGCGTTTTTGAGCAGTTTAACGGGTGGGGGTGTATGCAGATGCTGGTACATCACCTCATTCACCAATCCGTTGAAAGGCACGTTACCGGTGAGCATCTGCCAAAGGACTATCCCAAGCGAGTACAGGTCGGAGCGGATGTCTACGCCAACCCCAGCAAACTGTTCCGGACTCGCGAACTCCGGTGTCCCAGCAAAAGCTCCAGGCGCTGAAATTCCTGCGTCAGAACTCGATTCGTTGGCGGCCTTTGCCAAGCCAAGGTCGATAATCTTGGCTATAGAAGATACTCCGTCCCTCAAGTTAACCATCACATTGCTGGACTTAATGTCACGATGAATGAGGCCTTGCTCGTGGATGGCAGCTAAACCGATGGTGACCTGTGTCGTAATCTCCAATGCCAGCTTTAGATCCAGTCGACCCGAGCGTTTGATGAGACTTTGGAGTGTTTCGCCGTCCACGAACTCCATCGCATAGAAGTAAGTGTTACCCCCCGTCCCGAGATGAAAAACAGAAGCAACATTCGGATGGCGCACGCTGGCCGAAGCACGTGCCTCCCGCACAAATCGCCGGCGAGCCGATTCATCGCCAATTAATTTGGAGTTAATCACCTTCAGTGCCACTGCACATCGCAGATTGATGTCGATAGCCTTGTAGGTTACTCCCATGCCACCGCGACCCAGCTCCACCGGTGTTCCGTCTTCGTTTTTGAGGACCTGGTAGTGCTCAAAATGGAGCTCGGAAGAGGCATCCGTAACCGAATCGCTTTGAGTTTCGAGAACGCCGCGCAAGGCGCAAACTGGGCAGTAGGCACTGTCGTTCGCTAACAGTGCACCGCAAACCGAGCAGGCTCGTTTGGCCGGGGTTGTCGCCACCGTATGCTCCTTGGTGCCAGAATGTTACTCCGTTTGGTGTCCAATGCCTCACAAAAAAATTGCCTGGCAGTCGCGCTGGGCGAGAGCGGATGTTTTCAACGTGCGGCTTGGCCGACTGAATACTGCTTTTGGGGCTTTCCCGCGCAGAAAGTCTTCGACGGAATACTTCCCGCACGAATGTTCTTGGTTTCCGGTTCGCGAAGCGCTGCGAACATTTTGGGCATCTCCAGAATGGTCGCATCGGCGTTGCCTGTTAGCCCTCCACGGCTGTGTTAAAGGCGATAATCGAGCTCTCGCCCGGATCGGTCGCGGGATCTCCCGGGTAAACTTGCACCCAATCAGCGTTACAATTTAACGCGTTCTGGAGACATTCCGCCAGCGTTTCATCTCCCATCCTTTGGCCCCCTATTACACCGAGCATTTGATAGCCTATCCATCGCACTTTATCCGCGTGGATGGTCGTGTGAGGGAATTCGGTATACCCGACTGGGTCGAAAGACGGATAGTTAGCCGAGAGTGCGTTTGATTGCAGGCCGATTCGACGCTTATAAGCAGCTCGTGCCCAGCGGGCGACTTCCGTCATCGTAGCATTGCCATCAGAACAGGCGTTCCCGCAGGCTAGATACAGCTGGGTGGTGGGGAACGCCGTGGCGAAACTCCCGATGATGTTCTCTGAAGCCGTCGCCCAGACGGATGGGCCGCCGGCGGCTTCCAAGGCATCGATCTCGTCCTGGGTCTGAGCGAAGAAGCATTCAATGTTTTTTCCTCCGGCCCACATCGTCACACTCGCGACGGTCGGGTTGGAGTCGTATCGCACCCCGAACGCAGTTATTAGCTCGGAAATGCTAGACTGCATCACCGCACACCAAGGACAGGGCATTTGTCCGCCCGAGGTTGGATACCAGATAGTTGCACCGTTCGTATACACCCAAGTGGGAGCCAGTAGTCCACAATTAATCTGTAGTTGCGCTAACTTGTTATAGGTTCTGCAAAGAGCGATTCCGGCATCAAAGTAACTCCAATCGAACACTCCGGGTGCTGGCTCAACTGAACTCCATTTAGCGCGTAACATGACGCCTTTGATGTTAGGGTCAGACCAACAGGCTCGAGACGATAAGTTAGGGTCGTCGTTGGGAAGGACAACATAGACGCCCCGCGGACAGGGTTTAAGCCCGGGAACATTAGGTTCGGCATAACCTAACGAAACCAGAGCAAGAGACAAAACTCCTATTGTTAGTAATACTTTCATAGACGTAGATCTGGCGAACTGGCAGCGTCTCGAAGTTGTACGATCAGGCGCGGGAGCCTATTCTTACCTATTCTCAGGGAAAGCGTTCGTCTTTCGATTGCTCGTCTTGCGATGCTACCGCTTTTCAGTTTATTGAGGCCCACTGGCAGCCTTCATTCACTAGACATGGATCGCGATCGTCGAGTTTCAGAAGCGCGACCGGTTTCTTCCCGAACCAAGGAAAATCGAGTGGTTCCAGAGGCCAGGTGTGACAGAGTCGTCTGCCGATGAGCTTTCGAACTAGTCTAGGTCAAAAGACGGTAATCCGTAGCAGGTAGGTTTGCCTGAAAGCATTTCCCTATGCATTACCCCCGATGAATACAGATCAGAAAGAATATACCTATTCCCATCCCGAACTGATGGACCGGTTACCGAATCTAGGACTGATCTGCTGTTATGGACGGGTTAAGAACGAGTCGACGTGGTTGCCGCCGTCCGAAGAGGGATCCAGGTGACCCACAGCCCGGTCGTGAACGCCGGTACGCGTCAATCGGCTCCGCAGGTACAACGGACAACTAGCACTGGAACACAGTGTCAGTCGAGGATAGCGCCGGTGAGGTACTGTTCGAGGTTATCGATCGTCTCTGCCTGGGCCGAAATGAGGTATTTAACCAGATCACCGATCGAGAGAACTCCGACCATCTTCGCTCCTTTTATGACCGGCAGATGCCGCACCCGCTCTTCGGTCATGACTCGCATGCAATCGACCACCGTGTCGGTCGGATCTGCGGTTACGAGATCCTGAGTCATTATCTCCTCCACGCGAGTCTCCTGTGAGGATTTTCCCCTGAGGATAACTTTCCGGGTATAATCGCGCTCGGAGATGATTCCAATCAGCCTGTCGTTTTCTAACACCGGGAGGGCTCCGATGTTTTTGTCCGCCATCAAGGTGATGGCGTCGAATACCATCGCGGTTGGTGCTATCGACCACACGGTCGAGCCCTTTCGCGCCAGAATCCCGCTGATCGTGCCAGCGATTTTCATGTTTTACCTTCGGCCCGGCGGAGGAAGGATTCAAAAACAATCTGGGGACTTGTGAAGCGGGTGCTGAACGTGGCGGGTCCGCGGATATTTAACTCCGCCGGAACATTGACTAACTTAGCCAACTCTCGGAAAGGCCAGGTCCATTTCGTTCGCCCAAACATAGACTGCAGCAGGCCTCTTGATTCCGGTTCAGGAAGGCATCGATTAGGACACACTCAGTAACTCCAGGTCGATTCCACGTGGATGCCGCAAGATTCTCCTTGGCCGCACTCCAAAACCCCGAGTCCATCCAAAGTCGCGCACGGCGCGAGCGAAGCCCCTCGGAAGATTGCTCTTCGCTTAGCGGTAAGAAAGGGGGTCAGGAAAAATGCGGGCCGGGTGTCAGAGCATCATGAATCGCCGAGCGCAGATCACCAGAACCTACTGCGCGCTTGCGAGAACGCATTGAGAGAATGCCGTTATCCAATAGTCAAAAGCGAATGCGCTCCGAATGCAGACATGGGGTTATTGGACATTGGCTATCGGCAGTCGGCTATTCGATGCGAGCTTCACGCGAGCCTCCCAGTTTATCTAGTTAGGAGCGCGCGAACCGTTTTGTCGAGCGCACCGCTGTTGGATAACTGGAGCCACTCCAAAGTGCAGCAGGCCATCGCCACGAGGGCAGAGGCTGCGAAGATAAGGACCGCAATCTGTTCGAATCTGCTGAGTCGTGGAGAGGCGGCCTCGGCGCAAACCTTCCACAAACGCGTTTCCGGTTCCGCTTCTACCTTTGGCCGGCTTAGCGATGATGGTTCCGTCGCAACCCGAGCCCGCTCTTCTTTTAGTCGCCAATCAGGTCGACTCCTCTCTGCCAGGATATAGAAATCTGCCGTTGTCATAATGTGTTTCTCTCTGTGTTGGATCGTTTTGGTTCACAGGGCCGCTAACGCTGCCTTCACTCACGTACACAAAGATTGCGCCGGCCGAGTTTCAGAAGAGCGAAGCATTTCTGCGGGACACAAAGCGGCAAAGCCGCAACCAAATCGTCCTCGTCCTTCGTCGTCGTCCTCGTCCTCGAAACTGCATTCTTCCGGGTGTTTTGAATGACCCACGATTTGATCTCACCAGGACCCATCGAGAGCCTTGCGGATAAACAAGCGCCAAATCGAGGACGAGGACGACGACGACGACGAGAACGAGGACGAAAAAATCCTCGGGGCTACCGGACGAACCCCTACCGGATGATCGATCGCCACACGCCGGGAGGGATCGCGTCCCCGTCCGGCGGCTGCCGGATTGTTCGGCAAAGCCCAGCGTGTTGACAACCGCAGACCATTCCACCTCCAACCCGTGCATCCCCCCTCCGCGGCGCGCGGGGACGCGCGTCCTCCCTGTGAGGTTTCCGAACCGCTTAGGTTCACGCCTATAGGCAACTGCCAGGCCGCTACCGGACTGTTCTCGGCGTTGCCGCTCGTTTCACGGCTGGATCTGTCCTTCGGCAGCGATCAGAGCTTGGCATAGCTCACGACTTTCGGCTTCGACATCGGCAGGGTTTGAGATCGTCCGCAGGATCTCCTCTCGCACGATTGCGGTGTTTCGTTTCCGGAGCCGGTGAATCAACGTTTTTATAGCTGGCACGCTCACATTGAGTTGCTTCGCGACTTCTTCGTACGATGGAAGGGAGTCAGTGGTGACAGGGTCCACGAAGCCCTTTAGTGCGTCGAAGACTGCCGTTTTACCTGAATCGAGATATTCCTGCCGGAGACGGTTCTTGGCCTCGCCGAGCAGGGCGAAGGCCCACCGCGCGTCGAAAATCTTTTCCGGGGTCAGCTTCTCCGCTGGTTCTTCGCGTTCGTAGCGGTCCTCGGCTTCGCTAAAGTCTACATAGACAAATTGTATTTGCCCACCTCGTTTCAGGCACCGCGCCTTCTGTGCTTCATTTGAAAGGAAGTTCTTCAGGGATGCGATCAAGAACGACCGGAATTTGCCCTTTTGCTGATCCGCACGCGTCAAGGCTTTGTGCTCGAGCAGATCAAGGAAAAAACCTTGGGTAAGGTCCTGAGCGTCATCTGGCGAGAACCCGCGGCGCCGGATATGCCCGTAAAGCGGGTACCAATAGAGCTTACAAAGCTCCGTCAGCGCCTCTTTAGAGCCCGCTAACTGGCTCTGTGCGGAAAGCAGGACAACGCTCCATCGAGTGGTGTGAAATTGGTGAGGCCTGCCGGCCGTCGAGCTATGATCCGGCTTCACTTGGGAATTCTGTTGGATTCACGCTACCGAATTCGGCTGGCAATTTAAAGCGAAAATGCCTGACAACGTCAGCAATCGGAGATGACGAACTACTGCGTCCGCTGGGCCACCAAGTGGTCGAAGGGCAGATCTTTCCGGATGGCGTCCCTCTCTGCCTCGGCTCTCGAGTATCTGGCGAATCTCGTAGAGGTTGGTTGGCGGGAGAGGGGAGTCCTCACATTTCGGAAATCGCGAGATCGAAAATACTGAGATTCATCAGCCCATGGACTGGCGCCTGCGTCGAGTTATAGTCGTCTGCGAACCCCTTCCCTACGAAGGTCTTGGACCCGTGAAATCAGAAGCCACAACGACTTGCCAAGCCTGTGGCGCGCGAGTTCCCGCCGACCTCGACTTTTGTCCGGTTTGCGCGTTAAGAGGCGCTGTCAACGACGCGGGCGAGACCAGTCAGTTTGATGTTGATTTGAGCCATTCCTTGTCGGCGTTCCGATTTGATCATTTTGAGATCCTAACGCGGGAAGATGGAACACCGCTTGAGCTCGGTCGGGGGGCGATGGGGGTGACTTACAAGGCGATCGATATCAATCTGCAATGCGCGGTTACATTGAAGGTGATTAACGCCCGGTTTATTGGCGACGAATCGGCTCGCCGGCGCTTTGTACGGGAAGCCCGAGCGGCAGCCAGCGTCCGTCATCCGAATGTTGCCTCGGTGTTTCATCTTGGGAAGAGCGCTGACGGCTATTTCTATGCAATGGAGTTTGTTGAAGGGGAGACGCTAGAGAACGTCATCAAACGCACCGGTCAGCTTGAGTTAAAGCTGGTGCTGCAAATTGCGGTGCAGGTTGCTAGCGGCTTAGCAGCGGTAGACAAGGCAAAGCTCGTTCATAGAGACATTAAGCCCAGCAACATCATGGTGAGCTTGGAGGAGGGAGGTAGCCTAACAGCGAAGATTATCGACCTTGGGCTCGCGAAGGTCGTGGGTGAAGCTGCTCCTGAGTCTGCGATTTCTGCCTATGGCGCCTTTGCTGGAACACCGGAGTTCGCCAGTCCGGAGCAGTTCGCCGGAGTAGGAGTCGACATCCGCTCGGACCTGTACTCACTGGGCGTGGTGCTCTGGGAGATGCTGACTGGCCGGCCGCCGTTTCGGGGCACTCCAGCGGAACTAATTTATCAGCATCAGCACGGGGTTTTGCCGCTCGAACAAATGAAAGGCGTTCCACAGGAGATAACTGCGCTACTTGAAATGTTATTGGAGAAGGACCCGAAACGGCGTTTCCAGACTCCAGCGGGTTTCTTGAAGACGCTGTCGATGGTTACGAATGAACTGGAGAAAGGCGCCGACCAAAAGCACGAGGTGCAGAAGCCGCTAGCCCAGAAGGTTAGTTATCGTCGAACAGGGTCAGGTCGAGCAAAGCCGCACCAGCGGAGCGTTGCAGTACTTCCCTTTGAAAGCCTGAGCTCCAGTAAAAAGGATACCTATTTTGCTGATGGTATTCAGGATGAGATTCTTTCGAACCTGGCCAAGATTTCGCAACTAAAAGTCATTAGCCGAAGCTCAGTGATGACCTATCGACCTGGGGGTGACTGGGACTTACGTTCCGTGGCGAGCACTCTCAAAGTCGCAAATGTGGTTGAGGGAATGGTCCGGAGAGAGGGTGATCGGATCCGAATTACAGTGCGACTTGTCGATGCTCGAACAGAAAACGTCCTCTGGTCCGAGATCTATGATCGAGATCTAAAAGCTATCTTCGTCATTCAAAGCGAGGTAGCTCAAACTGTCGCAAGAAAGCTGACCGCAACGCTCTCTCCGCAGGAGAAGAAGAGGATTGAAGCAAAGCCAACTGAAAATCTCGAAGCTTACGATCTCTACCTCCGCGGCAAGGCGTTGATCGCGAGCACAACGGCCACCCTTATAGGAAACCTGACGGAGCCGCTAGGTAAAGCTATCCCTCTTCTGGACGAAGCCGTTCGCCTCGATCCGAACTTCACGCTTGCTTATTGCTTATTGGCGACGGCCCATGCCTCGATTTATCACTTTGCCGATAAGAGTCTGGAACGACGTGCATTGGCGGATCGGGCGATCAACACCGCTTTGCAGTTACAACCTGATCTTCCTGAAGTTCACCTGGCGTGCGCCTACTATCTCTATGGGGTGTACCGCGATTGCGCTCGCGCAAGGGTACAGCTTGCTATGGCTAGGCGTGATCTGCCAAACGATGCTGCCGGGCTCGTACTCGCGGCCTATATGGATCGCCGGGAAGGCAATTGGGACAAAGCAATCGAAGAGTTCAATGAGGCGATGACCAGGGATCCCCGCAATCCAGAGTCAATCGTCGAGCTCGGTAACACGTTTTTCTGGCTGCGTCGCTTTCGTGAATCTGAGCGGGTGTATGACCATTTGATTGAGCTTCTTCCCGACCAACCCATGCTCAAGGTCCAAAGGGCATTCACATTAGCGATGAGGACCGGAGACGATACTCCGGTCCATAAGGCTCTGACAGAGCTCCCGGAGTCAATGAACGACGATGATAGTGCTCTATGTTGGCGGCTGAGGTTCGCGTTAAGGGCGCGTGATTGGCGGTTGGCAGAAGGACTTATCAAAAGGATCAAAGCCCCTGAAGATGACGGCCGGTTCGGGTATGGATTTACGCTGGTGCCGATTGGCTGTTACTTGATTCTGCTTGCTCGGCTGCGAGGAGGACGAGCGAGTCCGCACAACGTTTTTGCGCAAATGCGAGAGGACTTGAGCCGGCGGGTTCAAGAGTCGCCGGCCAATGCTCTTCTGCTGAGCAAACTGAGCTTGGTGGATGCGTTACTTGATAATAAAGAAGCGGCAATTTCGGCAGCCGAACGAGCCGTCGAAATGCTGCCCATCCTCCAGGACGCGACGGATGGTCCGCAGGTCGCGAACAATCTGCTAGCGGTTTATGCTTGGACTGGCGAGGCAGACCTGGCTCTTGCAGCATTGGACCGGCTGAAGGAGACGCCAAACGGTATTTACTACGGCGACCTGAAGCTCGGCTCATATTTGGAGCCGCTTCGCAAAGACCCCCGCTTTGAGAAATTGTTAGCACAGCAAGCGCCGAATCAAAGTTCGCAGAAGCCGCCCCCATCGCATGTCAAAGCTCACAAGCCATCGGTAAGATCGGGACCGAAGAAAATTTCAGTAGCCAGATTACCCGTTACGGGAAGTGAGCTCTTCGGCCGAGAGGAAGATATCGCTTTCCTGGATGACGCATGGGCAAACAAGGACGTCAATGTTTTTACCATTGTTGCCTGGGCCGGTGTGGGGAAGTCGACGCTGATTAACCATTGGCTACGAAGAATGGCTGCGGACCAATATCGTTCTGCGGAGCTTGTTTTTGGCTGGTCCTTTTACAGACAGGGCACCCGTGGAGAGACTTCGTCTGCCGATGAATTTCTTGATGCTGCTCTGACTTGGTTTGGTGATCCGGATCCACGGCTCGGAACGGCCTGGCAGAAGGGCGAGAGACTTGCGAAGCTCGTCGCGGATCGCCGAAACCTGCTGATCCTGGACGGCTTGGAGCCACTGCAAAATCCGCCTGGTCCGCAAGAAGGGCATCTGCGGGAGCCTGCTCTGCAGGCGCTCTTGCGCGAGCTTGCCGCCTTCAACAAGGGGCTTTGCGTCATCACCACACGGACGCCGGTCGTTGATATCGCAGATCACGAGCGTTCCTCTGCACCGCGCCGTGATTTGGAACAATTATCTAACAATGCCGGCGCGAAGCTGCTCCGGGGACTGGGCGTTAAAGGCAACGAAGTCGATTTGCAAGCCGCTAGCGAGGAGTTTGGTGGCCACTGTCTGGCGTTAACGCTGCTCGGCAGTTATGTGACGGATGCTTTCAATGGGGATATCCGCTTTCGCAAAGAGATATCAGGTCGTCTCGCCCATGACATACGACAAGGAGTCCAAGCTCAAAAAGTCATGGAATCTTATCAAAAGTGGTTTGGTGAAGGCCCTGAGTTGGCTGTTCTGCGCATGCTAGGTCTTTTTGATCGCCCGGCTGACGAAACGGCAATTGCAGCGCTGCTGGAATCGCCTGCGATTCCGGGATTGACCGAGTCTTTGACAGATTTGAACCAAATTCAGTGGCGAACAAATATTGCTAGACTTAGAAGAGCTAGACTCCTCGCTCCGGAAGATCCTAACAATCCTTACCAATTGGACGCGCACCCTCTAGTGCGCGAATATTTCGGCGAGCAACTCCAGACCCAACGAACCAGTGCTTGGAAGGAAAGCAACAGGCGGCTTTATAATTACTACCAGGCGCTTGCGCCCGAGCTCCCGGAGACATTTAGAGAGATGGAGCCACTTTTCTTGGCCGTAATCCACGGTTGCAAAGCTGGGTTATATCGCGAAGCACTTCGTGAAGTTTACATTCCGCGCATTCAAAGAGAGAACTCTTCTTTCGCCGCGAATGTCCTTGGAGCCAGAGGAACATTGCTCTCAGTCTTAGGTCAATTCTTCGAAAATGGCCGCTGGGAATCGCCTGCACTAAAGGACACCGAGGAGCACAGTCTTAATGAGGAAGATGAGCTCTTCATCCTGTTGCAAGCAGGACAACATTTAATCGCGACGCGGGGATTCGGAGCTCCGGGGGTGCGAGTTTGTTACGAGCGAGCAGAGTCCCTTTGCCATGCTCTCAACCGCCCTCACTTGCTGTACGTGTCACTGATGGGTCAGTGGCGTCATTTGTGTGCCACTGACAGGAGCACGGCAAGACTGCAGCTCGCACAACGCATTTACTCCCTGGCGCAACAGCAGAATGAGGTTGCACAATTGATAGGAGCCTGCAGCGCTCTGGCGATCACGAACTACGCTCTGGGCGATTTTGAGGCCTCCTACCAATACGCTATTCGCGGCGTTGAGCTCTGGCGTTCGGGAGACTTACAGTCTACGATCGAAGAGGTAGACCTACCCGGCATCACTTGTCTCTCCTATGTGGCCCTTTTCCGGCTGCGTAACGGTGATATCACCTGTTGCCAAGGAACGATCGAAGAAGCGATTTCGCTAGCGAGGGAGCTGAATGACATGCACGGTCTAGCGGCGGCACTTGATATTGCAGCTTCTGTAGCCTGCGATCAACGTAATTTGACGAACGCGGAACTCTACTCATCGGAATTAATCCAACTTTCAACGCGCCATCATTTCGCGTCATGGATGGCGGCCGGAGTTATTTATCGCGGTTGGGCGCTGAGCGCTGCTGGCAAAAGCGCCGAAGGTATTCTGTCCATTGAGCAAGGAATAAAAGACCTCCGAGCAACCGGCGAACTCAACCCTCCTGGAGATTTGCTGGCACTGAAGGCTGAAGCTTTGTACCTGGCGCACCGCAGCTACGAAGCTCTCGAAACGATAAAAGAGGCAGAATCACTTGCTGAAAGATTTGGGAGCCGTGCTTTCGCCGCCCTATTTCTCCGTCTGCGCGGTGTTTTTCTCACGGCTATCGGCGCTGAGGAAATGCAAATTGAATCCTCGTTTTGCGAGGCCATCAGAGTCGCAAAAGAGCAGAAATCGGTTGGGTTGGCGAAACGCGCCGAAGCAACGTACGCAGAATACCTTCGGCAAAAAGCGAGCGCCGCAGGAGGACGTGGATTCCGGCTCCCTCTTTGATATTTTCTTGCGGGGCGCTGCCTTTCGTTCGGCGCACGCGTCGAAGCGAGTCCAGGATGACCGGGAGCAGATGTTCGTGTTTCGAACGTCGGGAGTCAAAACGACAAACCAAATGAAAATTTAGCGTTTTACTAACTATTTCACTGTGAGCCTAGGGGTATCAAAGCCGGCTTCGCCAGCGCCCTGCATCGTCACGGTGCAGCACACATTCCACCCCAGCACCCAGCGTATATTGAAAGTTCTTATGAAAACGCATGCCGAGACGTCGCATCACGGCTAATGAAGCGGTGTTGGGGAGATCGGTACCAGAAATGACAGAGTCAATTTGTGGCGACAAAAAGGCGTGAGTGATCGCCGTCCATGCCATTTTTGGGGCAAGTCCCTGTCCCCAATAGCGAGGGTCCAAGAGGTAAATGAGTTCTGCGGATCTGAAGGATGGATAGGGCCTTAACTCGACACAACCGGCGTATCGCGTGGAAGGATCTTCCAAAAACCACATACCGAGCCCGGTCGCTCCTGCGTTGGTAACACTCTGCGTAAGCAAGCGCGTGATATATTCCTTATTGGGCGGGACTCCATCGAAAAGGTATTGATAGACGAGCGGATTCGCTGCCAGTGCATGAAAGCCGTCGATATCTTTAAATCGGCTGACCGTAGGCGCCAACCGTCATTATTTTGTGCGTCACGGGTTGCGCTCACCTTTGCCGCGGATCGTAGCTCTTGTTTTAAGACGAGGTGCCGCCAGCGGAAAAAGGATCCGAATCCAAGAGCCACGAGCTTGCGGAGAACGGGTATTTACATACTAACATTTTCTCGAAGGCAAGTTAAGCATAGGAACAAAACCAGAGTTTGTTGCCCTCTGAGTCCAGGAACCCACCAACCCAGAACTTGTCTTCGTACAACCTTACCGGATCAGATATGGTAACTCCTCGTTCTGTTAGTCGCTTTTCGGTTTCTTGAGCGTCTCGTACTTGCAACGTGATGCGCGGATTTGGATCGTCAGTGGGAGGATGTTGACGGATTGTCAAAACCGCGTCACCGATTCGATACCCAACCTCGTCGGTTGCCTCGCGATCTTCTTCAAGTTGAAGGGTTTCCGAGTAGAAACGCTTGGCCCGAACAACATTAGTTGCGGCCAGCGCGATCACCTTGACTGATTGAAATCCAAGAGGGGAACTTTTCATTTGAGCTTCGTATTATCCCGCCTGTGCCCCTACAAAGCTAACGCATATCGGCTTCAGAAGGGGATGGATCACCGGTTATGCCGCATGCGGCATAACGGGCGTTATACCGCATCCAGTTTTATGCCGCATGGTTACCGGATTCGCCCGTGAAGCCAGTCCGTTTGAGCATGGGATGCGGCATAAAACGAGGAGGTTGACTGTCGTTATCGTGGGATTTTGAGATGGGT
>Ga0185299_10001297_pt1 | contig 50006 bp, 36 predicted proteins | sample PaiPotPPA55metaG_FD_128002 | JGI IMG/M metagenome (GOLD analysis project Ga0185299, IMG submission 128002) | Iron sulfur acid spring bacterial and archeal communities from Banff, Canada, to study Microbial Dark Matter (Phase II) - Paint Pots PPA... ... | reverse complement strand
CCGATTCCGAATTAATCCTGCGAAGTTATGCCCTGTGGGGCGCGAACTGCGTTGACCATCTTCGCGGCGATTTTGCGTTCGCGATTTGGGATGCCCGCGACCAAGTGATGTTTTGCGCGCGCGATTACTTTGGCATCAAGCCGTTCTACTACGCGCAACTGAAAAATCTCTTTCTCTTCAGCAACACGCTCAATTGCGTGAGAACCCATCCTGATGTTTCCGGCGAACTGAACGATTCCGCCATTGGCGATTTCGTGCTGTTCGGGCTGAACTTCGATGAAGCGACGACCACGTTCCGTGACGTCCGGCGCCTGCCACCTGCTCATTGCATGACAGTGTCGCGCCGCGGCGTGGAGTTGAGACAATATTGGACTCCGCCAACAAATGGACATATTCGCTACCGCCGCGAGCAAGAATACGTCGAGCATTTCCAGGTTTTATTGCGTGCGGCTGTAAAGGATCGCCTGCCCACCGATCGCCTCGGGATCCCGCTCAGCGGCGGCTTGGACTCGACGTCGCTTGCTGCGACGGCGAAGGAGTTGTCGGCAAGTAACGGTGGGGTGCCTCGCATCCACACATATACGGCACTCTACGAGTCCCTGGTTCCCGATCGCGAAATCGATTTCGCGATCGAGGCCGCAAGATATCTCGGCCTTCCTAATAAACGCATCGTCATGGATCATTTGCGGCCGTTTGCGTGGCCAGAGGATCCCGACTGCCGGCTACCGGAGCCTCTCGACAATCCATTTTTCGCCGCACCGTTCCAGCATTTCCGAGCCATTGCCCAGGATTGCCGCGTGGTACTTTCCGGCGAGGGCAATGACAACCTGATGTATTTCCAAATGTGGCCGTACGTGCAAGAGCTGCGGCGCAACCGTCAATGGTCGCATCTAAGTGCAGAAGGAATGCGCTTTCTGTGGATCAGGCCATTCCCTTGGCGGGGAATCGGTGTGCGTTTAGGAGGATTGCTTGGGAAGGCTGCCGGCTCCGATCCGTTTCCTCCATGGATCGCGCTCGATTTCGCCCGCCGTCTGAATCTGAAAAACCGCTGGCGCGATTGCAGCGAATTACGCATGCCAGCTGCGCCGCACGCTGTTCGCCCCAAAGCCCACGCGTCGCTGGCGCTGCCCCATTGGACCAACATGTTCGAAAACGAAAACGCCAGCGTAACGCGCTATCCAGTCGAGGTGCGTTATCCCTTCCTCGACGTCCGCCTCGTCGATTACCTGCTCGCGCTTCCGCCTTTCCCGTGGTTTTTTCGAAAGAGACTGGTGCGCGAAGCCATGGCGGGCAAACTTCCCGAAAGCATTTTGACGCGACCCAAGACTCCTTTTCGGTTCGATCCGCTACTCGCACATTTCCAACGGCACGACGTCAACTGGGTCAATCAAACGCCAATCAGTGAGGAATTAGAGCGCTATATCAATCGTTCAGAGCTTTTGACGTTGCGTGGTAATATGAATCCAGAGCAGATGATTCTCGGTACCCGGCCACACTGCCTGAACTTTTGGCTGCAATCGGTTCGGAGTTCCCAAAGCGCGTCGCGTGTGGAGACTAGATGACGGATAAACCGGTAAAACCGGAACCGAAGAAGCTGTACACTCCTCCTAAGGTCATTGTCTATGGGACGGTACGCGAGTTGACCCTGCACCTGGGAAGAAACGGCCGTCCAGACAATACTCCGAGACACCCAACGAAACACGCTACCAATGTTTAGAGCGTAAGCGCCTTCCGTGCATTGCTTTCGCTATTCCGTTTTTGGCTTATCGCTTTGCTCCAATCTCTCGATCCCGGGACTCCCCCACTCGAATTCCTCGACGGATGCCCCCGAAGTTCAACTCCACTTGGGGATTTTTCCTGATCTCCCTTTCAGTGCGACACGCGGCCTGAGCAAACCAATCTACGTCAGCTCCTACACAGACGCCGCCGGGGAGCCAGCCTTGCGCGCCTGGGAAACCCCAGACGGCGCCTCGTTGCATCTCGCGTACAGTGACGCCACGGAGTTTTGGTTGGATCGAAGAGGCGCCGCGATCTGGGCCGTATGGTCGGAGCGATCTTCGCTAGAGAACACCATGTCCTATTTGCTGGGCCCGGTGTTAGGGCTCATGCTGCGGCTGCGGGGCATCGTTTGCCTGCACGCCAGTGCAGTGGCATTTGACGATGACTGCGTGGCGTTTGTCGGTTCGGCAGGGGCGGGGAAGTCGACGACCGCTGCTGCGTTTGCGAAACTAGGCCGCGGCATCGTTGCCGACGACATTGTCGGGCTTGTCGAACGAGACGGCATCTTCCACGTTCTGCCGGCCTACCCGCACCTTCGCCTTTGGCCGGAATCCGTCACCATGCTTTACGGCTCCCCTGACGCGCTCCCACAACTCCTTCACGATTGGGAAAAGCGCCAACTGGCTCTCGGCGAAGGCGGCACGCGCTTCGAGGACCGCTCTCTTATGCTGCGTGCGATCTACATCCTGGGCGCACGGCGGCCGGGCGCTGCTCCTGTGGTAAGCGCCATCCCTGATCGTGAAGTGCTTCTGTCCTTGGTGGCCAATACTTACGCGACGAATCTGATTGACCGCACGATGCGCGGAGAGGAATTTAACCTTCTTAGCCGCTTGATTTCCAGCGTTCCGGTGCGGATCGTCCATCCAAGTGGCGACCCGACCCGCCTCGAAGACCTCTGCCGGGTAGTCCAATCGGACCTTGACACACAAAATGGCTAGGCGCTGTGCCTTGAGCTTTCTATACGATCCATTGCTTAATCCGGTGCATATTGCTTAATTGCGTACATGACATACCGATTGATCACAACTACCCTTCCTATCTTGGAACAGTGTGCTAGCATCCTTTTGCACGCCCAGTCCTAGCCTAGCTTTGGTATCACAATGGCCGTCGCTAACAGGTAAACCGCAGTGCCGTGCCCCCGAACTAAATCTTGGTGTCCCGGCACATCGTGATGCAGTTCTCTCTGCTCCAACTCGGTCCGTGCTTTGACGGGCCGTGCGGCGTGGAATTGCTCCCAGCGGTTGGGATCCAAACCAACCGGAATCCCAGTTCCCGAAATGCCTGGCCAGCCGTGCTCGAATATCCCAGGGGGAGTCCATGACCATGAGTTTGCGCAGGGTTCGGATCGTGTTTTATTCCGGTTTGGCCGTCTTTGCTTCCGTCGGCATCTTTCTTTCCTCATATCGCAGCGCAAGGCATTTTTTGGGAAGGTCATTAGCGCGGTCCGATAGCGCCATTGTAAGCGTCGAGCCTGCCGGCAGTAACGGTGACGCCGGTCGCCAAAAACCTGCGGCTTACGCCACCTCGCCGTTGAGGTTCGAGGAAAACCAAGGGCAAACCGCGCACGAAGTGCGATACGTTTCTCACGGGACTGGGTATGAACTCTTCTTGACCCCCCAGGAAGCCGTGTTGGCTTTGTATCCCAACCGCCGGCCGCATCCTTCCCCCGTGCATCGCATGGCCTACTCTCAAGCGCAACGCGATGCCCGGAAGGGCGAAAAGACCGCGGTGCTCCGAATGCGGCTGGCCAATGCCAACAAGGGCATCAAAGTGGCTGGAATCGATCCGTTGCCCGGCAGAGTCGACTACTTTCTCGGCAACGTCCCAGCGAACTGGCGGACGAACATCCCCTCCTATTCGCGCGTGAGATATGCGGACGTTTACCCGGGCGTCGATCTCGTGTTCTACGGCAACCAGCGGCGCCTCGAATATGACTTCATCGTTGCACCGGGAGCCGACCCCAAAGCGATCGCCCTGAATCTGGAAGGAGCGCGGAAGCTGCGGGTAAACTCGCGCGGGGATTTGCTGGTTGCCGTCGCCGGCGGGCAAGTGCAACTTCAAAAGCCGTTGGTCTACCAGCAGATACGCGGTGAGCGCCGCGAAATTGCTGGAAATTATGCGATCACCGGAGACCACCGAGTCAGCTTTGAGGTCGCGAAGTACGATTCCCGCGAGCCGCTGATGGTTGACCCGGTGTTGATCTATTCGACGTACTTGGGGGGCGAACTCGACGACACCGCATTCGCGATTGCCGTCGATTCGCTAGGCAAAGCGGTGGTCGCCGGGATGACTTTTTCGCTTCGCTTTCCAACCACGAGCGGCGCCTTCACTCCGAGCCCTCTCGCGAGTAACACGAACGGGCTGGTTTTTGTGACCGAGATGGATCCCACCGGCACGCATCAAGTTTACTCCTCGTACGTCGGCGGCAGCGGTGGCGACTCTGGCTTAGGCGTAGCGCTTGACGCTGCCGGTCACATCTACGTCGCGGGACAAACCAGTTCCAAGGACTTCCCCACAACGACGAACGCGTTGAAACCGGGCGCCAACGCCGGAAATGTGAATGGAACGAGCTTCCTTTTCAAGATTGATCCAACTATCACTGGATCGGGCTCCCTTGTGTATTCGTCTTACCTCGGCGGGACGCAAGGCGTCAGCGAATTCGCAAACGGAATCGCCACGGACAAGAACGGATTGGTTTATGTCGTGGGGCTCACCGCCTCGCAGCCCGGGACCGCACTGGCGAACTTTCCGGTGACCGCGTCCACCGCCTTCCAAGCCACTGCGCCGACCGGCATCGCAACCGGAACAGCATTCCTCGCCAAACTCGACACCACCCAGTCGGGCGCCGCGTCTTTGCTCTATTCCACCTATTTCGGCGGCAACGGAGCGCACGCAGCGTCACCTGGACCCGGCTTCAGCGATGAGGCGCTCGGAGTCGCCGAGGATTCCGCCGGGAACACCTACGTAACCGGCACCACGTCTTCCACAGACTTTCCGACAACCACCGGGACGGCGTTTCAGCCAGCCGTGCCCGCCGGCAATACGGGAGGTGCAGCCTTCATCTCTCGGTTCGACACGACCAAAGCCATGGGGGCGTCCTTACTCTATTCGTCATATCTTGGCGGCGAAGGCACCGATTTCGGCGATAGCATCGCGCTGGGTCCCTCAAACGTGGCGTACGTCACGGGTCAAACCAAATCGCTCCTTTTTCGCACAACGCCAGGGGCTTTCCAGACAACGGGAAATACCACAGGCATCACGTTCATCAGCTTGATTGATACCAGCCTGACCGGTGCCGCTTCCCTCAAATACTCGACATTTCTCAGCGGATCCCTGACGAATCAAGCGTTCGGCATCGCCACGGATCCCTCCGGGAACGCCTACGTCGCCGGCGCAACTCAGGGGAGCGATTTCCCGGTAACCAAAGGTGCGTTTCAAAGAGTGCCCGCCGCTGGATCGCAGGGAGAGGGTTTCGTCACCAAGTTGAACCCGGGAGGAATGGGCGCGGCGGACCTGGTGTACTCGACGTACTTCGGAGGAAGTGGCAACGGCGCTAATTTCGACGAGGTCAACGCCATCGCGGTCGCTCCGGTTTCGAACAATGCGTTCATTGCTGGTGTGACCGCCTCATCCGCGGCTACCTTTCCGGTCGTACCCAATCCACGCGCTTTCCAAACCACGCTGAATGGTCCGTCCGACGCCTTTGTAGCCGAACTCACCTTTCAACCGACTCTGACGGTATCGCCATCGAGCCTCACATTCGGGCCGCAGTTGATTGGCAAACCGACCGCGCCGCAGATGGTCACGATCAGCAATAATACGACCACGGCCATTGCGTTTACGAGTTTCGCAATCTCCGGAGGCGTGCCTGCGGCAGCCAATACGGATTTCACGACGCCCGCGAATACTTGCGGAACGAGCATTGCCGCTGGCGCGACCTGCACCATCAGCGTGGTCTATACGCCGTCCACTGTGCCTGCTGAGACCGCCAACTTGGTCATCACGGACGCCGACTCCACCAGCCCTCAGACGGTAACTTTGTCGGGGACCGGAACCACCAGCGGGGCCTTGACGGTGGCACCCACGAGCCTGGCCTTCGGATCGCAGCCGGTAGGAACAGCATCAGCCGCGAAAATGGTCACGCTCACCAACAATTCCAATGCCGCCATCGCGTTCACTAGCGCGATCGTTTCGGGAGGGTCTCCGGCCGCAGCCAACACCGACTTCGCCGCTACCAGCATGTGCGGCACGAGCATTGCTGCCAACACCTCGTGCATGGTCAGCGTCGTCTTGAAGCCATCTGTGGCGGCTACCGAGACCGCCAACCTGGTCATCACCGACGCCGACTCCACCAGCCCTCAGACGATAGCTTTGACAGGGACCGGCACCAGCGGTGGTAGTGCCTTGACGGTGACGCCCACCAGCCTGGCCTTTGGATCGCTGACGGTGGGCGCCGCATCAGCCGCGAAAACGGTCACGCTCACCAACAATTCCAACGCTGCGATCGCGTTTACTAGCGCGACGGTCTCGGGAGGCTCTCCGGCTGCGGCGAACACCGACTTCACCTCCACTAGCGGGTGCGGCACGAGCATTGCTGCCAACGCTTCGTGCACGGTCAGCGTAGTGTTCAAGCCATCCGTGGTGGCCGCCGAGACCGCCAATCTGGTCATCACGGACGCCGCCCCGACGAGTCCTCAGACCGTAACGCTAAGTGGAACGGGGACGGCGTCGGCCAGCTTCACGCTCAGCGCCGCACCCACGACGCTAACCGTTGCGCAGGGCGCCAAAGGGACTTTCACTGTGACCGTCACTCCCGCGGGAGGCTTCAACCAAATGGTCGCGCTGGGTTGCACCGGCGCGCCGTCCGCCGCCACGTGCACCATTGCGCCCACGACGGTGACGCCAACCGATGGCAAAACGGCTGTCACGGCTACGGCGACCGTGTCCACAACGATTCCGACGATCGTGGCGCCTCCATCGTCGTCACCGGATATGCGCATGCTCCTGTGGCGCACAGTGCCTTTGTTTATGGCGTTTTCGCTCTTGCTCTTCTTGGCTCGCAAGCAGCGATTCGCCGTCCGCCTTGGCATCTCCGCCGCGATGGTGGCGTTCCTAGGGGTGGCGGGCTGCGGCGGCGGCAGTCACACGCCAACCGGCGGCACTCCCAAAGGCACAAGCACGCTGACGGTAACCGGTACATCGGGCAGTCTCACCAGTTCAGCAACGGTCACGCTGATCGTAAATTAGCTTGGTGGGGTTGGAAATCCGAAGGTGATGGGGATATGGCGCTTCGAATATAGCGAAGTGCCTCGCCCACACCATCTCGGCTATTTGGGCGATGCGCGGCGGACCAGCGTGTTCTCGAGGAAGAGGTATTCGATCCCGGTGCCGAGGAAGGTGTCGATCGCCTCGCGGGGCGTGTTTACGATGGGCTGGCCCTTTACGTTGAAGCTGGTGTTCAGGACCATTTCGCGTCCGGTTACTTTGCCGACTGCTTTTAGGAGTTCGTGGAATTCGCAGTTATCCTTTGCGGAGACGGTTTGCACGCGAGCCGATCCATTCACGTGCGTTATGGCCGGAAGCGCGGCGCGGTACTGAGGGCGCACGTCGGCGGTCATGATCATGTACGGGAGCTCCATGCCGCGCGGGACCTCGAACCAATCTTGGACGTGCTCTAAGGAAACGGCGGGAGCGAAGGGGCGGAAGGCTTCGCGCATTTTGACCATGGCGTTGATGCGGTCGCGCATTTCGGCGTGGCCGGGATCGGCGAGGATGCTGCGGTGACCTAGGGCGCGGGGGCCGAACTCCATACGACCTCGATACCAGCCGAGCACGCGGCCATCTTTGATGAGCTTGGCGGCTTCGGCGCATGCTTCTTGCAGACTGGCGAAGCGGGTGACTTCGATGCGATTGCCGGTTTGCGCGATGGCGGCGTCAATTTCGGCCTGCGTTGCCGCGGGGCCATAGAAGGGAACGGGAAACCGGTAATTGCGGACGCCACCGTTGCGGGAAGCCCGCCACAGCGCCGCACCAAGCGCGGTGCCGTCGTCACCGGCGGCCGGCTGGACGTAAATCTCGTCGAAAATACCGGACTGGAGCAGCCTGCCGTTTGCAGTGCAGTTCAGCGCGACGCCGCCGGCCATAGCCAGACGGCGCAACCCCGTCGCGCGGCCGAAATGCCCGCAAATGTGCAGCATCACTTTGTCAAGGCACTCCTGCAGGGCGGCCGCGACGTCGCGATGATCGTCGGTGATTTCCGAGTCGGGAGCGCGTTTCGGGATGAGGTGCTCTTCCAAATAACGGCGCGTCGCTCCGTAGGTTTCGCGGTCCTCGCGTTGCTCGTTCAGGCGCAGGATCGGAATCTTGATGGTACCGTTGTCGAGGAGTTCAACGGCCTGCTCGAAAAAATGGCGGTAGCGCGCGGGATTTCCGTAGGGCGCCAAGCCCATGATCTTGTATTCGTCGGAATTAAAATCGAAACCCAGGTGCAACGTAATGACGGAATACAAGATGCCGATGGAATCTTTCGCGGTGATTTCTTGGAGCTTATCGATCTGGTTGCCGTGCGCGTGGTATGCCGTGGCGCTGTGCGCTTCACCCATACCATCTATGACCACGACCAGGCATTCATCCCAACCAGACGTGTAGAAGGCGCTGGCCGCGTGCGCCAGGTGATGGTTCACTTGATGGACTTTGTGCGCGGGGAAGCCGGGAAGATGGTGCCGGATCTGTGCGAGCAATTTTTCTGGCGAGAAAACTTGATCGTATTGCTGAGCACTAGTGGCGTCTAAAAGGAACATTGCCCGATACGGCGCGTAGTCAAAACCGTGGGCAATCTCGTCGAGCTCGTCCGTGGAGATTCCGGCTGCCTGAAGGCAATATTGAATCGCGCCGATAGGAAAGTCGCCGGTATGCTTTTTGCGGCTAAAACGTTCCTCGGCGGCGCCAGCCACGACTTCGCCATCGACGAGTAAGACCGCCGCCGAATCGTGTCCTTGCGAAATACGGTATTCGCGCTCCTCCAAGCCGGGCCAGTGGGTCTTCTTGAACGGGATGGAATTTTCAAACCCACTGATGCCCAGGACTTTCGACATTATTGCGTGTCTCCCATGTTCGTTAACGCGGATAAGCGCACCGATCGGTGTTAGTTACAGCCGAAGCCGTATCCAAATGCAAGGTCACGTCCAGATGCAATTTCGGTACCTATTAGTTTGCGGTATGCGCGCTCTTTCATGGCTGCTTTCTGGCGAACCTGTAACGTTTGCTGCACCGTGTTGCGCGCCGCAGACGGACGAGATCGAACTGGCGTACGAATCCGACAACACTCGTTAGCGCCGCAAACGAAAAGGTTTAACTCCCAGTACCCTAAGAAGTCGTAAGGTCTAAATGGTACCCTGTATTGTTCCAGCTGCACGCCCGGTCTCTAATAGCATCGAACACAAATTGCTGGAAGCGAGGCGTCCCCACTCCTCCTATTTGTTGGATGTCTGGAAGTGTCGTTGAATGATCGCGCTACGTAGCCAAAAGGTGACTGTGAACCCACGCGAAGGCCTTCAGTTTTGCACACTTCCGGAACGCGGGTGTCCTTACTCGGAGACGCAAAGCTGGGGTGAGAAGTCGGTCTCCGCCGTTGGTTCCATAACATCTATATCTTGCTACAGGTTACCGGGCGTAGCCATTAGTCTGATTTGGCAGGGAACATGCTCTCAGTCATCGGTGGTACCAGGGCTCGATTGAACATGCGAATGCCTAGGATTTGTTCGGTGCGTTCGGCCCTTTCCCCCGGCCTCTGAGAGCAACACAGTGAGGCACTTACCGTTATGACCACAGAAGTAACACAGTCAATACACCCGAAAGACCAGATTTTGCGAGTGGCGAAGCGCACGAGCGTGCTCATCTCCGAGGCAAGCATGATGTACTGCGATGTCTTGAAGATGGCATTTCTCGCGGTACCCGAGCGATTTGACGTGGTGGCATGCGCGTCCAAAACCACTGATATTTTGGCTCTTGTTCTGAAGCACCGGCCACAGGTAGCCATTATAAGTGACAACCTGGAAGAGGGGCCGCTTGCTGGTCTTCGGATGCTGCCGGAAGTGCGTCGCGCGAATCCGGAAACGCGGATCTTGCTGGCGATGGGTTCGTCGGACAAGGAACTGGTGATTGAGGCGTTCCGCTTTGGCGCTGACGGGGTATTTTGCCGAAAGAGCCCGTTCGAGTTACTTTGTAAGTCCGTGGACGCCTTGTCGCAAGGACAGATTTGGGCGAACGCGACGGAGCTGCGTTACGTTCTGAACGAATTCACCAGGGCGCCGAAACAGCGCAGGGTCGATCCGACTGTCGAGAACCGCATGACCAAGCGGGAAGGTGACGTGGTCCGATTGGCCGTTGAGGGCCTGTCGAACCGCGAAATCGCCCGGGAGTTGGGATTAACCGAGCATACGGTGAAAAATTATCTCTTCCGCGTGTTTGATAAGCTGGGTGTTTCCAACCGCGTGGAACTCGTTCTGTCCTGTTTGCGACAGGAAGAAGTGGCGCGTGAGGAAGTCACGGCCGCATCGTAACTAAATCAAAGGTCTCGCAAGTCTCCCGAACTCGCGAGATCCGAATACTAATCATAGGATATGCACAAAGAGATGACGCAAGAGCAATTCATGGAGCTGCTGACCAGCTGGCTTCGGGCGAACAAGCAGTTTTCAGCAAACCTGCAGATTTCGCCGGATACCGAACTTCTGGGATCAGGTTTGCTGGATTCGTTCGATTTTCTGGATTTGATCGTACATATCGAGTCTAAAATGGCGACGAAGATCGATTTATCGGTCGCCGACCCCAACCAGTTTTCGACGGTGCGCGGACTGTGGAATCTGGCAATGAGCGCGCATGGGTCTGGCGCAGAGCAACGCGCCGCCGATCGCGGTGACATACTGCCTGCTGGAGCGGGTATTTAGCGCGGGATTGCCTGGCGACTCCTTCCACCAACTCTCACCTTTAGTACTTTGATCTCTGAGACTTTGAAGGTCTTTGCATACTGATGAGTTGTTTGGAGTGTGGCGCTCTGCGCATGCCTGGGCGGGATCACCCCAAGACGCATCGGCCGGGCGGAGCAAGCCCCGCCCCTACCGGGGCGACCGCAAATACTGACCGCGAATAGTGATGAGGATGGGAAACGAATATTGGCGGAGGGTCAGTCGGCCAGGTTAGTCGGCGGCGCGGCAGGCGGCGCGGACTAGGTTTAGCTCGGCGTTTTGCTCGGTTTGATGTAGGGATTCGGTGCGGGTAACGGCGCGTACGACGGCGTCTGAGAGGGCGTTCCTGAAGTCCGAGGCTAACAAATCCGCGGTGAGACGGAAATCTTCGCTCGGCGACATGTGGAAAAACGAGGCATATCCCAGCGTCGGCTGAGTGTTCTTGATCAATTCAAATGAGTATTCCCAGGGTGAATCGTCCGTCTTTCGCTCGGACCACTCGAGGAACCACTTGCCCTCCCAGTTGTAATGCAGAGTCTGAAAGATAGCCATGGGAAAGCCGTCTTTGCCGAGGTTTTTTAGGCGGAGGCCCTCGAAGCCATCGGGTTGCAAGGTTTCCTGTAGAACCTGACAGATCGAACGAAAGTCCGAGCAGGCGACAAGCGCATCCGAGGCACGGCGGAGACTTAGCGCGTCGGTCACGATCTGGCGGCGGCGTCCGCTGGGCTGGAAAAGTCTGGCAAACTCCGGGTAATGAAGCTGTTGCACGCCGACGACTACGCCGAGGATGACCGCAAACAAAACGGGCAGAAGAAATTTGTCGTCGAGCACAAGGGCGAGGCCAGCCACTACAAACGCGGAGGTCACCCCGTAGAGGACGAAGACTGCACGGCGATGAGACAAGCCCAAGCGCAGAAGTTTGTGATGGATGTGGTCGGTATCGCCGCGGAACACAGGATGGCCGCGAAGATACCGGCGCATGACGGCGAGGGTCACATCGAGAATCGGGAGTCCGAAAGCCAAAATGGGAATGGCCAGCCCCAGTGTCGGGGGCACTTCCTGACCGGCAGCCATGGCGAGTGCGCTCAAAAGAAATCCGATGAACAGACTCCCGGAGTCGCCCATGAAAATGCTGGCAGGGTAGAGGTTAAAAGGCAGAAACCCAAGGATTGCGCCCAAGAGCACGACGACGAGATAGGTGAGCAGAGGATTGTGGCCCAGGAGACAAAGGGCCAGGACGGCGACGACGGAAATTAACGCAGAGCCAGCTGCCAGTCCATCAAGGCCATCGATCAGGTTAAATGCATTGGTAATCAGCAGGACCCAAAATACCGTGAGTCCAAGATCGATCACAGCGCCGATGGTATGACCAGCGAAGAATGACCTGGCAAAAAGCGGACCGAAATAGTGCATGCCGAATCCGGCGAGATAGAGAATGACCGCCGCGGAACCCTGAACAGCGATCTTTGATTTCGGCTTTAAAGGTTTGATGTCGTCATAAGCGCCCATCAAGAAAATGAGCAGCACCGGAACAAGGATGCCGAGGTAGCTCTTCGTAGATACCGCAATGTTGAGAAACCTGGAGATGGGGATGTACGCCAGGGCAGCAGCCATGAAGGTTACACAAATAGCGATGCCGCCCAAACGTGGCAGGGGCTTGGTGTGAAGATGGCGGCCGTATACCGGAGTGGCCTTCAGGCCGTAGGCTACCGCGGTCGTGCGCACCCAGTAGGTCAGGAGCGCCGACATGGCGACCGAGGCCGGGAGCAGTAAAAGGTAGAGAAGCATAGAAATCAGTCACCCATTCGCGCCGGGCCAGGCCTACCGTTTCGTTTGATGCGCCGGAAACGGACCGCGTAACAGTACGGATTGAATCCTCTGTAAAAAACTTCGGGCTAAGCCACCGAGGGATTATACCCGTGAAGCCTGCCCACCCGGGCCCGGAAATGATGCTTCCGGGGTCCCATTGCCTAGCGCACTACGAGTACCATTAGTGTCACTAACCCGATTAGACTCTGAATGTTGCGGAGCCGATTGGTCAGCTTCCGCTTGTGTGAAATGTTCTTTGAGACGTGGACGGTCGATCTTCCCATTGGCGTTTTTAGGGAGCACTTCATACGCCATCCAGCGGGCCGGGAACATGTAGCTGGGAATGGTCTTCTTCAAATGCTCGCGTAAGGCCGCGAGACTGACTTCATCGTTTGAGCGGACGACGTAGGCGCAGCAAATCATCCAGCCGCCGAAATTGTCGGTGGGAATGGCGACGACCGCACACTCCTGCAGCTTGCCGAGGGAATTGAGGGCCGTCTCGATCTCTCCGAGTTCAATGCGATACCCGCGTACTTTGATTTGGGAATCGGCGCGGCCGACGAAGTAGACCAACCCTTGTTCGTCCTGCCACGCGAGATCGCCGGTACGGTAGAGGCGAGCGGCAGGATCGCCGCTATGTGGATCGCGAAGGAACGCCGCGGCGGTTTTCTGCGGATCCCGCCAATAGCCCGGGCTGAGGCCCGCGCCGGCAATATAGAGGTCGCCAATTTCGCGGGGCGGCAGCGGCTGGAGTTTCTCGTCCAGCACCAGGAGTTTCTCGCCGTCGCAGGGTGTGCCGATCGGAATGGCAGACTTTGGATTCGTGGGACAAGAGGTAACGTCGTAGTAGCTGCTGGCGATGGTGGCCTCGGTGGGGCCGTAGAGATTCGAGAAGCGCACCTTGGGCAGACGTTCCATCCAATAGATCAGCGCCGGCGTTGGGAGGACTTCGCCGCACCAGAGCACTCTGCGGAGGGACGGGAAGTCGTTCTGCCGGACGACGTTGAATTTGGCCAAATAGTTTAGTACTGAGGGAACGGAGAACCATTGGGTGAGTTCGAATGTGCGAATAAATTCGGCGAGCTTTGGAGGCAGCAGGGCCGCTTCCGCGGGCACCAGGTGCAGCTGCGCACCGGCGGTGATAGCGCCGAAGATGTCGAACGTAGATAAATCAAAGTGGAACGGAGTGTGGCCCGAAAAGCGATCTGTGTGGTCGATTTGGTAGTGCTTGAGGGCCCAGGCCACGAAGGTGGCAACATTGGAGTGGGTGATGACCACACCTTTGGGTACGCCGGTGGAGCCCGACGTAAATAGGATGTGAGAGCCTTCGTCTGCGGTGCATTGCTGCGGAATCGAGTGGGAGGGCGCGGCATCCAGGTCGGCCGAGGAAAATGCCGGCGTGAAATTTGATCCGGCGGGCGGCTGAGGATCAAGCCAGCCCACGGATGTGCGTGCCCGCAATGCTTCGTCGGCGAGCAACTCGTCCAAGAGACGGCTCACTTGGCCTGCGGCCAGAACCCAGCGATTTTCACAGGAATCGAAGATGTGGCGTATGCGCGCGGCGGGCGTCGCGGCATCGAGGGGCACATGCATGCAGCCGGCTTTCAGAATGCCGATCATGCTGACGATGGCGGCCGGGGATTTCGGCATCAAGATGCAGACGCGTTCTCCCTTCTTGCAGCCCGCGTGCTGGAGCAAGTGCGCAAGACGGTTGGTGGCGGTTTCCAGTTGGCCGTAGGTCAACGCGTCGGCGCCCATGACAATCGCGGTGGCGTCGGGGCGGGTCTCTGCTTGTTGCGCGACCCAGGCCTGGAGCAATCGGTTCATAAGCTAGTTTTCCTCGAAAAAATGGAGCCGGGGGCACACCCACAACGGCGCGGGTTGCGCGGATATTTTAGGATTACGGTATGAATATGTCTACTTGCAAGTTAAAGAGATATCGCTGCGGTCCGAGTTGGCGAGAACCGCAACCGAGGAAAAAGCAGATCCCTCGCTCCGCTCGGGATGACATGATGGGTGATGTTGGAGCGGGGTTCAGGCTAATGAGGTGGCGTTTTTGGAGTGTCCGAGGGCGGGTGGTGGTGGCCGATGCGGCCGTTTTTTTCGCCAGCCGACAAACTTCGGATGGAGAGCCTGGTAAGGTCGGATTCGTCGGATTGATAGATCTGCGCCAACGGCAGGTCTTCTGGGCGGACAACGTAGTCGCCGTGTTCTATATCGAGGCCGGAAGTCGAGATAATCGGGCTGCCTTGCGGGGAGACGCGAAGGCGGAATTGCTGCGTTGCCGGCTCGTAATTTGAATAGGTGAAGCATTTTTCGATGCAGGCGCGGTCCACCATATGGCGAGAGTTGATTCTACTGTCGTTGCCGAAATCGATGGTGTAAGCGACTCGCGTGCCGACGGGTAAGGTGCTAACGAGGTTTTGGACTTGCTGCTCCATGTTGTTCAGGATCGCTGTGTCGCGATATTGCAGAGTGAAATAGACCGCGGCGAAGATGGAGAGCGCGGCTAGCATCCATTTCCGTGGTTGTACCGAGCCGAGAACGCACAGGCCGAGGACCGCGGTAACCGTAGTGAGGCGACTGTTGATGGAACTCACCGCGGCGGCATACTGGGGAAACCAAATCGTTCCGGGCAACACCGCGGCAGCAAACACAAAGATGGCCCAGAGTTGCAAGGGCGTCTGAAACCACTGCAGCAAGGGATGCCGCTTGCGATCGTGCATGGCCGCAGCGAGGAACGCACAACTTCCAAAAACGAGCAGATATTCGGCGAGCAGCCTGTAGCGCTCACCGAACAAGACGAGCTGGTCCGCACCGTTCATGAGTACGAAGCGAGGACCAAAGCCGCCTTCTGCGCGGAAGCGGTGCACCGCAAAATGCAACGCGACGAGAGTCAAGAGGCCCAACGCGAAGACGATCCAGCGACCCCAACCGCGGGTGGATTCCGCCAGGCGAATGTAAGCGACCAGCGCGACGAGCAGGCCGAACCCAATGGGGTGGGCCATCAGGGTGAGAACGGCGAGAATTGACCCGGCGATCCAGTCGATGCGGGTTCCTCGCCAGAAAACCGCGGCGGCCAAGAGTGCCAGGCCAGCGGAAAGATAAAAATTCATGAAGCCCACGTAAAAGGTGTAGCCGTACGCGATCATGGCGATCGCGGGCGTGAGATACCAGGGCGGACGCAGCGTGGCTGCGGAAATGAAGGCGAACGCTCCCCAGAAAAAAACGAGAACGCAGAGCGAAACTACGATTCTTTCCGCGGCGATGAATCCGAGGTGCGCGCCGAACCACGTCAGCAGGGAATCGACGATCACATTGTTCCACTGATGGGCCAGATAAAGACCCGGCGCGCGGCCCTGCTTTACCAGAACGGACAACCAGGCGTTGTAGGTGTGGCTGCCCAGGTCGCCTGCTTCAATCCGGCGATGCCAATAACACGGAATCAAGACCAGGCCGGAGAGAACCAGAATCAAAGCCCATCGATCGCGGAGGAAGTGAATCGCAAGACCGACTGCTGAAGGCGCAGGTACTTCCGCGGCTGCGTAGGAAATCTGTTCTTCTGTCGGCAACCTCACGAAGCCACGCCCCTCAGGGCGTAGTCGAAGACTGCTTGCGTGTGCGTAAGCTCTTCGCGAGTCGGGGGGATGTCCAGGATAAAGGACTTGAAGCCGCCGCGGATGTAGCGTGACACCTCGTCGGCGACTTCTTCATAGCTGCCGACCAGATATGGGCAGAACGTCTGATAGTTCTGGAACGGCCACATCCAATATACGCCTTGCACCTCGCCTACCTCCTTAATCATCTCCGAGAGTTGCTTGTGCCAAACAGAGTCCGAAACGCGCATTGCCATTTGATGAGCCAACTGCCCCTTTCGGTCGCCTGGGAATCTCTGATTTGCGATTTCCCACGCATCGGCGCTTTTCTGGCGGGCGATGATGCCTACGCGGACGCCGGACTTCTCGCCGTCGAGCGGCGCATCGGACTCGCAGTCTTTCGCGGGCTTGGGATACTTAACAGCGGTTGCACCCACCGCACGCGCCGCCGCTAAACCTGCCTCGGATGAACCAGACATCAAGATGCCTGGGAAAAGCTCGGGCGCAAGCGGCGGGGTCATCTTGAGGTTCTCCACTTTGTAAAACTTGCCTTCGAAGGTGACCGGGGCTGGGCTGGATAAAAGCAGTTTGATGATGGTGGTGTATTCGATCAGTCGCGTGTAGCGATCGTCGTGCGGAGTCGTGTCGTTGAGCGCGATCAGATCGTTCTTGAAGCCGCCTGCGACCATGTTGAGATAAATGCGTCTGCCGTACAAATGGCCGAAGCTGGCGACCATTTTTGCGACGGAATAAGGATGCATGTACACGGGTTGGATGGCCACCAAAGGGCAGAGCTTCTTGGTGTTCTGCAGGATGATGTGCGAGACCAGCCACGGATCGACGATGGAGTTGTCGGTATACACGAGAATAGCGGTGCATCCCGCTTGTTCGCTCCACGTCGCGACATCGATGACTTGCTGCACGTAGGTTTCGCGGGGGAAGTCTTTCGACTGCGGAGTGGTCGAAAAGATTTCGATCTGTAATCTTTCGAAAGGGTGCATCTTGTTGGTTTCCTCCCGCTAAAAAATCGTGAAATACAGCGATGGATGAAGCGAACTCGAACGAGTTCGCATACACGCGATCAGCGGCAGTGACCTGCTGGAAGCTCGCGTCTAGTCCGCGTCTATCTTCGCCCCGCTGCTGAGCCAATGAGTGTAGAAGCCTATAGAGCAGCCAGTCCCGTTGGGTTACTAATTACGAATTAGTACTTGCACCTGCCCCTTTAGTGTACTTGGTACAGATGGCGTACAGGGGCCGGTACCAGTACTAATGATGCGAGGACGCTCGTCCCAAATCTGACCGACACGCCAGTTGTGACCCTGCCGCCTCACTCACTAGCATGAAACCAGCCTGGCACTCATGCGCCAGGAGGGTCGGAATTGGCCGTAAACGCTTGAGGGAACTCGAGCTTGGGACAAGGGGGGACCGAGTTATGGGCTTGGTGAGCGATAAGAAGTTAGTTCTAGTACTAGCTCCATCGGTCGCTTCAACATTACTGTGGATTTCGGGATGCGTTGGGGTCGCCCAGCCTCTCCCAACGCTTGCGGTGGCTCCGGAGACCCTGACGGTCACCGCGAAAGTAGGATCTAGCAGCTCGCTGCCCGTGACGCTGGCCAATACCGGCACCGCTCCCGTCAGCGTGAACCAAGCGGTGATGTCCGGCGCGGGTTTCAGTATGACCGGCTTAACGACGCCGGTAATCCTTCCTAGCGGACAAAGCGTAAGCTTTTCAGTGAAATTTTCTGCCACCAAAGCCGGAAGCGTGGACGGGAATGTGACGTTCATGACGGACGCGGCGCACCATCCGGCGATGCTGCCCTTGCATGGCACCGGGTCCGCGCAGGACCCGGCCGTTTCGGCGGTCGTGGTGTCACCGGCGGTGGCGATGCCTGCTCCGAGCGCCAAGGTTCAATTCACGGCCGCAGTTGAAGGGACAACCACGAATGATTCAGTGACCTGGGCGGCGACGATTGGGACCATTTCCACAGCGGGCGTATTTACGGCGCCAACCACAGGTGCCGTTGGGAGGATTACCGCGACAAGCGTTGCGGACCCGACAAAGTCAGCAACCGCGATGGTATCGGTCGCAGGTTCCAACGCGCCATCGGGCTCGGCTGTGACTTCGGTGACGGTGTCACCTTCGGTGGCTTCTTCGATTACCGGAGGGACGCTAACGTTCAAGGCCAGCATTCAAGGCACAGCTTCAAATCAAGCGGTCACTTGGAAGGCTTCGTTGGGGGCAATCAACTCATCCGGTGACTATACGGCTCCCGCGAAGGCAGGGACCGACACGGTGACCGCGACCAGCGTCGCGGACGCTACCAGATCGGCCTCCGCCAAGGTTACGGTATCGACGCCTGGGTCAACACCGGTTGTGAGCTCAATTTCGGTTTCACCGACCACGTCAACCGTCGCGGAGGGAACCACGCTGCAGTTTAAGTCGTCGGTTCTGGGCACAATGAAGGATACATCTGTAACGTGGACGGCAGCGTTGGGGGCAATCAACTCGTCGGGGCTATACACGGCGCCGACGAAGGCCGGCACCGACACGGTTACGGCGGCGAGCAACGTGGACTCGAGCAAAACTGCTTCGGCCGCCGTGACAATTACGGCGGCAGCGACACAACCAAAGGCTTCCAATGCCTCCTGCGGCGGATCAAATTGCCCTGCGTTCCCTGGGGCTGAGGGAGGCGGAGCCGGTTCGGTTGGCGGGCGTGGCGGCGCGGTGATCGAAGTGACGAATACGAATGATTCAGGAACGGGATCCTTGCGAGCCTGTGTGCAAGCGAGCGGTCCGCGCACCTGCGTTTTTCGCGTGGCCGGGATATTCAACATCACGTCCGGAGATAATAGCGCCGTTAACCCCTATCTGACGATTGCGTGCCAGAGCGCGCCTGGCGAGGTCATCATTGGTGGCCCGAATTCGAACGGGGCGTCGCTGCGTATCTCGACGCATGATGTGGTGGTACGGTACTGCACGTTCAGCCCGGACAACGTCAACACGGTGTCAGGCCCCAGCACCGGCACGGTGGGCATCACCATTGTGAACTGCGGCGGGAACGGCACTCTCAGCGGGGGCGGTTGCTACAACATCATCACCGATCACAACACGACGCGCTGGTCGGGCAACAAGAGCTGGATTACCACTTCAAACTTCACGCCGGCGATCAACGGGAACGGCAACGGCGACGGGCCAAATCATTCGATCTCGGTACAGTGGACACTCGACTACGAGCCACATGAAGGCCACCCAGTGGGCTACGGGACGGCGACCGACGAGACCTGCGTGGGTACGCGCAACAATCCAGGTTGTCTCTCTCCTTATGAGACGGACATCGACTTTCACCACAACATGTTCGTCAACGTCGATCATCGCATCCCGGAGAATTCCAACGGGTCGACGCGGTGGATCAACAACATCATCTACAACTGGAGCTTCTACGCCAATGAGTGGTTGGGCGCGGAAGTCATCGACGACATCAACAACAAGTTCATCCAGGGCAACTTGAACGGCAGCGCGCAGGCGCATCCCATCCACTTCACCACAAACAGCCCGGAGATGAGTGGGGCGCCGTCGGTGTACGTTGCCGGGAACATCTTTGGACGAGCGGGAGCCAATAGCGTGGCGGGCGACCAATACGGCACGCTCGTGGCGAATATCACCGGCGAGAACGGCGATGAAACCGGCCCGATCCCAGGTGGTTGGGAGCGTAGCAGCCCGATGGATGCCAGCAATTTGTTTCCGATCGTTCCGGACCCGGCAGACAATCTCGATAGCGTGCTGCTGGGAACGGTTGGAAATTCCCAGCATGTAGATTGTAGCGGCCACTGGGTGTCGCACCGCGACTCTGCGGACCTCCGCATCATCTCGCAATATCAGAACGGCGGAGACGGGGGCTTCTGGCCGAACGGCGTGACTTACACAGGCTCGTCCAGCTTTCCTTCGCCAACCAGCAACTGGCAGGATCATCCGGTGACTAACTTCACCGCTTGCCAGGAATCGCTGCACGATGGGATTCCGGACCAGTGGAAGTCCTCAAAGGGGCTAAGCACCACCGATCCGAATTTGTATAAGACGGTGGCTCCGAACGGGTACACCTGGTTGGAAAACTATCTCAATGGCCAGTAACACAAAATCAAGATAGGCGTTCACTCTGGGGAAATGAGCCTTTTCTCATTTCCCCAGAAGTGTGTGCGCCAGAGTGCATCTGAAGATAACTGTAGCCGATTCAAGCTTTTTGCTTATCTCGCACCGACAATAAGAAACCTAGCGGGATGAAGAGCGCGACCAAAAACTTGGCGGTAGCCGACCGCAATTCGTTGATTTGCGATGAAGGGCCAACTCCCAATCCGAACGAGTAACGGCTGAAATTAATCGCGGAACGAATCACGCTCCGCGGCGTGCGATACAGCCATTCGATCAGTTCATTCAAAACAAAGCGGTGAAGATATGCCCGACCGGCCAATACACCCGGGCTAAGAGCCGATAAATGATCGACGGCGCCGTCGTGAACATGGTAGATACGGAGCGCTTCGTTCACGAAGCGGGTTTTATACTTTTGCGACAACGAAAACCAGACGACGCTCTCCGATATAAATTTTGAATTGGGAACCGAGGGAAATGGGAACTGTCTAAGTACAACGGTTCGCTGAAACCCCCACTTCTCGCCTCCGACTCCGTATTTGAACGTGACCTCGATGGTATCGGAGTCGAGCACATCGCGAGGAAACTTATCGCCTACCAGGTTTCCGTTCTGGTCTTTGCACAAGACTGTTACGGCGGAGAATGTGTCTTTTTCCAGCGCTGGAATATTGTCCCAATGAAATTTGAAGCGCTCAAGCGCTTCCGGTATGCAGCCATCGTCGGAATCCAGGGTGAGGAACAGCTCGCCTCGGGCCTTCTGTACGCCGTGGTTGAAGGCCGCGGGCTTGCCCTGGTTTTCCTGATAAAAATAGCGGATCGGGAAGTTCGATTCGGCTTGCCACCCGGAAATTAACTCGCGGGTGCTATCGCTGGAGCCATCGTCCACAATCAGCCATTCAAAGTTGCGGAAGGTCTGCCGCTGGAGGCTTTCATAAACGCGCGGCAGCGTTCGGGCGCGGTTATAGGTTGGGGTAAATACCGTAAATAGGTATTCGCCGCCCGTATCCACGTTGGGGTAGCTGCTGAGTTGGGATTCGGCCCCAGTTTGCAAAGGGTGGCTCTCGAAAGCTTAGCTTAGCGCGCAATGGTGCCGCTGATTGCAGGGTCGGGCTGTAGTTGTGGTGTCGACAGGCCGTTGAGTGAATCCTGGTGCGTATGCGGCTCTCCAACGGAGGTTGAGCCCCGCAGTGTGGATAGGCGAACGGAACGTACTAAGGCCACGGGAATGAGGACGAAAAGAACCGCTGTGTAGCGCTGATCCCCATTGGGGTAAAGGATGTAGCTGACTACCCGAGCGGCAAGAACCGCCGCGACCATATCGGTATACAACGATGCTCGATTCAGCCAAATCGTCAAGAGACCTAGGAGCAGGTACAGCGCGAAACTTCCGGAGATAAGCCAAAGGTAGGCGCCGCGCACGACTTGGTGGAGGTATGCGGAGCGCGAGAAATGAATCAGCGTCTCGCCGGGCGACGTCAGCCCGCCCTGAAAAGAGTTGTAAAACAGCGCGGCCCAACCGTAATTCCCGGAAAAATGATTGATTGTGAGGTAGCTCCCCAAACTCAAAAGACATAGCGAGGCAAACTCCGCGACATCGAGTTTGCGGCGAAGCAGCAGAACCAGGAACACGATTCCAGCCAACACCAATACATCGGTGCGCACCCAGATATCGACAATTAAGAGGGAACATCCCGAGAAATAGAGATTTCGCTCGAGTATCAAATAGACCCCGAGCGCGGCTATCACAGTGGCAAGGCAGTCAGGGGCCGCCCACCTGGATAGCTCCAGAATATTGGGCGAGAGCATGATCAGGATGCAGGAGGCCAAGAGTGGAAGGCCGCCAAGATAGGCCGAAAGCCAGCGCCACAAAAGCATGGCCAATATGAAATTAGACACGGCAGAGATGGCCACCGCGGCTCTCGGGTAAGGCAAGCCCAGCCGGTGTTCCACCTTTATCAACTCGACGTACAGCGGTTTGATGGAATAGAACGGCAGTTGTTCGGCGAAGTGATAGGGGTTCGCCGCGACATCGGCTCGATACGGATTGTCGACCTGAATATCCTTTTTTGCGGCGAATGGGCGGATGGCGTCGAAGGCGGTATCGTGAATGGCGCGGGCATCGGTGCTGTCCACGGAGCTGCCGATATAGCCGAGCAGGTCCCAGGTGTACTCCGGCTGCAGGACGGCATAAGCCGAAATCAACAGGAAGAAGCACACATAAGGAATTATGGCGAAGCGAGAGAGTTTGGATATTCCGCTGTTCACTGGCATTTGATGATTTTTTTCGATTGACGGCGCCTCGGGATACCACTCCGTCCTGAAATTCGTTGGCGTTAGGCTATTGCTTCCCGGCCGGGACCTGGAAGACGTGCAAAGCGTGATCGAGGATTTCGGTCTGCGGATATTGCAAAGCCCAGTGGTAACCATTTGGATCGTCGAGGAGCTGGCCGGAAAGGTGGGTTGCGCTGACCACCACGGTTCCGGTTACGTGTTCGTTGGGAGCCAGTGGAACGTAGCGGATGCCATAGAGAGACGGATCCATCGTTCCGAAATAAGCTAGGTGAATCGTTTCATTGGGGTGTGCGGCCTGGTATTGGCGGAGGGCAAGCAGCCCCTGGCCCCAGTCGAGATTGCTGTCGCTGAGCAGTTTGTAGCTGGTGGCAGGGTTGACGAAGATGTTGAAGTACGAGAGATAGCCCGGAGCATAGCGCAAGGTGTCAGCTGCATTTACGACCACCAAGGCCACCAGCAGAGCGAGCACCGCGCGCCGCTTCCGGGCGAAATGCCACAACGCCGCGGCATAGAGGAGCGCAAAAGGGTAAACGAGCAGGATGTGGCGCTCTCCCAGGTCGACCTTGGAAAAAATCGCCAACAGAAAGTAGACCGCTGGGAACAGCGACATGATCAGCAGATCCGGTGGAAACTGAATACGCTTGAGGAACCCGAGAACGACGGCGGTCAAGAAGACCGCAAGAACGACGGTCGGCCACTTGAGCAGCACCACGACAGGGAAGTACGACTTCCAGCCCTTGCCGACCGACACCTGCCCGAGGAAGAACGTGGGATGGCCGAGGTTCAAATGATTGGCTACACGGCCCATGCCTTCCACGTATTCGCCCGCCGGGAGATACATCGTCAGATTCAAGTGCCGGTGCATGTCACCGGTCGCAGCCTTTGTGCGATTCGGTGAGCTCACCGTGACGAAGCCGTCTTTCACGCTGACTTTGGTCCAGTGGAAGAAATAGGTTCCCCACACAAAGACAAAAGCGATGGCGACCATCGCCAGCGCTTTCCGCCAGCTCCATTCCTGTGGTCTCCAGGATACGCCGGTTGGCTTCAGCACCAGCACAAGCGCCAAGGCGAGCGCAAACATTACCGGCGTGCTGAACTTGGTGGCGAGCAGTGCGCCCAAAATCAAGCCGAGGGCGATTGTGCGGCCCCAAGATTGAGTTCGCCGCCAGTAAACCACCTGCATGGCGGTCACGAAGGTGATCAGCGCTACCGCACCATCGTTGCAGGTAATAGAAAAATTGGCGATCAACGAGGGCGAAAAAGCGAAAAGGGCGAGGGCGAAATTCGCAGCGCCTTCGGAGAAGAGGCGCTTGGCAGTCATCCACAAGAGAACGCCGAGGAGCACGCCCAACATCACGATGACAGGGCGAGCGGCCTTGCCGATCGTCTCGGGACTCGGCGTGATCGCGTCTGCATATTTCGCGTCGGTCTGGATGTCAATTTCGGCGTGGTTCAGAAGCAGAGGCAGGGTGCACAGGAGGAAGACCAGCGGCGGATGGTCGTTCCACCGCTCGAAGCGGTGATAACGCCAGGCTTCCAGCCCTGCAATGATATGCAGTGGTTCGTCGTTGCTGAGCGACTGCGTGTTGATAAACGAAACGCACTGCCCCACGAACAGCAAGATAAGGAACGTAGGGATGATCCATCTGGTTTTTGACGGCGAGCCAGACTGGGCGACGCGATCCCCTAGCCGAGCTCCACTCTTTGCTTCGAACTGTGCGGAATCGAGTGCGGGATTGATGGTTCCTTGAGCCATGGTTAGAAAGGTGTACGTTCCTTGTATAATTTTGCGAATATGCCGTCGAGCATCCAGCCGTTGAGCGCGCTTGATCCCGATTTGCTGGTCGAATATTTAGGCCGGGAAGACCACTCCGCAGAAGAGGTGCGATGGAAATATTTTGATTCACGATTCAACCGGGGCCGCGAGCGCGGCTACGCCTGGGTCAAAGACGGGAAGATGGGTGGGTTCCTAGGGCTGGTTCCTTTTCAAGTCGTGGCGCGTGATCGCGTAATTGAAGCGGCGTGGACCTGCGACTGGTCGGTGCAGGATCCAACCGCGCGCGGAATCGGAATCTTGTTGATGCGGCAGGCGCAGGAAAAATATGAGTACCTGACGCAGCTCGGTGGAAACGAAGCAACGCAGCGGATTATGTCGCGCCTTTCCAGCATGATGGCAAACGAAGCGGGGATGGTGTTCCATCTTCCGCTGCGCGTGGGAGCGATGCTGCGCGTGGCCCGCCGCAAGTTGCCCAAACTGCCCGTGGATGCCCTGAGTTTTGTAAATCGGCTGCCGTTGCGCTGGCCGCGCGGTTCTGAGTCTTCTGACAACGTGACGTTCGAGCTGGGAGTCTCCAAAATCTTGGGCTTGTTTTTCGAGCCCGCGCAACACGGGGAACTCTACTCCCGTTACGATTTGGAGTATGTCCAGTGGCAGGTCGGCGATTGCCCCTTCCTATTTTCCGAGACTTGTACCGTTACCGACGGATCTACGCCGCGTGCTACCGCATTGATCTGGAGAGAAAAAGCTTCGCCTGACTTCTGGCGCTTTGCGGTCTGGTCGCGGGAAGGCGCGGAAAAGGAACTGGAAATTCTCCTTTCCAGCGTGATCCGACGAGTGTACGACTACAAAGGCTTTCTGCTTTCCTTTGTGGTGTCGCGGCTCGATCAAAGCTTAATCGGTCTGCTGCGCCGCAGGAAATTTCTGGCTGCGCCGCGCCGCAGGCCGTTGCATATCATCGCGAATAAGAAGTCGGGCGGGACGCTGCCTGAGCTATGGCCCTTGAGCTATCTGGATACGGATTACGCGTATCGGTTCTGAAGGGTCCGTGTGACAACTTCAAAATGGCCGCCCGGGGTAGTTTTGAGAAGGGCGGCGGTTGCATGACGGATTTTTTTCTTTTCCCCGCTTCAATCTCCGGCGTTCTACCTTGCAGGGTTTAGTCTCCGCCGGCTGTCTCGGTGAGGTGGATTGTTTCGGTGTGCCCGTTGGGTTTGTTCACGACGATCTTTTCGGACGGAGTCGTGCCTTTGGGAGCGCTCGCGAAAGCAGCCATTAGGTGTTCGTCGAGCAAATTACGTGATGGGCTGCCGGCGATCTTGAGGAATTTCTGGTTGTAATACCGGGTGTCGGTATAGTCCGTGATTTCCTTGTCCTCGAAGGCCTGGCGAAGCTGGCGCATGCCGTCTTCCAGTTGCCACGAAGCCGTGAAGCCGAGCTGGGTTTGGATTTTGTCGAAGGAGACGCGATAGTTGCGGCGGTCGCTGTCCTCAATGTACTGCACGCGGGTGTCCGGGAACATTTTCAGAATCATTTGAGAGACCTGCGTGAGCGTGTAGTTGAGGCGCGTGTCGCCCAAGTTGTAGATCTGGCCGCTTACGACGGGAATAGGGGCATTCAGAGCGCGAATGATGCCGGCCGCGACGTCGTGAACGTGAATGAAGGGACGCCACTGCTCACCGTTGAAGATGGTGATTACGCCCTCATTGTAGGCCTTCGCCATCAGAAGATTCACTACCAGATCAAAGCGGGGCCGATAGGATAGCCCGAAAACCGTGGCCAAGCGAAGGATGGTGGGGTGAAACGTTTCGGTGCGGGCGTTCAGCAAGGCGTGCTCGGAGTCGAGCTTGGTTTGCCCATAAAGAGAGATGGGACGCACGGCGGAATTTTCGTCCATCATGACGTCGGTGGCGCCGTATACGCTGCAGCTGGAAGCAAAAATGAAGCGCTGGATGCCATGGCCTTTGGCAACTTCTATGAGCATGCGCGTCGCGGCGTAGTTGATTTCGAGAGCGGTCTGCTTGTCTTGCTCGCACGCAGGGTCGCCGACGATGGCGGCCAAATCGATGATGGAATCGACTCCGCGGACGGCCGCGACCATGTCTTGAATGTTGCGGCAGTCGCCGATGCGCATCTCCAGGTTGGGGTGGCCGAAAACGCCGCGTAGCGGCTCATCGCCGTAAACGAGGCTGTCCACCACGCGAACCTTGCGCCCTGATTCCAACAGCTTGCGAACCAGGCTTGAGCCGATGTATCCGGCTCCGCCGAGGACGAGAACCGTTCCTTCAGAATTCTGGTTGTCGCGGGCACGGATTTCGTAGCGTTCCGTGAGCAGGGCCTTGGCGAGCCGAGTCAAAGAGAGCGCGAGCACCGTAAGCACCGCAAAGAAGAGCAGTGCGAGGCGCGGTACCAGGTTGCCACGGAAGAACAGGTAGTTGACCGCGAGAAGCGTCAGGATGCCGACCCCCGCGCCGCGCATCACCACGACCATCTTGTAGCGGCCGCTATAAGCGCGTGAACGCGTATAGAAGCCGTTCAGCAGGAATACCAGCGGGAAGACCACCGAAATGCACAGGAAATAAGGAACGTAGTACGACAGCGCTTCCTCCAGGCGAGCGGTGGCCGCCGTTGAGTCTCCTCGAGAAAGCAGGAACACCACCGGAATGCCGAGGGCCATGATCATGCAGGTCTGGATCAGGGCAAAATCGGCCAGCATGCGCGGCAGGATTTGCGATGTCTTGAAATTTCGAACCGACGTCAACATTATTTACTTCCTCCCCGAGAGTGATACTTCCTTGCGTGCGCTGGCCGAGTTGGCCAAGCGGTGAATGGCGCGCGACACGGTTTCGATGGTCGAGTCCGGAAGCAACTCGTAGATAGGCAAGCTGAGAATACCGCAAGTGACTTCCTCCGTGGTCTTGAGATCGTCGCGCCCCACATCGTGAAAGGATTTATAGAGCGTCTGCATGTGCATAGGCGGATAGAAGTATTTCTTGGTCTCAATGTTCTCCGCCAACAGGCCTTCGGCGAGTTGGTCGCGGGTCATGCCGAACTGGCTGGGCGTGACGTGAATCGAATAATCCTTATAAGTGTGCACATCAGTTGGATGCACGGACTGGAAGCGAAGTCCCAAGAGAGAAGAGAGTTGGTCGGTGTACATTTGGGCTATTTGGTTTCTGCGGCGGATGCGCTCGTCGATGTCCGCCAGGCCGGTAAGGGCTAAAGCGGCGTTGAACTCGGACATGCGCGCATTCATTCCCAGCCACTCGGGGTCATAGGCGCCACTGTCGCCATAGTTACGCATGGTGCGAACAGCTTTCGCAACGGTGGCATCGTTGGTTGTGACCAAGCCGCCCTCTCCGGCCACCAGTAGCTTGGTGGGTGAGAGCGAGAACGCTTCCGCATCGCCGAATTGGCCGATCGGACGCCCGCGATACGCGCTACCGAAGGCGTGGGCGCCGTCGAAAACCAGTTTCAGGTTGTGGCGTTGCGCGATCTTGGTTAGAGCATCGACGTTGGCCGGATTGCCATACAAATGCACGATCAGCAGCGCTGTAGTGCGTTCGGTAATTTTGCGCTCGACGTCCGCTGGATCGACGTTCCAGGTATCCGGAAGGCAGTCGGCGAACACCGGGGTCAATCCGTTCCAGCGCGCCGCATGGCCGGTGGCGAAAAACGTGAAGCTGGGGATGATGACTTCACCGGTGACTCCCAGGGCGCGCAGCGTCATCATCATGCCGCTGGTGCAGCTGGAAACGGCTACGGCATGCTTGACCTGCAGCCGCTCGGCGACGGCGGCTTCGAACTTTGCCACGACGTTGGCATTGGTGATCAAGCCGTCTTCGTAGGCCGCTCGGTAGTTTCCGATGACGGCGTCCAACGGCGGAAGGGTCGGCCGAATAAAGCGGAAGCGCTGAGAGAAAAGAGGGCGACCTCCATGGATTGCGGGCAGGTCATTCTCCCCCAGTCTTTCACTCGGTAACATGGGTTCTCCTTTGAACTGGTTGCAGAAATTGTGTGTGGGATTTCGCGAAAAGTGCTGCCGGATGTCGACGCCCGGGCCCTGCGATCTACTGCGTTGGAAGCTGGGAAATCATTTTGTACCGTCGAACCTTGCCGTAGGGCACCAATTCGCGCGGGGTCCAGTCCTCGAACAGCAGCTTGCAGAATGTGTGGACCAGAATCTTGACGTCGGCGCTGAACGATTGATTGCGCGCGTAATATAGCTGAAGGGCAAGTTTCGTCGGGCGAATCAACTCTTCGTACGTCTTTTCCGGATCTTTGCTCCCTTCGAGCACGGCCGCCTCGTTGGAGTTCCAGATTGACGCCCAGTCGGTGATCCCCGGCCGGATTTCCAGGATCGCGCGCTCTTCGTCGCTATACATGTCCACATATTTCTGAACTTCTGGGCGTGGTCCGACCAGGCTCATTTCACCGACCAGGACATTCAGAAATTGAGGAAGCTCATCCAGTTTGTGGCGCCGCAGGAATTTGCCGATCGGCGTGATGCGCGGATCGTCTTCCGCCGTGGCCGAACCACCCAGCTTTTCCGCGTTGATCACCATCGTTCGAAACTTGTAGATGCGGAAAGGCATCCGGCGCAAACCGATGCGGACGCCGCGATAGAAGATTGGACCCGGAGAACCAATCTTGATGATCAACGCGACGACCAGCAGGATGGGCGACAGAAGCAGCAACGCGCTCAGCGCGACCAGAAAGTCGAAACTGCGCTTGAGCATTTCCGAGAAGGCATTCATTTTGTGGATCTTCGGGTTGTGGATCATCGGGCCTGTTGCTCCACGACATTGAGTTCGCGGGAACTCTTTGAACCGTTCGAGAGGAGATCGCGGTAGACGCCAAGCGTTTCTCGCACCACGCGTTCCATTGAGAATTCGCGCACGACCAGATCGCGGCCCTTCAAGCCCATTGCAGCGCGCAGCGGCGCGTTCTCGATCAGCAAACGCAAGGCTTCGGCCAATGCCCGTGTGTCGCGCACGGGCACCAGCAAACCGTTTTCGCCGTTACGCACGATCTCGCGGCAACCAGGAGCGTCGGTTGTCACAATGGCACGCCCGCAGGCAGCCGCTTCGATCAAGACCTTCGGTACGCCTTCGCGCAGGGAAGGCAGGCAGACAATGTGAGCTTGCGCGAGGACATCCTTCATGTTGGCTTGATGACCCCACCATTCGACCACGCCGCTGCTGGCCCACTGCCGTAGTTGATCGGCGCTGATGGCCGTGGGATTGCCGGGATCGGTTTCGCCGACGAGGACGAAGCGGGCGCGCGCACCGGCTTCGCGAAGACTGCGGGCCGCCCCAACGAACTCGTCCACGCCTTTGTCGCGTAGCATCCGCGAGGCAAGCACGACCACTGGCACGCCATCGCGCTCGGGCGTCGGGACATAAACATTCACATCGACGCCGGAACCCTTGATAAGCGCCGTCTGCCGCGCCGTCAGAATCTTGTTTTGCACAAATACCAACTGGTCATCCGGATTCTGAAAGATGATGCGTTGATTGCCGTGACGGAACGCCACCTTGCAACTTAACGTCACGAGTTTCCGGATCACCGCGGCTTTTCGGGTTTCGGTGATGAATACGTAACCCAAGCCAGTGAGTAGTCCCACCACGGCCGGGACCCGCGCGCCATAGGCCGCCAAGCCTCCGTAGAGCACTGGCTTTAGCCGAAGATGATGCACCAAGTCAGGCCGAAGCTTGCGGTATAGCCTGAAGAGCGCCGCGATGGTCGCCAATTCTTTCCACGGATGCAAGCCGCTGCGCGTCATGGGCACGGCGTGAAAGCGAAAACCTTCGTTCAAGAGAGTTTCGGCCGCCTCACCTTCGGGAGCCGCAATGTGAACGTCGAAGCCGGCATCTCGAGCAGCCCGCGCCATCTCGATGCGGTACGAGTAAAACGAGTTCACGTCGTTGTCGACGAATAAGACCCGAACTTGAGGATGCGAAGAATTGCGGCGCAGAACGGTGTGAGTCTGCTGCCGGCGCTCGTTTGCCGCGGCGCGCGAAGATTGCTTGGCCGGCCGTTCGTCAACCATCTCGCTATACAGGCGTTGATACTGGCTGACCACCTCTGCCAAGCCAAAGTTCTGTTTGACTCGTTCCCGTGCGGCCAGCCCCAGATGCCTTCGAGCCTCGGAACCCGCTTGTAGCAGCTCCGTCCACGCTTGAGCCATGGCATCCGGCGCCTTGGGTGCTACAACACGACCCGTATCGCCCACGATAAACCGCGAATCTCCAACGTCGGTCGCCACACAGGGAATCTCACACGCCATTGCTTCGGCTACGGCGTTCGGGAACGCCTCTCCGGTGGACGCTGAGGTCGCAATGTCCAATGCGTTCAGGATTTGCGCAATATCCTCACGCGGCCCTAGCAGATGGCAGATATCCTGAATTCCCGCCGACCGCACCCAGTCCATGATCTCGGGGTCGCCGGGCGTGACACCTTCGCCGCACAGCACGAACCTGACTTCCGGGAATTCCCGATGGAGAAGACCTGCCGCCCGCATGAAATTTCGGTGATCTTTGATGGGGTGTTTACGAGCAATCAAGCCAATCACGGTCGCGGATTGCGGTATTCGCAACGCTTCGCGAGTCGCAGTGCGCTGCATGGGATCCGCTTTAAACTGCTCCAGTTCAAAGCCGTTGGGAATGACCTGCATCCGCTCGGATGCGTACCCCAGGTTCGCATGGAACGTCCGCGATGTCTCCGAGCAGCAGATGATCCGGGTTGTGAGTTGACGCGAGAGGCGAGCGCATGCCCGCGCGGTCCAGATGGTATGCCGCTGGTCTGTCTCAGGACGCAATTCGCTGTGGCGGATGTTCCAAACTACTCCTGAAAACCCTGCCAGCTTGGCCGCGACCCCGCCGACTAGATCGGCGTGGTACATCCAGGTCTGAATCACGTGAGGTGACGATTTTCGCAGCCATGCGGCCAACCGAAACAAGTAAAAGGGATTGGCGCTACCCCGCTTCATGCCCAACGCGCGGACGCGCACGCCGCAGTCCTGAATTCTTTGCGCCATGGGTCCCAAATCCGTCAGCGAGATGACTTCGTTCTCGAAGCGGCTGGAATCCATCCCGGCAATGAGACGGTGCAGCATTTTTTCAGCGCCGTCAGGAGCCAGTCCCGCGATGATGTGGGTCACGCGAGTCACAGCACTTGCTCCCAGGAAGATGCATCGCTCGCCAATGCAGCCTGAGGTTCGAGTGCGCGGTGGTCCACAGTGGTCACCTGGGCAGCTACGTCGATCATCGAGAGCGATTTCATGCCGTGCGTTTGGCGGCAGCTTGAAAAAACTTCCAAAACTTTCCGCAAGAAGTCCAAATTCTCGTTAGTGTTCACGCCAAAATTATGGGGATGCCACCACAGATGGAAAATGCCCCGCTGCTCCGCTGCTGCTCGAATCCCGCCGGCAATCCGGCGCAGGCGAAGGGACTCCAAGCGCTTCCGCTGCTCCGAGTACGGACGGAGAAACATGCTCGAGCGCACATCGCAAAGGCCATTCGGCTGAAGGACTTCTTCCCAGCGCACCACATTCGATCCCGACAGCGAAACGTAGTGGTCCAGCAGACGCGGCCCGCGCACAGCGAGTGTCTCCTGGCTCCGCGGACGCGGCTGATACATCCAGTGAGGCTCATTCCCGCGATAACACACGGCGCCAGCTTCCTTCAGTACACTTTCGTAGCCCGCCCGAAACTGATTCCGCGGAAATACAATAGAACGCACATCGATTCCGTGGCGCTGCGCAATGGCCACCGCGCTGAATAAGTCGGCAGCGAAAGCCTCACGCGTCTCCCCAGGTTCCTGGCAGTAGTAGTGAGAAAACGTATGGGTCGCGATCTCTTGTTTCGGGCGTTTTGCGATTTGCGCGATCAAGCCGGCCGCGTAATGCAGCGGATCATCTTCCTCACTTTTACCCGTCGGCTCCGCGTAAGGATCAAGCCGCTTATCGGCATACTGCGGGCGAACCACCGGGGAGAATTCTTCCCGCTCGCGTCGCGACTTCGCAAAGAGAAACCCGACGGTTGCCCAGGTGGCCGCAACGTCAAATTCCTCGAACAAGTCGAGGATCAAGGGGATGGCCTTGCGCGCTCCCAGCAAGTTCTCGCGGTAGGGCCCGTCCGGAGCGCATTTGTCTCGCACGCCCCAGTGCAGCTCAAAGTCGAGCGAAATCACGAGAGCCCCAAAGCCTGGGTTTGTCGTCGAAGTCGAGTTCATTTCGGTGGTCGCTGTCAGGAACTTCGAGTTAGCCGCGAGTGCTCGTTTTTCGCGCTGCGACCAAACTATGGAACCGCTGAACTACAGAACCGCTTTGAGCCGTTGTCTCGCGTCGGCTTCTGGCGTCGTCTCCAGGGTTATCTCGGGCGCTGGCGCTCCGGCTGCTGCCATGGCGACTTTGGCGCGAATCGCGATATGCCAGAGTCCACCAAAAGCGCGATCCATCCAGCTGCTTTTTCGTTGGGAATAGGCGTCAACCATCGCCGGAAGGCTCGTCAGCGCGTGCTTGTATTCACGGATACATCGGCGGAAATGGTTCGAGTCGAGATAAAGATCGTCTTTACAGTGAATGCAAATGGTCCACACGCCGAAGGGCACCGCGCGGAATCTCCATAGCTGTTGCGGAACCCACATCACCTTTTGCGAGTCGCGATGCGGATACAGAGTCAAGCCGTCGCTGATCGTCCGAACGCCCAGGCTGATCAGGATCGAAACCGTATTCTCATCAAAGGAATGTGCTGGGGCCACCCAACAATCCGCGCGAATGCCCTCGCGCGTGAAGATATCGAGAGCCTGCTTTAACTTGGCACGCTGCTCCTCGATAGGAACACCAGCAAACTCGCTGTAAGGCTTCAATCCCACGAGGCCAGGATTCCTGCTGACATAGCGATGTTGATATCCGTGCAGACCAATCGTCCATCCGCGTGCTTGCCAAACCCGCACGCGCTCCCAGAAGCGCTCGTTCGGTTCACATTCGTGGAGGTTGGGATCCTGATTGTCGGGGATCACCGATAAAATCGGCTTGACACCCTCTGCAACCATGATGTCTTCGAGTTTCTGCCAGACGTCCCAATTGATCGTCGGGCACATGTCGTCGAACCGCAGCAAGAACTTGACACCCATGTCGAGCCCCACCTTTATTCGTTCACTCGGCCAACCGCACTGGATCCGGGAGAGGGAAAACGGATGAAACGTGACGGCTTTGATCTTCAAATACTCGGCTGAACCGGACCCGTTTCAGCGGTACGGGACGAAACTCCAACTACCGGCACATCCGACAGAGCGATGTCGTCAATTCTAGCCGAAATCAGATTCTTGTGCTGCTCGAACCACGACTGGAACATCAGCACGCCCCACATCTGCGCTTGCCAATTGCGCCGGCCGCTGACATGTTCCGCCCATTTCTGCCGGATGGGCTCCGGGAAGAAGTAACCTTCGTTCTTCAGGCGTGACTCGCTCAGCAGCTCCTCCGCCCAGGGTCGCATCGGGCCGCGCAACCATTCATGAATCGGTACGCCGAATCCCTGTTTCGGCCGGTCCACCAGTTCTTTGGGAACGTAGCGATGAAGCAGTTGCCGAAGAGGGCGTTTCCCGGTGTTGCCTTTGACCTTCATCGCCAGCGGCAGCCTCCAGGCAAACTCGATCACCCGATGATCCAGCAAGGGAACTCGCGATTCCAGGCTCACGCCCATGGCCGCGCGATCTACTTTCACGAGAATGTCGTCCGGCAAGTACATGAGGGTGTCAAGGTACATCATGACCTGCATGAATTCCTTGATGTTGGCCCACTTGCTGGGATCGGTGAGGGGTGTCAGCGGTTCTTTAGCGCCAACCACCACCGAAGCGGGATCCATCCAGTAAGAACACAGGACCCAGTAAAGCGCTTCGCGCTGATTCACTTTCAGGATTCCCGCCAGCTTCTGCAAAACCTTATTCAAATCCTTGCGCCGCAAGCTTTGAGGAAGCACCGACGGACTTCCTCCCAACAGCGCATTCCAGTCGAATCGCGCCAACGGATTCAACGACTTTCCAAGTGCGGTCTTCAAAGGCCGCGGCATCCATCCGATGTTCTGCTGAACGCTCCGCCCCCAGAGATAGGTATTGTAGCCGCCGAACAGCTCGTCTCCGCCGTCGCCCGAAAGGCTCACGGTAACTTTGCGGCGAGCGAGCTGCGACACCAGAAATGTTGGAATCTGCGACGAGTCGGCGAAGGGTTCGTCATACAAAGCAGGAAGCCCGGGAATTACGCCCATGGCTTCTTCGGGGGTCACGTACAGCTCGGTGTGATCGGTTCCCAGATGTTGCGCAACGGTTTTCGCTGACTCCGCTTCGTTGAAGTCCGAATTTTCGAAGCCGATCGTGAACGTTTTCACCGGCCTGCCGCTATTCGCCTGCATGATGGCGACGACCAGCGAGGAATCAATCCCACCGGACAGGAACGCCCCGAGCGGAACATCCGCTTCCATGCGCATACTGACCGCGTCGTTCAGCAGAGTATCGAGTTGATCGACAGCCTCCACCTCGGTGCCCGCAAATGGATTAGCCAATCCATCTTCAGCCGCTCGCTTCGCGGACCAATACGATTTCGGCGAGGCATCGCTGCCAAACCCTCGAATGGTAAGCAAGGTTCCCGGCGGCAGTTTGTAAACGCCCTTGTAAATCGAATGAGGCGCCGGGATATAGTCGTGGCGGAGATAGACGGTCAACGCTCCACGGTCGATCTCGCCACGGAAATCCGGGTGCTGGTGGAAAGCCTTCAGTTCGGAGCCGAACAGCAGTGTGTGACCTGCCCAACCATAGTAGAGGGGCTTCTCTCCCGCGCGATCGCGCGATAGGTACAGCGTGCGCTCCTCGCGATCCCAAAGGCCAAAGGCAAACATTCCGTTAAACTTTTTGAGTGACTCTTCCACGCCCCAGCGCGCGATCGCCGCGAGCATCACCTCGGTGTCGGAGTGCCCGCGGAAGGTTTGTCCCAGTGCTTCGAGTTCTTGCCGAAGCGCTTTGAAATTGTAAATTTCGCCGTTAAACGTCATGACGTAGCGCCCGCAGGACGAATGCATCGGCTGGTGTCCCGCGGGAGAAAGATCGATGATCGATAGGCGCCGGTGCCCGAACGCAATTCCGCTAGCCGGGTCGACCCAGACGCCTTCGTCCTCCGGCCCGCGATGGCTCAAACTGGTGGCCATGCGCCGCACCGTGATGGCGAGTTCGTCGTGCCCTTTGCTTTGTCGCGTGTCGAAAAATCCGGTGATTCCACACATGAGGACTTTCTCCTAATGCTGTGTTTTTGGCTGGCCCCGGCGGAGCCATGCCAATTCAGTTCAAGCGTCCGCCCGGGGGTGGGCTTCTTCGGCGCGCCCGAGTGTTGGGGCAACCCGTGGGGGCCTGCCTTCCATGCTGCGAGCTAGCACTTGTTCCGTCTTGTCGCCGAGATGCGCGACCGTGAAGTTCTCGAGAATCCGCTGCCGTGCCCGCAGATTCATGGGCTTGCCATCCAGCGTCTGCCGCAGGGCCGCTGCCAGCGCTTCCACATCGTCGGATGGCACGGTGATTCCCGTTGCGCCGACAACTAATTTCGAATCGCCGACATCGGTGACCACGCAGTGCCGGGCGCAAGCCATTGCCTCCCCGATCACATTGGGAAAGCCTTCGCTGGAAGAAGCGGAGCAAAAAACGTCCAGCGCGTTATACACCGCGCGCATGTCAGGCCGTGCTTGCACCCATTGAACGTTGTTCTCGATTCCCAGCGTACGCGTTAGCTCCTTGAGTTGGTTCAGATAGGAGGCATCGCCGTGACCAACGCATACAAAGCGCACGTTCGGACGCTCCGCTGCAACGCGCGCTGCGGCTTTGAGAAACAGCGGATGATTCTTGATGGGGTCGAACCGCGCGATCTTGCCAACTAATTTGCAGTCCTCTCCAACGCCCCACTCCGCACGTACCCGCTGGCGTTCCGTGTCGGAGGGATAAAAGGCATTCGTGTCGATGCCATTGGGGACGAAAACCATCTTCTCGCGCGCGATGCCTCGCGACACCGCGTCTTCCAGGCCAGCCATGGAATTTACAACGATGCAGTCGGCAAAAATGGACAATCGGGCTTGCAGCCAAACCAGGAGCCTCTCGACGCGGTCAAGGACAGTGTCGAGATTCGAGGCACGCACGCACCAGAACAACTTGGTCTTTGGATAAAACAGTCGCACCGTCGTGGCGATCACGTTTTGCGTGTGCATCCAGCCATGCAAAATGTCCGGACGTTCTCGCCGCATGACGCGCAAGACCTTCACATACATCGAGATCAAATCCCAGCGCGAACGCTTCTCCAGCGAAATTAAGCGGACTCGCCCCGAGTCCAGTTGCTTGGACAAAGCGCCGCCGGTATAGAACGAAGTGATGATCACGTCGTGGCCGCGCGAGGCCAGCTCGTTAGCCACGATGACCAACTGGCGTTCCGCGCCTCCAATATTCAATTGCCGCACAAGAAAGAGGACCTTCACGGGCGCTTCTCGTTTTTCTCGCGCACAGTGCGCATCAGTATGCCGTCCAGGTAGTGTTCTAGAACGGTGTAACCATCCGGGGCCACGCTTTTATAAAGCTCACGGTTTGTCGTGCTTAAACCTTGCGCCTTTTTCCATTGATCCGGAATGCCGTCGTGCAGCGATTCGATGCACGCGGTCCCGTTTAGGACTGGCTTGTCTTGCCACTGCGCTGCGGGGGTAGGCAGAGGTAGCGCCGCGGTACCTGTCACCGTGATGCCGTTCGGCCAAAACCCACCCTTACCTTGCGACTGGTATTGCGCAATGATACGGGTGTCGGCGTCATCGCGGTGCTTGACCCAGGTGCCATCACAATTTAGATGCTGCGAATTGCCGATGGTAGGCAGCAGGAGCGCGTCCAAATTGGCTGCAGGATCAGCAACAATCGGAAAATCGGTCGGCGGCAATGGTATCCGGCGCTTCCAATTAGCCGGTATAGACCCATTTTCGCGCCCATTCTCGCCAGTGATTCGCGACACCATCAGGTACTGGTCGCCATTGGGGTTGGACTGGTTCGGCCCCACATTGCCCGAAACGAAAACCGAGGGGTCGCCGAGCACTTCCGGACTCTGCTCCGTGACGTGAATCTCATGTGCCTGTGCGGAAGAGTTTAAATTACCGCGAACCCATTTGTTGCCAATGATGTCCAGAGCTTCCCCGCCCAGGCCTGCGATGGCATAGAACGCCCAGTTGAACGTCAAGTTGTTTACCCAGCGCACCGACTTATTGTCGGTCTCCGGGATTCGGTGGCTGATATTCACAAACACGTTGTGATGGAAATCGATGTCCGTTTCCAGAGAGCTGAAGCAGGGATTCTCCATGTTCTTATCTGGCGGCGCGTTTGGACACCCGACCGGATTTCCCGCAGTGCCCGGACCCACCGGGTGTCCCGCATGCGGCTCGTAAAATAGACTCCACGATGTCGTGATCGATCGGTTCGGCCCGACGTAGTTGCTTCCCGTGATCCAAGGTTTGTTGCCGGCCCACCGCAAACTCGCGTGGTCCAGAACAATGTTGTAATTGTTGCCGTTGATGATGCCAAATCCCACGGTTCCCGTGGATGGACCCGACGGCGTGTTGGGATCATCGGGGCTGAAGGTGACGTAGCGGACCACCACGTCGTGGGTGGATACCCGCAACGTATACCCTTTGTTTCCTGGCCCCCCGAGGATGACCTCGCCCGGTGCCGTCTGCCCCGCGATGGTGAGAAACGGATTGTTCGCCGTCAGATCCGAATGTTGCGTAATGATTCCGGCAACTCGAAACACGCACGTTCGCGGCCCGCTGGCTTCCACACATGCGCGAAGGCTGCCTTCGTTCGCGTCGTTCAAATTAGTCACTTCGATGACCTTGCCGCCGCGTCCTCCCTTGGAGGCTGCGCCGCCACCTTGAGCCTCAGGAAACGCAGGCTTTTGCGCCATGCAAGGAAAGAAGAACCCGCTCAACCACAACAAGATAGCCGCGGGCGCCGCCGAAGAAGTCTTTCTCACCGCGCCACGAAAACCCGCAATTGCGATCTCCATGCCAAAGTCACTCAAATAAAAATCGAGCGTCACTGGCAGCTAGGTCTTTTGTGGAACCGACTTGGTGAAAGAGTATTCATCGCAACCCGCGCCCAGAAGGCCGATACTCGGGCAAACAAAAGATCGAATCGGTTCAAATCCCAACTTGTGCATGAAGGTCATTGCTTCCTGCGGCGAAATCGACTCGTAGGGATAGCCTCCCAGCCAATCGCGGGTGTCGTGATACATGTCCATGCCGCGCTGCTGGAAATACGTCTCGCGGCGTTTCTTGAGGCTTTCTCCCTTGAGCGCCAGCCGCGCCGCTATCACAGCGGAGTAGACTTTTTCGATCGCTCTCTGAACCCACTTTGGCGAACGCGAATAGATTCTCTTCTCGATCCTCCACAAGCCGCAAAATGGCGTTTTTCCGTAAAGCGCTAGCGTCAACATTCCCTCAGGCTTAACCATCCTTGACGCCTTTTCGATGGCCTTGTACATCGCTCCGGTGTGATGCAGCACGCCCCACGAATAAACGATGTCGAACATTCCTACCTTGGCGGGATCGAGATCAAACACGCTAATGCGCTGGCAGTCCCAATTTGCGCCAGCCGGTGCGTAACGCTCCAGAGTCTTACGAGTCGTCTGCACGCTGTTGGGATCCAAGTCCACGGCCAACAGGCGCTGGCACCCCAGTCGCAGTGCCGCGAGAGAAAAAAGCCCCGAACCGCAACCAATATCCAGAAACGTGCGTCCTTGGATCGACTCCCGGCCCACCAGGCGAATCAAGGACTTCTCTGCTTCCTCGATCCTTCGCTCATCAATCTTCTCGGCGTACTGCGCCCAGTTTTCGCCGAAGGAAAAGTGGCTTTCGACCTCAAGCAGATTCTCGGGCATGATTTCGTGGGTCCTTGACTGCACACTTCTTTAGATTCGCTGGCTGGGATTTGGGAGGCAGCCTCAGTATCAACCTTCGACTTCGGCTAAACGATTGACGTTGCTGAGCACGTACCACAACAGCAGCACTTCACCCGCGCTGAGCACCGTCGAAGTGATGATGACCGCGAAAGCCGCGCCGAGCAGCCCATACTTGGGCACCAAAATCATGCTTGCAAGCGCCGCCGCTCCCACCGCCGTCGCCAGCACTGGAATCTGCCGCGCAAAACATCGCGCCGACGTTACCGCCGAGGCCATCAGCCCCGACACGTACGTCATCGCCCCGCCCACCATCATAGCGATCAGTACATCGGTATGCTCGGCGTACTCCGGCCGGTACAGCAATGTAAGGAGCATGTGCCCGAAAAATACCGCCACGCCGATCCCGGCCAAGCCCAACACCGCCGCGATCCCTAACAATTTCAGCAGCAGCGAATTGAACCCCGCAACGTCCCCAGCGCCGTAATGTTTGGCGAGCCGCACAAATGCCGACTGCCCCAGTGCGTTCACAATCAAACTACCCGAGGACACCAGGAAAGCCGTCGCCGTAAAAATGCCCAGCGCCCGCTCGCCCAGCGATCCCTGAATGAAGTATCTCGGAATGTTGGGAAGCAGGGATACCAGCATGGCAATCACGCCGAGGGTAATCGACGTTCGAAACAGTTCGCTCTGCGTGCCCCAATTCCAACGCGGCCGAAGCGCATCTTTCTTCGCGGCGATGACCTCCTCGGCACGTTCGCGATCTACGTTTCGCGGGCCCAATTGCGTCCGCTTGTTGATGTCGTACCCGATTAGCACCACGGCCCGCGCCAGCACCAGCGCGACCGCGCCCCAAATCACACTCTTTGTCAGATAAACCGTCGCGCCCAGCGCGCCAAGTCCCAGCACAGCCCGCGCAATCATCGACTTCGCGATGCGGTCCATGTGATCGTAAAACTGCATCCGGCCCCAGTACAGATCGCTGAGCGTTTCGAGCGCCTGCCCCAAACCGATGATCAGAACCACGATCGCAGAGTCCCGCCGGTAATGCATCACGAAGGGAACAGTGCCGATAATCAGTAGCGACAGGACCGTCGTTACCAGCCGAAAGCCCAGATACTCGCCAAACGGCACTTTCTCCCGAACATCCGTGGTAAGCACCGCTCGCAGCTGCAAGCTCGACAACGCCAGAATAGGCGTCGCGACCGCCATGGCCAGCCCGTACTGCCCGACCATTTCCGGATTTCCGACTTTCGCCAGCACCACCAGCATCCCCCACTGGCATCCCGAGTAAATGATGTTGCCAACAAAGGTCCAACTAAAATTCCACCGCAGAGAGGCGCCCGGCGCAGGGCTGTTTGCGACCTTCGGGCGGGCTGCGCCCGAAATCTCCGCCGTTTCCGGAGTAGCGGAATTCATTGGGATTCCTTCCTTCGCTTCCTGCCCGCGTTCGCCCTCTGAGAACGTTGTTGCTCCACGCAAAGCAGGCTCCGATGAAGGTAGAGAATGAGGAGCCAAGCTCACCGGCGCTCCCAACTTGGCGGCTTTTCCAAGCCAGCCTTTTGTAGCTTCACATGTAACTCGCGCATCATTCTGGTGCGCGCCGGCGACTGCACTGCTCCTGCAACGGCCGCCGATCGGAACGCCGGCGCAGGGAAATATCTCCTCGCCGCGGCCAGCTGGACCGCCGCGGTATCCGCGGCCAGCAAACCAAACAGCAGCCAGGTAGGCTTGGTGTTTTCCCAAGTCATTCCCGAGGCACCCAAGGCCCAGGTCAGCAGCATGATGAGCCACAAGCTGCGCCCCAACACTGGCAGTTGTAGCGCCCCATGAATCATCATTACCAGCAACACAAGGAATATCGCAAAACCTACCACGCCAAGTTCCACCAAAATCGATAAGAAGGTGTTGTGGGCGACCCACGCAGTCACCACGTTTCGCGAAATAGCGGCGGGGAAAGCGCCGGCGCCCACTCCGAAGAATGGATGCTCCAGAAAGACGTCAAGACCAGCCCTCCAGATTACTGTCCGGGCATCCATGGTCCCTTGACTGATTTCCGATCCAGTGGTGCCTATGCGCTCCCAGGTACTAGCCGGCACGAAGGAGATTGCCGTGAAGGCCGCGGCCATCACCACAATTGCCATAACCAGTTTCTGGCGGAACGTCCACTTACGAAAAGTCAGCGGAATCATCAGAAAACTTCCGCACAGCGCGATCAGCGCGCCGCGCGATCCAGTCATAAACAACGCGCACGACGCGACGATCATGTGCAAGCGGTAGAGCCATACGCGGAAGTCCTGCTTTTCCGACGCCGCCAGATACAACGCCATCGGCACGCTGATCGCCAGGCGCAACCCAATGTCGTTCGGGTTCATGTTAAACGTAGAGTTGCGCGTGACGCCCGCCGCCGCGCCGACATGCAGCAGCGCCCCAATCGCGGACACACCTGTCCCCACGAGATATGCCTGCATCAAGTTGACCCGCTGGCGGGGCAGGGGCGCTAGCTCCCAAATGAGCCACACCATCGCCAGAAACTGGACGTAGCTGAGCACCTCTTCCACGGTATCGTCCGGCGACACCGTCCAGAAGTAGGTCAAACTCGCCCAAATCACGTACGCCAGCATGACCAGGTGCACCGGCAACGGTGATCGGAGTTGTCCTTTTTCAATGACCGCGAATATTCCCACGGCAAAGGCCGCTAACCCCACCACTCGTCCAAACGTTCCTACTCCTGGCACTACCAGCGCGTTTTCCAGCGGGATAGCAAACACAAACAGGACAAGTAGTGCAAACGCGGTGGTCGTCAGCAGTTGCCCGCCCTTTGGCGTGGCCACCCGGCTAGCACCGCTCCTCCTCGGCATTTGCTGCCGTGGTCGTCTCGCAGAGAACATGGGAAGGGTCACCTATTCCATACTGGGTTCGTTAGATTGTGATAAGAGATGATTCTGCCGGAAACCGGTCCTGACTCAAACGGATCGATGCGTCAGACGTTAGGTGTCGGTGGGTGTTTCGCGTCAACGGTCTGGCCGTATCCGTAGCCATAGCCGTAACCATAGCCGTATCCGTACGTGCGGCCGGGCGTCTTACGCGGATCCCAACTGTTGAGCACGGTACCCAGGATACGCGTGCCGTCTTCCGATAGCCGTTGCGTCGCAATCAATGCGGCTTCGCGCATGGTGTGGCCTGCGCGAACCACCAGAACGACTCCGTCCGAAAGCCCTCCGAGGAGCCGTGCATCGGCGAGGTGCATCATCGGTGGTGCGTCAATGATCACCATGTCGAACTCGGTGCGCATCCGGGCCATCAGCCCTTCCACGCGCGGCGAATGGAGAAGTTGGGAAATGCTGGTCGTGCGTGTGCCGCTGGGCAGCAGGGACACGCCTTGGATCCGCGTCTCGATCACGATCTGCGACAGAGGCACCGTTTCGAGCGGCGCCTCCGACAACAGCACGTCGCTTACGCCACGGGTGTTTGCGGCCCCGAAGATTTTGTGCAATTTCGGTTGCCGCAAGTCGCCGTCGATCAATAGCACTCGACGCCCCATCTCGGCGATCGCGATGCTGAGGTTGCTCGCCACCGTCGTTTTACCTTCGGCAGGACCCGGGCTCGTGACCACGATCACTTGCGGCCCTTCAGAGTTCTGACCGGGCAGCAAAATAGACGTCAGCATGGCGCGGAAGGATTCCGCCACTGCAGACGGTTTGTGCTTCCAGGTCACCAGTTCCAGGCAGTCATTGGGATCAGGCGGTCCAAGCGCCCTTTGGCTGCGAACCGCGGGCGTGTCGCAAACCTCCGCCATCGGAATGACCCCGAGTTCCGGCAGGTTCAGATAAACCTGCAAATCGCCAGGAGCCTGAATCGTCCGGTCGAATCGTGTGCGGAACACCACGAAAGCGAGTCCCAGGAACACGCCGCAGAACAATCCGAGCGCCGAATTCACCGGCACGTTCGGCTTCGCGGGCAGGAAAGGAGGTTTCGCTTCGTCCACTACCAGCACGTTGCTGGCACGCATTGCGGATGCAAGCGAGGCTTGTTTCACGCGGTTCAGAAGCGTGTCGTACAACTGCCGGCTGGAGTCCACTTCGCGGCGCAGCGTGTCGTAGTGAATGGCCTTGTCCGATTGATTGGCCACGGTCTTTTGTTGTTCGATGTAGGCTTGCTGCAACAATTTCTCGCGACGCGACGCCGCGGCGTAGTCGTTACCCACGCGGCGCAAAACGTTCGTGCGCTGTTTCTCCAAAGTGCTCTGTAACTCGTTGATCTGCGCCTGCACGCGCTGCACCTTGTAGTGCTCCGGTGTCAAGGTCGCGCTCAGTTCCACGAGTTGCCTGCGCAACTCCGCCACCTTCATGCTGTATTCGCGCAACATCGGGTCGTCGATGGTCTCGGGAAGAGATTCCGCCGGCTTGCTCTTTGCTTCTTCGAATTTCGCCTGCTTGTCCACGCGGTCGGCCTGCGCTTTGTCGAGTTCGTCCTGCAACTCCTTGAGCCGGCCTTCGGTGACGTTTTCCTTCTCCGTCATGGTCAGCCCCGACGTACGCGCGTAAGCTTGCAGGTTCGCTTCATCCTTTTCCAGCTTGTCCTTCAATTCGCTCAAATGACCGGTGAGCCACTCACCAGTCCGTTGGCTCGATTTCCAGCGCATTTCCTGGCTCTGCTCGATGAACTCCGATACCAGCGTGTTGGCAAATAACGCAGCGAACTTGGGATCTTCCGAGTCATACATCACTTCCACCAAACGCGTCTGGCCCGAAGCGCGAACCGTAAGGTTATTGCGAGCTTTCCCGATAAACGCATCTTTGTTCGGCGTCTGGCTGGGTTCCGCGAAACCCAGCATGCGCTGCACCTTCGCCGCGAACGCTCCCCAACCGCTCTCGGGCCGTTCCTGCGTCAGATCAAGCTTGTTGGCGACACGGTCCAGCAGGGAATCGCTCTGGAGAATCTTGATTTGCGTCTGAAAGTACGAGTCTGTAGCCGCGCCCGGACCGGAGTTGGTCGGATCGACGTTTTTCAGATCCATAAACTCCGAATTGAAGTCCTGAATTTCCATCGAAGTCCGCGCCCGATAGACGGGCGTCTGCAGCAGGCTGAACAGAACCGCCAGGGCCAGGCCCGCCAGCGCGAAACACAAAAGTGTGACTTTATTGCGGACCAGGATATGCCAATAACCAAGCAGGCTATCGTAGCCTTGAGCTTCCACGTTGTCCGCTTGGGCTGGCTCGTCCACGCGGTACACCGTAGGACGATTATCCGAGTACGTGCTCAGTTGCACGGCTCGCGTCCGGTTGTTAACTCGATCGAAATGCTTAGACATTTAGTACCTGCCGTTCCGCCCTGCGGCTAAAGTTGACATCTCCCAAGATATCGTTCTGCCTCTTTTTCAAGATCGTTATGGGTGATAAATCGCGAGACCCGTGCCGGTGGAAATTGCCGCTTCCATGACACGCAGTGCCACTCTCTTGCCCGTGCTATCGGGGACAAACAGAATATCGTTGCCTTGCAAGGGCACGTCGCCGCCTTTACCCTGGAGAATTTTTTTCAGGTCTACTGGGATTTCCGTGCGCTCGTCCGCGCCTGGATTCAGGCGCAATATCTTGGCGTGCCGCGGGTCGGGTGTCGGCCCCAAGCCTTCGGCGAGAGATATTGCTTGCAACACCGAGATCGTTTTCCGCTCGCCGAGAACGTATCCACCCGACTTCTTCACGTCGCCGGTTACGTACACCAATTCCGCTTTGGGCACCGAGATGACATCGTGGGGAAGGATCTGGATATTATCCTCAGGCGTCTTCGCGTTCATGATTTCCTGGAGGTTTACTTGCGCGACGCTGAACCGTCCCGAAGCGTCTAACGTCGCGCCGGGAAGCGGAAGGCAGCCCCACTCCACTTGCCTCGTGATACGGATGCTGTAACCTGCGTCCGGCCGGATGCCGCCCGCCATCGAGATCATCTCCAATAGCGTTTTATGTCCTTCCACCTGATGCACGCCCGGAGCGTTCACCGCGCCGAGTACCGACGCAGGCTGGCTGCGCAAGTCCTTGACGTCTAGAGCCACTTGCGGATGCCGAATGTAGGTGCTCAGCCGCTTGTTTAATTCTGCCTCGGCCTGTTGCACGGTCAAGCCAGCCACGTGTACTCGGCCTACCAGCGGGACTTGAATGTCGCCTTCGCCGTCTACGCGCACGGTCTTGCCCGCCAACTCCTCCAGCTCCGGACCCGACATTTGCAGCTCGTCCTCCGGACCAAGCAAGTAGGTCGAACGAACTTGGCTGTTGCAGCCCGGCTTCTGGGATTCAATCGCTGCCGGCGAAGGTGCCGTTGCCGCCGCCGAAGTAACTTGGCCCGCCTTCTGGGAATTCGTCGCCGCCGTAGGCGCTTGACCATTTCCGTTTGCAGTCAGGAAGAGAAACACCAGGCCGATCGATAGGCCTCTCAAAGTACTCATCGACCCTCCTCTCCGTACGTTTCTCGCGTTATCAATATCGTTTTTCACGTGCTGGCCTCAATAATCTCTTTGCTCTTAAACTCGGCCCGAGGAAATTACGCCTTCTGATTGGATGCCCAAATTCGACCCTGCGGAGGTGGGCGCCTTAATTGGATCAATCCACTCCGGCGCCACTTCCACGGAGATTGATCTCTTCAGCAGCGTGACCGCAACAAACATCCGATGTTGATTCGCGATCTTCGTTAGAACTCCCTCCAAGCCTCGCAGCGGGCCGTGTTTCAGCCGCACCTTTTGTCCCACCATCAGTGACGGCCAGGGCTTAACCGGCACGCCGGATCGTAGTACCGATTGTATCGCTTCAATCTCGCTTTCATTCACCGGCTCTGGATTCTTGCCGACACCAACCAAATAGAGAAAGCCGGGCGTAGTCAGAAGCGGCATGCGTTGCTCTAGGTTTAGGCGGCAGAACAGGTATCCCGGAAACAGTGGGAGATCCAACATCTTCACACGATCGGACCACTGCCTTCGGCTTTGGACTAACGGTAGAAACTCCTGAAATCCCTTGCCGCGGAGCGCCGCAGCCACGGGCTTCTCATAGTTAGGCCGCACGCGCAGCGCGAACCAGGGCGGCAGAGCTATGGTGACGTCACCCTCACTCTTCGGCGCCCCAAGTGGCTGAAGTTCATCACGCCCGGCCATAACAAGTGAGTTAGATTCCTCGGAGCCATCCCGGGCGTCGTTGGCCACTTCATTCTTCCGTTCATTCATATTATCGGCTTCATCGAGCGGGTAAGCTACCGCCCTTTGACTCCCAACCATCCTCTAGACTTCCCAACCCCTCGGCGAACCGTTTTGTTGCGAGCGTTGTTGCAAGCTTCGGATCTAGTCCATCCTCAACAAGATAGAGTTCCTGGGTGGCGCCGGCTCGACGGGCCAGCCACCGGCCGACGGAACAAGTTTGCCACGACCTGTCCTTTCGGCCAATGGGCCTCGCGTTTCTTGCAAGCAGTACGGAAGTACTGCTCTGCATAGGGGTTACTAGCGTACCAATGAGATAGCCCCGCAGTACCGTTGGCACGCACATGTAGACGATCAGGCAAACCTTCGCCAGTGGCCCGAGATTCGCTGAACAGGTTTAGCGCGCTCTTACTCTTCACTTGCCCTTCCGCCTTCATCTCCACTGTCATCCAGCGGGAGTTCTTCGACCGTAGAATATTCCCGGTCGGTCTTCTGTCCGCGAGTTTCGCGCAGCCGCGTCGTATGGTTCATCGCCGCGAACCCGCACCTATCCGAGGCACTAGTCCGATTTTCCGACCGGACCACCCTTCCGATCGCATGAATCTCGGAGGGGCGCACTGAATGTTCCGGTCGAGGCAGGAAGACGTTCATTTCCACGGACACCCCGAGCGGCGGCACCAGCTCCGTCTGCACATAGATCCCACGGCTGCCCAAATCTCGACAGTAACCATCGCACCCTTGGACACGCCCGGCGTCGTCCTGCCACGAAAACACCACAGGAAGCCGTAACGGATAACGCAGCGCCGTTCTCCGTTCTGCGACGCGGCTCGATGGACCTGAACGCACAAACATCGGAGACCTCCCACGCACGTATGGGGCTTGTTAAATTGCAACACCCATCCGTCGCGTTCTAATCTACGCGCAGCACCCGCGAAGTAAAGAGGCCAAGTGTCGGCGCGTTTTTGGGGTCCCTCGACCTCAACCACAGTATGCAACCACTAGAGCTTAAAGACTCTATCTATGGAGCCCTTGGACCCTATAGAGCACCAAGCCCAACCGCTTTGCCAGCTTAGCCGAGTCAGGTCGGCTTATTGTGTCTATACCTTCGTTCCTGAGCCGTTTTAGTTCTACTGAGACCGCGAAAGAAACCGGGTAGCCAAGGACAGTCGGCAGTACATATCATTGGCGCTGAGTTAAAGGCCAAACGTGACGAGCCAATCTAAGAATCCACCCTGGGGACAAACGCCCTGGAACATCGATTTCCACCCCCAACCCAGTCCCTTGCCAGAGCGCATCGACTTCGCTGTAGTAGGTGGCGGCTTCTCGGGCCTATCCGCCGCCGCCGAACTGCGCCGATTGGACCCGACACATACCGTCGCGGTCTTGGAAGCTGAAAACGTAGGCGCTGGCTCGAGCGGTCGTACGGGAGGACTGACGCTAACGGAGACGGCTGCCGGAGATCTTCCCGGGCTCGGAGATGTTTTGGCAGGCTTCACTGATGTCCTTAAGAATCAGAATGTTACCGCAGACATTTCTTTGCCGGGTGTTTGGGAGCTGGACCGCACCAACGCGAACGAGAAATCGCCAATCCGCTGGAGCGACTCCGGTCAGCTGAGGGTCGCCCGGGAGGTTCCAGGCGGCACCGTGAACCCTGGAAAGCTCGTCAGCGGGCTTGCAAGTGCTGCCTCGGAACGTGGAGCGCTCATCTTTGAGGGTGCCCGCGTCGATCAAATCGATTTTGGCGAAACTTTAGTTCTCCATGTTCGCGGCACACAACTTCAGGCTCGGCGCGTCCTCGTCGCCAGCTTACTCTTTTCAGCCGCCATACGCCCTCCTTGAATCGAGACTACGATGGGCACCGTCTCACAAAAGATTCACGATTCTCTGCCATTGCCCCAGTGATCGCGAGGTCATCACGTCGAAGCCTTCGCGCGGGCCTTACGCTCGCCAAACAGCGCGAGCATTTGCCGGTTGAACGCCGGAATATCGCTGGGCTGCCTGCTGCTGACCCAGTTCCGGTCAACGACAACTTCCTTGTCTTCCCATTTCCCGCCGGCGTTTCGAATATCATCCTGAATCGTGTGAAAACTTGTCAGCGTTCGCGCCTTGGTCAATCCCGCGGAAACCAGAAGCCACGGGGCGTGACAGATAAACGCGATCGGCTTCCCGTTGTGATCGAACTCGCGGACAAACTCTTGCGCACTTTTCTCGACCCGGAGTGCGTCGGCATTAAGCGCTCCGCCAGGAAGCAGTACCGCGTAAAAATCACTGGGCTTGGCCGCGGTGAGTTCTAAGTCCACTTTTACTTGCCCAGCCTTGTCGTGGTGCTTCATTCCGTAAATCGAACCGCCCTTCGGCGCGATCACGGTCGTTTTCGCTCCGGCCTCGTCTAGTGCCCTCCGCGGCTCAACAAGCTCAACACTTTCAAAGCCATCCGTTGCCAGAATCGCGACGCGCAAACCCGCTAAATTTTGTTCAGCCATCTGTTGCCTAGCCTTTCAGAATGATGAAAAATTGAACGCGCGCTGCGGGCTGGGGTGCATATAACGCCGTCGCATCTATCTCGCCGCAAAAGCAAATTCGTCACAATCCGGGAAACACTTTACGATGGCGCGTAATGACCGATGCCGGCCGCTTTGGTAGACGAGATCAAATTGTGCGGTGTGCTCTGCACGCCGCGCTTGTACGCCAGGCTACGTTTTCGCCTCCCCCCATGTAGATCGATCAATGTATGGACGCGGTTGCGCTTACCTCATAACGTCACACCAGCCAGCGATGCGACGGCTGACGATTTTCATCTGGAGGAGAAAGGAACTATATGGAGCACAACGAATTAAAGGAACTCTACATTGATGAACTAAGGGATCTGTACGACGCCGAAAACAAACTTGTGAAAGCTTTACCGAAGCTCGCCAAGACCGCGAGTTCGGACAAGCTTCGCGCCGGTTTCGAAGAGCACCTCGAGCAGACCAAAGGGCACGTCTCGCGCCTTGAGGAAATCTTTGAGGCTCTGGAAGAGAAGCCGACCGGAAAGAAATGCGCCGGGATGGCGGGGTTGGTGAAGGAAGGCGAAGAAATCATGGACGAGGACTTCAGCGAAGAAGTGATGGACGCTGCCTTGATCTCCGCCGCCCAACGCGTGGAGCACTATGAAATCGCTGCTTACGGGTGCGTCAGCACGTGGGCCCAGTTGCTCGGGGAGTCCGAAGCGGGCGCGCTACTGGAAAAAACCCTCGAGGAGGAAAAGGAAACCGACCGGAAGCTGACCGAACTCGCCGAAGAGATCAACGTCGAAGCGAAGGGTTCTGGCGAGGGCGAGGAGGAAGAAGAGGAGGAGGATCGCGCCTCTACGCGCAAAGCGAAGAGCGCTCGCGCCTGACAGCTATCTTCAACGAATCACGTGATAAAGGGCGTGGCGTTCGCAGAGACACCACGCCTGCCTCTTTCCAGAGGCACCGTGACAGGCTCTGTGGAAATCTCGGGCCAAACAGCAATGGTCGGGGC